>Ga0325414_1009030_pt1 | contig 10524 bp, 4 predicted proteins | sample PopdelMetagenome_8_FD_206183 | JGI IMG/M metagenome (GOLD analysis project Ga0325414, IMG submission 206183) | Populus deltoides microbial communities from Bellville, Georgia, United States - Leaf-PdKOR-R3 | ecosystem: Host-associated > Plants > Phyllosphere > Phylloplane/Leaf | place: USA...
GTCTGTGTCTCGAATAATTCGTAATTAAAAATAAAATAAAAATGTTGATATTTTAACTCATAATTATCTAGTTATTCAAATTGTAATGTCATATAAAAATTATCTCAATTTAAAATTTTCAACTTTACATAAAATCACAATATATAATTTATATAATTCAATCTTTCATCTCATTAAAACTAAAATGCACACATAATTAATAAAGTTCTATAAATAAAATAAAGGTAAACAACACACAAATAGCTAAAAGAGTTTTCCTGCGTAGCAGTTCTGCACATTAGAAATGAAGGTATATAACATGTTTTTCTTTACAGATTGGTTAGTGAATATTTGTTTTTGCATTACAATCTACTTTTTAAATTTCTCTAAAACAACAAGAAAGGAACTTGTAAGTAATTTCACTAATAAAAATTAATTATAATAATAGTTAAAATAACATTCAATTATTCAAATAATAATTATATGGATTGGATAATTGGAGAAAATCACAAGTAAACAAAACAATTTAGGTAATTGATCAATATTCAAGAACGAGCACGAGTCTATAATGTATTACTATGAATATATTTTCTTGTCTAGTTGAATGTATTATATTCAAATTTTTACACACAACCCATCTATTTTCTTCAAATTTTTTTTATACAAGATGCACTTCTTGTTCTAAGACTTTAAACTTTGCTCAAACATTCTTGGTAACTATTTAAGTATCTGATCAAGATCCCCTATTGATGCCCACATATCTTTATTTTTCCTTAAATAAAAGTACTCGATAGAAAAGGAAATAAAGTAATCATTGATGGTAATTCCATCTATGGTAAGAGGCACTATCATCGCCTCGCCAATGCTGCATCTTTTTTTATCCCTACTACTAGAGATGGAATCACTCTTGATCCAAACATTATCAACTAGTTGATCCTAATGTAAAAATAAGTAGGCTCTAATTTCAGAAGATTTTCTGCTTTTTTTTCCATCTCGCACCTCGGAATGTTCTGTTTTTTTTTCTCTTGCCATTACTATGTGTGGTACTAATGTTTGACATATTAACTCCAACTATCATGTCACAAACATCATACGCTAATTTAAGAATGATATTGTTTTCTTCCTTCAAATTAACATTAACATTATCATCATCATTAGCATTCTGAATGTTATCATCCTCACCATCATCATCAAGCAACACTTCTAAAAAAGGAGTCCAAATATATTGTCTAATAGGCACTATGTCGCTAAACATCCTATCAAATTTATAACACAAAGATGGTTCAATACTAACATGCCTAAACTTTTTTGCTTCTCTGATTTCTTACATAAAAGTAAATGAATACAATTAATGAAACCTAATCAAATTTTCTACTATATAAACCAGACAATTAAAAGGTTAAACAATAAAGTTCTTAATAATTAACCTGGGTTTTTATTTGCCACCACCTATCACTTGCAGATATAGTTCTTAGTTTACTATTCTAACCAACACCAATTTCAAAAATTATTTTTCCAAATTCTCCAATCCTATTTTGAATCATCTCATTAGTTCTTCGATCGTGGTTTAGTGAAAGCATGACCAGTCTTATCTTTAAAGATAGTCATATTAAATTTTCAATTGGCTTTATTGAAATAAGTATTTGGTCGCATTCTCATACCAATAACTATGATATAATGTCATAAAAAAGTATGCAAATTGTTTTCAGTCCAAGATGTTTTATCCTAACTTTTAGCACTTTTCATTTCTTCGTTTCGTAAGCTTGTTTAACATACACAACCAAGCACATGAGTATTTAAAAGTTTACATGTAATGCCCTGAATTTTTTAATGAAATTTGAATGTTTTCAATAATTATGGTCATGAAAAATAAGGAATAATATATGTGCGCACGCGCGCGTGTATCATAAGGGCATCATCAAAATCACCTCTCTAACAAATTATATCCACAAGTATATTGATACACCATTTTTACTTGTACATTAGTGTGGTTACAACACCTTATAAATTACAAACATAAACTAGATTACAATTACATCCATTAATCAATACCAAGTGCAATTCAATAAAAAAGGCCAGGTAGCTCGATAGTCATTTCTGTTTTTAGTATTGAGGCTTTTAAAATAAGATACTTGTAAAACACATAAGATCACAAAAATCACCATAAGTAATTACATCATCATGTTTACTACATTTTACAACTTATGAATAAATCAATATCATTAGCCCTTTCTTTAAACATATTCATCTATGTCATTTTTAATTTAATACCTCCTCATCAACCATTAATAAAATCTTCTTTTCTATCAAACACCTTTAACTATTATCATCACAAATATAAACTATTCCTTGATTTACCATAAATTTCATATCTCATCTTATTATGTTTTTTCACTCCTTTTATGTCCATTGAATCTGTAGTAACATTTTCTATAATGTTCCCTTTCCACATTGTATTTTATTTATACCATATTTCATCTTATGAGTATATTCAGTTCATGCTATTATTGCATTTCTTAACTACCATCATATGCCTTCTCGGCCCTCCCAATCATTTATTTTATTCCAACAAACTAAAATCATTAGTTCATCTCGTCATCTATTCATATAATTATCGGCTTATCAATATCTAATTTTTTCATTTTGGCTCATCCATATAAATTCTTAAACTCAATGTAATTTCAACTCATTTCTGGCTTGTACATACTTTTCTTCTATTCTCATGTACTTTATGCCCATCCAACTTCTTCAATTATTATTTTTAAGTATTTCTCAAATTCATTTATGAAACATTTCAATGTTTCTTTCCTACTTAAATATTTATTATATCCATTGGCGGAAAGTTCCAATATGTTTTCAACTCAGATATTTTTTATGTTTATTTATGGCACATTATAATATTTCTCCCACTTCATTATTTTTTTCATGCCCATTTATGGCACATTACAATATTTTTTTCACTCAATTATTTTACATGCAAATTTATAGCATATTTCAATAGTTTTTTGTACTTAATTATTTTTCATGCCCATTTGATTCATTTACATGATAATTATGTCTTATCCGTACATTTCTAGATTTATCTGTTTGCCTATAAGTTTGATCAACACTTTAATCAATTCATTTGATCCATTTTAGTATTCAAACTCGTGCTCTTCATCATTCAAAATCACTAACTTTTTTAGGAATCCATAACTCATACTTCAAGTTTAATAGCCCTTACTGTTGCCGCAAGAATAATATTTAAAATTATTGGCCTGCCATTACAACTAATTTAAACTTTCACACATTACATTCCACCATTGCTATCAAATTTCAATTTCACATATTCAATTTTCACTGTTGCAATCCATTTAATGTTAATATATCATATTTATACTCTATATGCATATCTCACCTACCATTTTTTTTCTTACCCTATAGCAATATTTACACCAGGTTTGATTTTAACATTAGACATTATTCTTGTGGCTGACTTAAATACTTTCCAAAACCATAGCCCCCACTCATATGGCCGATTCAATACATAATTTGTTAGTAGCACTCGCTCATGTGGCCGACTTACAAAATATCTGATTAGTAACTCACACTCATGTGGTTAGCTCATAAACATTGTGTTATAATGTCTGTCGTTGTGAATGATTACAATTTATGTACACTTATTTCCGTCGTGGTGGTCAGTTTCTCTTTACATAGTGGTTAGCGCCGTTGCGGTCAAATTTCAATTTATATATTAAATACCACCGTTGCGGTCGATTTCTATTCACATAAAGGTTATTATTGTTGCGGTTCATTACAATTCACATGTAAAATATTTCCACCTTTGCGGTCATATACAAAACACAAATGTTTCTCCTATAACTCCCAAACATAAACTATTAATATTCGTTCACCATACACCTCCAACATTTGTCTAAAAATCAATGCAACATAACATATAATTTCTTATATTTTAATCTTCTCAAAATTCCAAATTAATGATCCACGTATCAAAACCAATATACAATAATGATAATGACATTTAAGTATCCATAATATCATTAAAACAACAAAACTAACACATTTTCCCTCAATTTAACCAATTTCCATAATTTCAACATTTCAATACATCTAACACAAAACATTTAAACTCTTAGCAATCTTCATTGAAAATTTAACAGAAAACTTAAGTATTTCTAAACATAATTTAGAACATCACAAACATTTCAATGTAATTAAATTTCTAAAATTTTATTTCTTCAACATATTAATTCTTTTCAATTTTACATATTTCATTTTTCATTACTCACACAATTTCACTTTGTCCCATATATTATTTTTATCAATATACAAGACATGGAACATCATAAATCACTGTAGATTTAGATTTATTTTCTAAATTTCTCAAAATTCACCACTAACCTTTCAATCAATTCCAATAGCATTTATCAAATATTATTTCTTCTTAAACCTATTTTCAAGCATATTTATTCCAATTAATAAACTTAACACCCAAACCCAATTAGCCGACTCACTTTCAACATGTAAATCACATATACAAATCAAAATACCTTCCTAAGCATAATTTACTCACACCTATAATTTAATAGCTATACTATACTATAATTCTACCCCAAATCTCATAATTTCCATACATATTTTTTTTCAACACATACATCACAATGTGTCAAACATCCATTCACTTCATTCATTCATTCATTCATTCATTCATTATTATTATTATTATTATTATTATTATTATTATTATTATTATCCATTTAATAAATTCACACACAATTTGGACACTATTTATTCCTATACTTGGCATTTCCAACACAACACACTACACATATTCAAAATCATATATTGCTACAACAAACCAATGTTATGTATATAACTCATCCACACGATTGAACATGTTTCCAATCAAGAATTTGATAATCATTCAATAAATAACATAACCTACTATCTCAAACATTATCACATCAATAATTCATACAATTAGTTCTCAATTCATAAGAATTTATTAATCAATTATTTATATTTCTTAGGACTCATTTATGGCCAACCCTAAGATCTTTTTTTTCTCCCTTAAATTTGTTTCAAATCTTATAATAATTAGTACTAATAACCATCATTGCATATCTCTTACATTAAAGACAACACCATGATTAAGCATTTTCCCAAATAATTCTAAAAATCTTTCATTCAAAGTACACTAACAATTCAACTATAAATAGATATAATAATTAAATTTGTTTTCAAGTATGTTAATTTTTATACCACTAATTCCAAAACACCACACACAGTCCAATTCAATAAGTTCTCATATAATTAAGCAAATTTCTTAACTTTCATTCATGAAATTCATACACCCAAACAAACTCTGTATTGCTAACCATATCTTAGGTTTTCATATTAATTCCTAAACATTCAATATCACAAAAATTGGACAACTTCCATCTTTCCCAATTCCATTACATGGTCGACCATAAGGTAGCCATCAACCCATGATTTTCATTCATTTTTTTTTCTTTAATTTGTTATTGTTTTAACCATTGTCATTCAAATAAATCAAAAATTCATCGAAAACAATTATTCCCACCAAAATCCAATTCAAATCATTTTCATGCATTCACATAATCCAACAACAATAGCAAATAGTTCAATTATCATTATTACACAAAAACCCACATGAACCCTAATTTCAAGAATTAAGGGTTTTACATTACTATTCAAAATCCAATTATAAATTAAGATTTATTGGTTAGAAACATCAAAACACTCAATAAAGTGTGTTTCTTGCAACAAATCCCATGTTTTTTCCTTAAACTTCAATTTTTTCTTTCACTAACATTCCAAGCTTGAAATTTCCTTTCTCTCTAGTTTTTTTTTTCTATCTTGGCTTGATATCTGAAGTAGAAATCATTATTACACTCTCTATTGTCTAAATTTTTGGAAGAACAAACACTAGATTTGAAGAAGAATGAAGAACAATGAAGAATACTATGTTGTTTAATGTCTCTCAGCCAAAACAGTAGCAAGGAGTAAAAGTTGGCTAAAATTACAAAAATACTATTAATGAGTCAATATGTTATTTTTTGTATTTTTATTGGACTATCAGCACTCTCGTAAGACCTTTCCAATCACTGATTATCTTAGAATTTTAATACAATATAGACAAATATGTTAAGAGGCTCTTCATCAAGTTTCAGCTTAATCTAATGGTTGGATTGACAGATATATTTAATAACGTTAAATTAAATAATAAGTAATTTTTCATCAAAATCTAAATTTTACATATTATTTCATTTACTTATATTATAATGATTTTTAAATTAATTCATCAACTTCCATCCATAATCATCATAAAATTTTCCTCAAAATTTTCACCATTTTGTCACAATAGCGTGATGGGCTTATACCAACAATATATAGACACACACACACACTTACTTTATGATTACACTTAGACTTTTCAGATATTATTACCAACACTGGTTGGACAGATGAGTTAAGATTAGAGATGTTCCAGCATCAAATGCCGTAGACGACCAACTTTCCTAGTATATGTTGGCTTTATCGGAGGTCCACAGCTCCGTAGAAAAAAAAAAAAGCCATAACTGCTGAACCTCCGAGACCTATTCTACATGAATTATGAAGCTTACAGCTAAATCCCAATACCAGAAATACTAATAAGGATGGCAATAATAGTGGTGGAAGAACTCAGAAGAGTAAATAAAACTAAAGAAATAACTTTGAGCAACCACTTTGAGCAACCTGAATCTCCTGAAATAATTGAACAATAAAAAAAACACTTAAAATACAAAGAATATAAAAAGTATTTTTTTTATTTGAAAATGTATTAAAATAATATATTTTTTATTTTTAAAAAATTATTTTTGATATAAATATATCAAGATTATTTAAAAAACACAAAGAATAATTTAAAATAATATATATGTGTGTGTGTGTATAATATGATGGTTTAACAGTATTTAACAGTATCAACTCAAAAACAAATATAGATTCTATACCAATGAAAAATTAAAATGATGGTTTAAGAAAAAAAAATATCCTCGAGTAATCGTTAATCAGCAGCTTTAGAATTTGTGCTTGTAATGCTGGCTATTGACAACTCATGAGAGGCGTAACTTTCTAGAAACTTTTAAGATCGATTTGTCTTTTATCGAAAAAAATCGCAGAAAGATATGTGTTTTTCATGAAAAGTTTTTTTTTTTTTTTTAAAATAAATGTGAGTGGGAGGAATCTTTAGTTATTGACTCCTAGACATTATAGTCATAAAATAGAGGAATCTATGATCACTTGAACATTATCTTATTCTTCGCTACCTTACTCAACTAGTTTTGATGCTCGTACTTTTATTGAATTGTTTTTTATATAAAAAATAATATTAAAATATTAAAATGAAGTTAAAAATAATATAAAAAATCCATCATATTTAAACAACACTAATTAAGGTTAGGATAACGTTATTTTTTTTAGATAATACATGCTACTTATAATGAAAGAGCATACATCAAAAAATAAAATTATATAATAAAAATCTATTTTTAACCATTAGAAAATACAAAAACATCATTGACTCCAAGATAAGTAATTTTTTTAAGAAGGCCATAGATGAAACTTAACTATTGTAGTGAATAGTGGATTTTTCATATGGTTACATGGAAACTTCCTTTTTTTTTAGTTTTTTTTATTAATTTTTTTTATTATAACCACCACCACCATTACGGCGTCTTCTTCTTGGTATAGAGAAATTTTATCATTTGATTATATTCATTTTTTTTTGTCTTGATATTGACACGCACTACCTAGATCATATCCGTAAATAACTACACCAAGTATTCTTTTCAGGACCATTTCTATTGCTTATCTAATATATTCCTTTTATATTTAATTACCTATTATATCTAATTAATACACGACATCTAATATATTTAGATTTATTTAATACATTTAATATATATATATATATATATATATATATAATATTTTTATATATTTCATTTTATTTGATTAGAATTCAAATTTATATTCATTTAGAATTTATTAAAAAATGTAATTTACAATTTCTTATAATTTATTATTCTAAATTAGAATTTAGAATGATTTACTATTATTATTATTATTATTATTGAGATGAAAAAAAATAAACTTGATTTGAAAGATAAAATTAAAGACCATAAAACTTTTGACAAAAAAAAAAAGAAATCAAAAGAAAAAGGATCAAATTAAAATTACTATTATTCCAATTGAAAAAAAAACTAGATATGAGGGATAAAATTGAAAACCACAAACTTTTATAAAAGAGCAAAGGAAAAAAAAAGAAAAAAAATTGAAGAACTTACATTTATAAATTAGAGTTGAAAACAAATAAATTTTTTTAAAAAAAAAACAAAAATCAAAACAAAAAGGACTGAATCTGAAACCAACAACAATAAGGATCATAGTTGAGTTTTTGGGATAACAAAGAGAAATGAAAGGGGGCAAAGGATCATTGACGACAAACCGGTCATCTTTAGATGACATACACTACTAACAAATAAGGAGGACATGGAGGAGAACCAAATGAGACCCTTTTTTTCATGTAATATACATACATTTTATTGTCGTCTGTGTTTCTTTATCTCCTTCTGTGTGTTATTTGATTTTTAAAAATTAGTATTCATTAAATAATATAATTCTTTATAAAGATAATAACAAAAGGTCTGAGTGTTTTTATATAAAAAAATCTAAATTTTAATTTTTTTCATTCAAAAACACCTCCAATACATTATTAAAACCTTAGTAAATCCCTTTTCAACTCGTAAATAGTCTAAAATTTAAAAATCAAATCAAATCAAAAAACTATTTTATAAGCTCCGATCTACTTTCATTAGCATGGTTAAAGGACAAAACTACCTCCATTAAATTAATCTTAATAAACCCCTTTTCATCTTGCAAATAGTCTAAAATTTAAAAATAAAATCAATTAAAAAAACTCTTTTATAAGCTTCAATCTACTTTCTTTAGCATTGTTAAAGGACAAAACTACCTTCATTAAATTAACCTTTATAAATTAACCTTTATAAGATATGTTTCTACTCAATTTTTGATAATGTTTTGATAAATTTGTTCTGTTTTTATGTGCAACCTGTAAACGTACTCGTTGGCATTAAGATTTTTTTTTTCTATTGAGATTTGGACTGACTTCCTCTCTTCTTCTTGTTTTTTCAACGAGTTTCTCTCTTTTACCTCAATAATGAATAACCAAGGACGTAAAGGTAAGAAGATAAAGTTTATGAATGAAATATAAAAACCTAAAATAAGAAAGACTAAATATGCAAAAATAAAAATAAACTTATGGGACCAATTGAAAAAATAAAAAACTTTAGGGATCAAGTAGAAGTTTTCCATGTTTTTTAAATAGTAAAAATGGAAAGGTGCTATGTTTTTTAAAGTGTGTAGTTTTGGTCCTTGTTCTCTATTATTTTTAAAATTTTAATCTTAAATTTTATTTTGTAAATTTATTTTTTAATTTAACGTTTGAATATTTTATAACATCATACATGCCAGAGTATGTAAATTGAAATTGCTTTCATTACATAAAACCATGATAATATAACTTATAATGATAGAATTAAAAATAAATAAAGTTCAATGACCAAAGTGTAAAAGTAAAAAATTAGGGGAAAAAATGACTTAGCAATCACGTAAACAATGGAATGTAAAAGGTGCACGGTCTAAAATGCCCGCCTGTTTTAGTTCACTGTATAATAATATTTTTTTTTTTAAATGGAAATTTTAATGGAAAAATGGCTAATTGGTACTTTGACCTCCCCAAAGGCCCGGTCCATGCACGTTACTCAAAATCAATTCTACATGGTATTTTTTTAAGGCAAAATCAATCCATCATGGAAACGTATCAAATGTGGAGCATACTTTATATATATATATATATACACACAAAATACTTTTTATTTCATTTGTGAAATAATAAAATTTGTAGTCGCAATCTAATTCCATAGTAATTAATACTGCTTGATGCCCGTTAATCACATATGCGCAATTTCTTTTATAAAAATACTAGAAATGTTACTATATATATATATATATATATACTATTTTCATATAAATTACTATTTTCATATAAATATCAATATCCTTTGTAAACATAATCGCAAAACCTTTATTCAAAAGAAAAAAAAAAGAGATCTTAATGGAATTTGATTTAGATTCGAAAACTCATTAGACATCGGCTACACAGCGAAAATAGCAACACTCCTTTAATTCCTATTAGTTTTAATATAAATGGAATTTATAGCATATCATACATGTTGTTATACTATATTTCAAAGTGAAAAAAACACTATTCAATTTATTTTATCAAAAGTATGATTAAGTACTTTCAATATTATCCCCCCCCCAAAAAAAATAAATAAATAAAATGTTTTGCCGTATTATAGATACATGGGAATGGATATCCACACCTAGCTAGTACTTCTGGATGAGGAATTCAATCTCATTCGTAACTTAATTAATAATATCCTTACCGATAAAATA
>Ga0325414_1009032_pt1 | contig 10523 bp, 8 predicted proteins | sample PopdelMetagenome_8_FD_206183 | JGI IMG/M metagenome (GOLD analysis project Ga0325414, IMG submission 206183) | Populus deltoides microbial communities from Bellville, Georgia, United States - Leaf-PdKOR-R3 | ecosystem: Host-associated > Plants > Phyllosphere > Phylloplane/Leaf | place: USA...
CGTGCGACAGAATGGCGACTCCACTGGGGACCTTGTAGACTAAGCTTTGTTTTTGTCTGACTTATTGGTGTTTTCGTGTGTTTTTTGTTAATGTCTTTCCTATTGTTATTTGCGTATTTGCTTTATATATTTTACACATACTATTCATGCATTGTATAAAACTGTCTCATGCATCACATACTTTGATTTTGAGAAGCACACACAATCTTTAAGTTAGGTGGGGGATTAGCGATCTGCCCTATGACTATTGGTCAGGGTTCAGATGCGTGAAACACCCAACTCATAGCTGAGTGCCTGCTTGGTAATGGTGGGTATACATACCTTAACTGTTCCTTGCAACGCCCCCATACTGTCTTTGCGAAAAACATCACTGGGCAGATATGAGACCCCTTCAAAGACCAGATAGAAAACCTACCCATTCTCACTTAATAGATAGAGCTTGTCCTTAGGATATGTATCTTACGTTCATTTGCATCATGATTAATAATGTTAAATTCATCAATCCAGGTTTTTGAGCTGAAATCATGACTAAGTACCTATCTTTCCAAGAGTTTGGGCAAGAATCCGAGTTGACTCAGGTAGCTGAAGGGAAATGCCCAAGAATCGATGCTAGTAAGTTGCCTTGCATTACCAAGATAAATCACATGGTAAACGACTTGGGGAAGTTATTGTCTATTATGGAGTATATTGATGAGACTATTTTTGAAAGGCGATATGGGAGAATTGCACAACTAATGAGGTTACCCATACAAGCAGCAGCAATCAAAGCCCTACTGAATTTTTGGGATCCTAGTTATCGGTGTTTTACCTTTGGGAACATCGATATGACACCGACTTTGGAGGAATATGAAAGGATTCTAGATTTTCTAAACAACAGCCACAGGATCTACCTCGGGCGAAGATTTGAAAACACAGCTTCGGAGGTAGTCAGTTTATTAGGTCTGGGAAAGATCAGCCAATGTAGAGTCGCCGAGGGGGGTTTCAAATGGAAGGTCATTGAAGCCCGAATGAAGAAAAATGCTGAAGAAGGCAAGTTGGGAGAGGAACGATACAGGCTGGTGGCCTTCGCCATTTTTGGACTAGTATTGTTCCCTTCTGAAATCGGAGTCATCAGTTTGGAAGCAGCAAGTGTCTTCATAGAATACGAGCGTGACCGAATCAATCCCTCGTCAGCCATTTTTGGGAGAAACCATGTTATCACTCAACCACTGTAGAATGCATGGAAAAGGAGCCATGAGATGTTGCATCCCTGTGTTGTATTTATGGATTATCAGTCATATTGAAACACCAAGGGATATTTTTAACAACTTTTGGTGGTTTGACCTACGACCGTTAAAGGTTATCATGGATGAGACTTGGAGCAACTTCAAATGGAAAGCACCATGGATGAACAACGTCATCTGCACAATGAGCTGTGGAAGCAAGATGTGGGTTCCTTTGATTGGTGTAACCGGGTACATCAGTTACGCCCCCGCCCTCGTAACAAGGCAGTTGGGTGGAATGCAGTATGCACCAAGAACTCTAGGTTTAGCTGATTTCATCGGTTTATTCAAGTGCCAACTGTTCCTCGAAGAGATAGAGCTTATCCGACAAGATTGGGAAAGACCCCTAATGGTAAAAAGGGAAGAAGGGAGCAATTTTGAAACATCATTCAGCCAGAATTATGCAGTTTGGAGGAATGAAGCGCTTTCTGAAGTGAGGGATTTCTCAACACAAGAACATCCAGAATCAACGATGGAGCAGCCAAAAAGGAAAAGAACTGATAATGAGGAAGAGTTAAGAAAGCAACTAGAACGATGTATAATTGATCTCAGCAAAAGCAAAGGGCAGCAACAGATATTAGAAAGTCAGTTAGAGGAAGAAAATGCGATGAGGGTTTACTTGAATCAGCGGTTGGAAAAACAGAATAAGCAGTTAACGTCTTTAAAGGAATGGCAGAAAAGGGTTGAAGTAGCTGAAGAAATAGCAAAAGGGGTCCAGGCTGAGTTAAATAATCGAATGACCGAATATGATGAGCTGGTTAAGAAGAATGGGCTCACAGAAAAAGAGTTGGCAAGGGTTAAGGGATCAACAAAGGGCAAAGTGAATGTTGACAAAGAGATGATGGATTCCTTGAAGAAGGGAAAGAGCATTCTTTTAAGGAAAGTAGAAGTTGAAAAGGAGAAGAATCGGCTAGCCCAGCTCGACATAGAAGAGGAAAGAAGGATTAGAGCTCAATATATGGTGCAATTTGAGGAAGAGAGAAGCGCAAGAAAGGCTGATATGAGAGATTACCAGAAGAGAGCTGAATCTGCGAAAGGAAGGATGATGGCTTTACAATCTGAGATCGAGATACGAGAAAAAGAGTTGAGGGAGTTGAGAAGCAATTACTTCGAGATGGAAGAAGAATTAAGTAAGGCTAAGCAAGAACGTCAAGAATGTCAAGACTACATGGACAGCTTTGCAGTTCAAATTAACTCCAAAATAGCCGAGCTGGATATAGAAAAGGAAGAACTGCAGGGGGTAAGGGATAAGTTAGCACGGTCGGAGGATATGGTTCGAGTGTTGGAAAGAAGTAATGAATCCTTAGGGGCTAGCAATGAAGTGATAATTGCGGATAACACCGTGTTCCACGATAAGATAAGGCATATGACAAAGCAGGTCGAGCAAGTAGCCTGCTATGCGGAAAGGTTGCAACAACAAGCCACCCAAGTTGGAAATAACGCTTCAAAGTATCGAGAATACATGGGGGCCATCACCTCTTTTATTGGGGCCTTAGCTAATAGGGGAAATGCCTTTTAAGGCCATAACCTATCATTTTGTATGAGAAGGCGATGTATAAAGCCCTTTTCTGTTATCATTTTGTACGAACGACTTCTATTTATAAGAAGGCCATGACCTATCTTTCTTTCTAATGTGTTTTGGTAAGCTGCTATGATAAGAACTTGGCAAACCCTCCTTTACAGTAATCAGGTCGACTCGGAAATCTTGCCTAAAGGATTACAAAAGTCATGAATCAGCTCTCTAAAAAAAAAATATATATATATATATATATTTTTACATCATGTGCACCATATTTTCATCACGCATTTTGTTTTTAATTTATCATATGCATTTCAGATCGTGAAACATAGGTCCCACATCCAAAGTCCATCACACCCGGTCCAGATCGAGGATGGAGAACGAAGAAAGAGCTCATTTAGAGTCACATTATCAGACCGAATTGGAATCTGTAAAAAATGAAGTTTCTCGGCTAACCGACCTACTTGAGCAACTTCTAAGAGCTAAGAATGGGGAGGGAACATCAGCACAACAACCTGAAGGAGCGCCAACACCTCACATCCCTCAAGCATCTCAAAACCAGGGGGCAAACTCAGCCAATGAACAACCTTTTGTGCCTATCACCCCTATCCAGCCAAATCATGCTCCAATCACTGTGGACTTAACAACGGAGGGAATCCCGGATAATAGATCTCCCAGTTTGATGGACAAAGACAAGTTGTTTGCTTTGGAAGAAAGATTAAGGGCAGCTGAGGGTAATGACTGGTTTGACCCTATGCGAGCAGCTGAAGTATGTTTGGTACCAAACATCGTGGTACCAAAAGATTTTAGGATACCAGAGTTCATTAAGTACACTGGTTTGGAATGCCCAAACACTCACCTTCGATCCTACTGCAATAAAATGGCTGAAGTAATCCGCGATGATAAATTGCTAATCTACTTCTTTCAAGATAGCCTCGCAAGATCTGCTTTGAGCTGGTACATGAGGTTAGATAGTGTCAGGATCAGGAGCTGGAGAGACTTGGTGGAGGCCTTCCTTAAGCAGTACAAGTTTAACCTGGAAATCGCTCCTGATCGAACAAGTCTAATGTCAATGGAGAAAAGGACCCAAGAGTCTGTAAGGGCTTATGCGCAAAGGTGGAGGGATGAGGCAATGCATGTCCAACCCCCTTTGATAGAAACGGAGATGGTGACCTTGTTTGCAAATACCTTCAAGGCACCTTATTATGAGCATTTAATGGGTAGCTCCTCTCAGCATTTCTACGATGCGGTGCGCATAGCTGAAAGGATAGAGCAAGGGATTAAAGCTGGGCGTATAGCTGAGCCGTTAGAGAAGAAGGGTTTTATTGGAAGAAAGAGGGAAGGTGATATTAACAGCTTGGAAGGTGGATATAAAGGCAAGAGAGTAGATTCTTATAATCCACAAGTACCTACATCCCAATTCTCCCACATGAACATTAGCCAACCTTTTTCCCCCAATCGAACAAATAACCAGTCGAACAACCAAAACCACCACCAAAGACCAAATACAAGATACCCTTCAGAACAACTACCGCCGTTACCCATGCCTTTGAAGGATATGTATGCCAAACTGTTGAGTATTGGACACATAGCTCCTATTCCTGCACTACCATTGCAACCACCATTCCCAATTTGGTACAAGCCCGAGTTGACTTGTGAGTACCATGCTGGTAATCCCGGGCATGGGATTGAAACTTGCTACGCTTTCAAGAAGAGGTTGTTAGAGCTTATTAAGATAGGATGGGTATCCTTTGAAGACAAGCCCAATGTTAATTCAAACCCATTGCCTAAGCACGCCCCAAGTAGTAGTGGAGTAGGCATGATAGAAGTTGGAAATCAATGCAAGGCGTTGAAGGTGTCCATGAAAAAGTTGTACGACATGTTGGTACAATCAGGATTTCTAAAGACAAATGTGGAGAGCCATTTGGAGGGATGTGTTTACTGTGAATTCCATGGAAGAGATGGACATCATATCGAGGATTGCATCGAGTTTTGCGAAAAGATTGCAAAAATGCTGAAAATGGGCGAGTTGAGGATTGAACCCATGGAGAGCAGGGGTGAGGTGAGTATGATGGAAGGTCAAGATGAGATGACAGGAGTGTGTAGGGTCCAACAAACAGCTAACGGGCCGCCAAGGCTAATCTTGGTTAAACCTTCCTGTGAAAAAGGAAATCACAATGCCATGCCTTATAATTATGGTTGGGCCTCCAACATTCGAGCTCCGCTTCCTTTGTTCCAAACTAAGATAAGTGGTTTGACCCGGAGTGGTCGGTGCTTTACGCCCGAGGAATGGAGGAAGGCAAAGGGCAAAGAGGTGGTAGATCTTGACAAAGCACTAGAAGTTAATAAGCCAGTAACGGAAGAGGAGTCGAATGAATTTTTGAAGTTGATCAAGCATAGTGAATATTGCATAGTAGATCAATTAAAAAAGACTCCAGCTAGGATCTCCCTTATGTCCTGATACTCAGCTCTGAGCCGCATCGAAACGCCTTGCAAAAGGTATTGAACGAGGCGTATGTACCCCAAGACATTGAACATAAAACCATGGAGCATCTCGTGGGGAGGATCCACGCGACTAATTACCTGTACTTCACGGCTGATGAGCTTGATGCTGAGGGTACCGGACATAACAAGCCCTTATACATTACGGTTAGGTGCAAAGATTGCATCATAGGAAAAGTGCTCATCGATAATGGCTCGGCTCTTAACGTATTGCCAAAGCACATTCTGAAAGAAATGCCGATCGATGAATCTCATATGAAGCCGAGTACTATGATGGCTCACCTAGGCCCATAATGGGGACTTTAGAAGTGGAGCTATATGTGGGACCACAAATGTTCCTAGTGACACTTCAAGTTATGGATATCCACCCTTCCTATAGTATGTTGTTAGGAAGACCTTGGATTCATGCAGCGGGGGCTGTAGCTTCATCATTGCACCAATGCCTGAAGTATATCATGAATGGGATGTTGGTAACTGTCAAAGCTGAGGAGACAGTATCCATGATAAAGAATGTAGCTGTACCTTTTATCGAGGCAGATGATTGCAAGGATAACAATATCCATGCTTTTGAGATTGTGAACACTGACTGCGTGCCAGAGAACACAGTGCTGAGAAGGCCAAGGATCTCAGAAGCAGCAAGGATGTCAACTCAATGCTTCTTGGAACGAGGGATCCCATTTCAGTATAACCCTATCGCCGGGGTACCAGAAGGGGTGAATCCGGCAAAGATGACATGTGTTGATCAAAGATTTGGGCTAGGGTATAAACCTAACAAGGATGATCATCAGTGGGCTGCTTGTCGGAGAAGGGAAAGAAGAATAGCTAGAATTGAAGGAAGGGAGCCTGAAGAAGAAAAACTAGAAATCCCTCCCCTTAGCGTGTCATTCCCTAAAGCTGCATACGTAATGCAACATGATAAAGAAGCCGTAAGCCTTGGTCAAGCATTGGCAAATATGAGCATAAACACCTTGGAGGAAAATGAGGTGGAAGGAGATGTCATGAAGACAGTATCGGGAAAGGGAGATGAAGCACTACCACAACTGACGGTCCACACACTAGAAGAAGTCTCCGCCAAGACCTTTGTGCGCAAGTTGGCTCAGGGCGAGAAGTTTCATAACTGGGTGACCCAAGAAGCTCCAGTAGTTTTCAAAATGTAAACCCACTTTGTTTGCCTTAACATGCTTTTGTCATTGCTTTGGTTTGCTTTTATTTTCTCTAGTTGACTATCAAGGCTCATGATGTCAGCTAGATTTTGTGTTTGTCATTGAGCCCACCTTTTCTTTAAATAAATGATGAGATCATGCACTTTTCAAAATTGTCTTTTTTATGCATTTACACCAAACACTTCCCGCTTTCAGGAATCCTGAAAGCGGATCTCCTATAACATCACATACATTTAGCATCAAGAATAAATGGCCAAACTTGAACAAACATGTGATAGCTATGGAAGAAGAAGAGTGGGATGAAAGCAATATCAGTGAATTTACTAGACTAGTGGAACAACGGGAACAGACTTGGAAGCCTGCCGCAGAGGAACTCGAAACCGTCAATGTAGGCAGTGATCAGCTCAAGAAAGAGTTGAAAATAGGTACCTTAATTACTTCTGAACAAAGGACAAAAATGATCACCCTATTACAAGAAATTCAGATGTCTTTGCTTGGTCCTATGAAGATATGCCCGGTTTGGATACAAATATTGTAGTGCACAAGATACCATTGGAAGAAGGCTGTAAACCAGTCAAACAGAAGCTGAGGAGGGCCCACCCAGATATCTGGTTAAGGTTAAGGCAGAACTCGAGAAGCAATGGGATGCTGGCTTTCTAGAAGTAGTTAGATATCCACAATGGGTATCTAACATTGTGGTGGTGCCTAAGAAAGAGGGGAAGATTAGAGTTTGCGTGGATTTTCAGAATTTGAATAGAGCTAGCCTTAAGGATGATTTTCCTCTACCACACATAGATGTTTTAGCGGACAACGCTGCCCGAAGTTCCACATATTCCTTTATGGATGGTTTTTCAGGATACAACCAGATAAAAATGGCTTTAGAGGATAAGGCGAAAAGAACTTTTGTCACACCTTGGGGGACATACTGCTACAAGGTCATGCCATTCAGTCTGAAGAATGCAGGAGCAACCTATCAAAGAGCAATGGTGACTCTGTTCCACGACATGATGCACAAGGAAATTGAGGTGTATGTAGATGACATGATTGCCAAGTCTAAAAAGGGAGAGGATCATGTTGAAGTTTTGAGGAAGTTATTTGAGAGGTTGAGGAAGTATGAATTAAGGCTCAATCCTGCGAAATGTTCATTCGGAGTTAAATCAGGTAAGCTGTTAGGATTTGTGGTAAGTGATAGAGGTATAGAGGTGGATCCCGATAAAATAAGGGCCATTCAAGCTATGTCATCCCCTAAGACGGAGAAAGAAGTAAGAGGATTCTTGGGAAGGTTAAACTACATTGCTCGGTTTATAGCTCAGCTAACAACAACATGTGAACCTATATTCCGACTATTAAGGAAAAAGAATCCTGGAACCTGGAATGAGGAGTGTGAGGACGCATTCAATAAAATCAAACATTATTTACAAAATCCACCTTTACTGGTTCCTCCAGTATCAGGAAAACCTCTGGTATTATATTTAACAGTAACCGAAGCAGCCATGGGATGTGTATTGGGTCAGCATGATAAAACCGGAAGGAAGGAAAGAGCTATTTATTACTTAAGTAAGAAACTCACCGAATGTGAGTCTAGATACACTGAGATAGAAAGGCTCTGTTGTGCGCTGGTTTGGGCGGCAAAAAGATTACGACATTATATGTTATACTATACCACTTGGTTGATTTCAAAAGTAAATCCTCTGAGGTATATTTGTAACAAGCCTTTTCTCTCAAGCCGAATTGCAAGGTGGCAGGTTTTATTAGCAGAATATGACATAGTGTATATGACAAGGAAAACCGTAAAAGGGAGTGCAATTGCAGACCATCTGGCTGATAATGCTGTTGAAGATTACGAACCTTTGGATTTTGATTTCCCCGATGAAGATATATTGGCAATAGAAAAAGAAGAAGTGAAGACAGATTGGTGGACCATGTTTTTTGATGGGGCCGTGAACGTATATGGTAACGGGGCTGGTGCGGTCATAGTCTCTCCTAATAAGAAACAGTATCCGGTTTCGGTTAAGCTGCATTTCGAGTGCACCAATAATACTGCTGAGTATGAAGCTTGTATCCTTGGTTTAGAAGCAGCATTAGAGCTAAAGATAAGGAAGATAGATGTGTATGGGGATTCAATGTTGATTATCTGTCAGGTTAAAGGGGAATGGCAGACCAAGGAAGAAAAGTTAAGGCTGTACCAGGAATACCTATCCACACTAGCAAAGGAATTTGAAGAGATTAAATTCACCCATCTAGGAAGAGAGGGGAACCATTTTGCGGATGCTTTGGCCACGCTAGCTGCTATGACTACCATTGATCTTGAATATAAGGTACAACCTGTGCACATTGCCATTAGAAACGACCCAGCTCATTGTTGCTTAGTTGAAGGAGAGATAGACGGAAAGCCTTGGTATTACGATATCAAGAATCTTGTGCAGAATCATGAATATCCGGTAGGAGCTTCTAAAACGGATAGGAAAACCTTGAGGAGGTTGGCCATAGACTTCTATTTAGATGGAGAGATTTTATACAAAAGATCATTTGACGGAACCCTGCTAAGGTGTTTGAATGAAACAGATGCTAGGAAGGCATTGCGAGAGGTCCATGAAGGGATTTGCTCAACTCATGCTAGCGGGCATATGATAGCAAGGAAAATATAAAGGGCTGGTTATTTTTGGATGACGTTGGAGAAAGACTGCATCGACTATGTTAGGAAATGTCACAAGTGTCAAGTTTACAGTGATAAGGTTAATACACCGCCAGCTCCGCTATTTAATCTAATGTCTCCTTGGCCATTTGCAATGTGGGGAATTGATGTGATCGGTCCTGTTAACCCAAAAGCTAGCAATGGGCATAGATTCATCCTCGTGGCTATTGACTACTTCACCAAATGGGTGGAAGCTAATTCGTATGCCCACGTAACACAGAAGGTAGTGAAGAGGTTTGTAGAAAAAGACTTGATTTGTCGATATGGTCCTCCGGAAAGGATAGTGACTGATAATGCACAAAATTTCAATGGAAAAATGATAGTGGAGTTGTGTACCAAGTGGAAGATCAAGCATTCGAATTCCTCGCCATACCGGCCAAAAATGAATGGCGCAGTAGAGGCCGCCAACAAGAACATCAAAAAGATTATTCAGAAAATGGTAGTCACGTATAGAGATTGGCAGGAAATGTTGCCATTTGCTCTCCATGCATACCGCACTACAGTTAAGACCTCGACAGGGACTACCCCATATTCTCTGGTGTACGGTATAGAGGCAGTAATGCCGTTGGAAGTGGAAATCCCATCGTTAAGAGTATTGATGGATGCCGAACTAGAAGAGGCTGAGTGGGCCAAAGTGAGATATGAACAACTAAACCTGATCAGCGAAAAGAGGATAGCTGCAATATGTCATCATCAACTTTACCAGAAACGCATGGCCAAGGCATACGATAAAAAGGTTAGACCACGGTTGTTTCGAGAAGGGGATCTAGTGTTGAAGAAAATATTGTCTTACCCGGAGAAGATCAAAGCAAATGGGCACCAAATTACGAGGGTCCTTACGTAGTAAAGAAGGCATTCTCAGGAGGAGCGCTGAAGTTGGCTAGAATGGATGGAGGAGACCTAGCCAGGCCTGTGAACTCCGACTCTGTAAAAAGATATTATGCTTGATGCATGCTCCTAAATCAATAAAGCAAAGTTTGGCCATCGATTTCTTTCTTTTTTTTGCATTGACCTCACAACACTCAATTTCTTCTCTGTATGAAAGCCCAGACTAAGATCACACCCCTACGCTGGAGGGCAATAAGAGATGTTTCGTGAAAAGTTTTACGTATTTGAAATGGAAAAAAAAAACCATAGATTTGAAAATTAAGCTAAAGTATTTTGACAAAAGCATGACAAAGAAGGCAATGACAAGTCATACATTTTGTAAAAGCTACTTGTAAAAAGTCGAAGACTTCTCCTCAAAGATATGATAGGCGACACGAAAAATGAATCCAACATACGACTTCAAAAGCAAGCTCGTGTCAAGGGAGAGTGGTGGGACCTATGTTTCAAAACCAGGTAAGAATGCATGCATGACATCTAATCATAAATCATTGCAT
>Ga0325414_1009035_pt1 | contig 10521 bp, 5 predicted proteins | sample PopdelMetagenome_8_FD_206183 | JGI IMG/M metagenome (GOLD analysis project Ga0325414, IMG submission 206183) | Populus deltoides microbial communities from Bellville, Georgia, United States - Leaf-PdKOR-R3 | ecosystem: Host-associated > Plants > Phyllosphere > Phylloplane/Leaf | place: USA...
AAACAAAAACATTTGTTTTAAAACCCAATGTTATGTTGATAATCTCACTGTGCTCAAGAGAAGGAAAAACCGAAATAGCCTTTATCCCAAAGCAAACAGAAATTCTGCTTCCGAGAGTATCCAGGACTTTACACTTTGCAACAAATAGAGTAAAAGGCATACATATCCCTCACTAATTCTATAAAACCAAATATATCCCGTGCAAAAATCCTAACATACCACTGTAATAAAACCTTGAGTCCTTTTTAGTTTTTTTTTTTAATGATGTGTTGCCTGTCAACAATAGTCTTGGTCATTAGACCCAACTCTTGTGATTGTAAAATTAGGATTTAAGATTTTAGACCCCTGTATGTGTGTGTATATATATATATATATATATATATATATATATATATATATATATATATATATATATAATATCCAATATCTAACAACAAAATACATTTTAGTTGATTTAAAAACTCAAAAAAGTAATTTAATCATTTGATTGTGTTTTAAAAAATATAAAAAACCAATTTATCCCTTATCAATCTTAAAATAATAATTAACCCTTGTGAAATAATCATATTAATCATAATAAATAATTCATTGACTTTTTTAGAAGAGCAAAATATAGTTATTGTAATATTTAAATTCATAAAAATAATATTTATTGGTTTGCATGAAAGATTGAGCCCTGTTAATTTTTTTTAAAATTTTTTGATGATACACGCAATGTTTTTAAAATATTAAATTTGATCAATTTTTAAATAAACCAACTAGAATGTAGTTTAAATAGCTTAAATCTTGAAAGAAAAAACTTAAGTTTTTTTTAAGATAATTTTTAAAATATTTTTTATTTAAAAATATATAAAAATTATATATTTTTATTTTTAAAAATTATTTTTAATAAAAATATATTAAAATAATAAAAAATAAATTAAAAATAAAGGTAATTTGTTTTAAAATTTACAAAACTAGGGTTGAACCCAGCGCCAATCAACCCCAAGATAACGAAGAGGAGCAGCAATTACGTTAATGACAGGTAAGCAAACTCAAAGCACACAAGCACAAGCGCAAAAACAAGCAATCATCTATCCATCCGTCAACGACAAACAACAGCAATGCCATCCCATCCCATCCCACCCACAACCATCCCCACCATCCCATCCGTCCATCCAAAAATCATTATTAATAAAAATAAAAAATAAAACACGGACGCACCCACTAGTAAACACGCTCACTAGTTTGTGGCTTTCACTTTTATCCAGAGGTCGCCTTCTCTTTCTCTCACACACAAGCTCAAAGCTCAGAGATTCCTCCCCCTCCTCTTCTGCTTTTTTTTTCTCTTCCTCACTGTAAGTCTCTCTCTTCAGGAAGAAAAAGAAATCTCTCTTTTATTCTATTTATTACTTTGGCTGACCTTAACTAATTTAAGATCGAAACTTTTTTTTTTGGAATAATAATAATAATAATAATAACAACAACAACAACAACAACAATAACAACTACAACCTAGATCGTTAAACCTAGAAAGAAAGTTACCATCTAAAAATTGAAAAATCCGTCTCTTGTTTAACACATCTTGATTGGAAATTGAATTCTGATTTTTCGGATCCTGAATCGGGTTTGGATGTACAAATGTATGATTTCTCTTAGATTGGTTAGTTTGGATTTTTTTTTTCAATTGCTTTGTTGATTTTTGTGTATTTCTTTTTGTTGTTGTTGACTTTGTTGGTTAGTGAACAGGAAGTGTTTTTTTTTCATCAGTTGCATGATTAGATTTAATAGAATTTATGAATATTTACTTGATAATACTGTGTTTGGTTGCTGAGAAATTGAAAGAAATTGACATTTTTGACCTTTTGTGTTGTTATGAAACTTGGGTGTGTTATGTTTATTGTTTGAGTGTAGAAGCTATTTTTAGTTGTTTTAACTAATCTAAACTGAGATAATTGGTAGAATTGGGTGGATTTTTTTTATTTTTTTTTATGGGTGTTAGGAAATCTTGGCATTGGCCGAATTATTTTTAAATTATGTTATATGAAGATATGTCTAATGTTGCTTGAATATTCTCCAGGGCAATCATGAGTGACAAGGGAGACAAGACATGCCCATTGTGTGCTGAGGAGATGGATTTGACTGATCAGCAATTGAAACCATGCAAATGTGGTTATGAGGTTTAAGCTACGAGCCTTACTTGTATATTAGTTTCTGTGCAAAAAGACTGTTGGCTTCTCCACATCTCTATTATATTATGTTCACATTTGTTTTCTTCTCTCTTATTGTCACAGGTCTGTGTTTGGTGCTGGAACCACATTATGGAAATGGCCGACAAGGATAACTCCGAGGGTCGCTGCCCAGCGTGTCGTACACCTTATGACAAAGAAAAAATTGTGGGGATGGCAGCAAATTGTGAAAGGTTATAATCATGCTCACTGTGCGGTTCCTTTCTATTGTACAAATACTATTTGATGAGTTGTTGATGTCCACAATTCACCATGCACTCTTTGCTATGTAGGCTAGTAGCTGAAATGCATTCAGAGAGAAAACTAAAGTCCCATAAGGTGAAGCCAAAAACATCTGATGGAAGGATGCATCTAAGCAATGTTAGAGTCATTCAAAGGAATCTAGTGTATATAATTGGATTACCTCTTAATCTTGCAGATGAATCCGTGAGTATTTTTGTTTATCTTTGTGCATCTCATCACAGCTTCTATGTATATGTAATCCTGCTGTAGTAATTCTTGCATCTGCTTACACTTCTTTATATATTTCTGGAGTCTGAGGTGGGTTTTTTTTTGTTTCTATCAGCTTCTTCAGCGAAAAGAGTACTTTGGCCAATATGGAAAGGTTCTGAAGGTGTCTATATCTCGAACCGCAACAGGGGCAATTCAACATGCTGCAAACAACAGTTGTTGTGTGTAAGTTCACTTTCCATTTTTTTTGTCAAATGTTCTCTCCCCCCTACAGTGGGCTGAAACTTGAATCCTAATTAGGGATTCTGTCATACTGTAGTCATTTGATGTTTTATAGTGTTAACATGGTACCTTTTTTCACTTGTTAGGTATATAACATATGCAAAAGAGGATGAAGCAGTTCGTTGTATTCAATCAGTGCACAGTTTTGTCTTAGAAGGTAGATCCTTGAGGTAAGATGATCGTTCCTCTGTGTGTTACTTTTTTGTTGACAATCTGTTGATTAATAAAGTTGTATACAGGGCATGTTTTGGAACAACAAAATACTGCCATGCATGGCTGAAAAATATGGTAAGAACATGCAGACTATTCATCTTTTACAAGTCTGCTTACCAAGAACTTAGCTTTCTCTGCTACCCCTCTGCTAATACTTCTGTTGTTCCAGCCTTGCAGCATTCCGGACTGTTTATATTTGCATGATTTTGGCTCTGAGGAAGATAGTTTTACAAAAGATGATTTAGTTTCAGCCTTTACAAGGTTATTATCTGGTCTCCACCATTTTCCAGTTTTCATCTCTCTTACATTAAATTACTTTGCTTAAGAAGACTTGCCTAATATTTCTGGTCTTTTTGCTATTCATATATACCTGTATTGTTCTTAAATTATCTTATTATTGTTTTTAAAGGAGTAGAGTACAACAAATTGTTGGTGCTACAAATAATTTGCATCGGCGTTCAGGAAATGTTTTGCCACCTTCAGCAGATGAATCCACCAATAGGAACATATCATCCACGGCCAAACTTGATGCCAATGCTTCTTCAAATGTAAGCCTCCATGTTATATTTTGCCTTTTCAGAAAAAAATGGTTATTTCTGGTGATGCAGTTAGGGGACTGTATTCTTGAAGGATTGATCATTAAATTATATAATCTGATGTAATCATTATAAGGTAAAAATATGGAATGATCTCCAGTTCAGTAAAGTTAAAATGAACTACAAAAGTAGTGTTATTGTTTATTACTCATGCAGTGCTCTTACTATTTGAAATACCCTGACTGTTGCTTTCCAGCAAAATATTGTGAACTGGGATAGCGGGTCATGTGTGGATAGTGGTGCTGGAAGATCCAATACACTTCACGGGGCATCTTCATGGTATGAGATCTGTTGTTATATGACATCCTGAATTTCATCTTATGATATGTGGCATGCTGACTTTTATCTTATGGTATGTGGCATCAGAATTTTATTATATTCTATTTAATGGCTTTTTCAGGGTTACGCGTGTCGCTGGCAGTTTGCCACCAGTTACAAGTTTGTCATCATCAGGTGGAACTCCCAATCATAAACCTGAGACATCACATGGGGACCATGGTCTTGCGCCAGAAGCTGTGATCACCAAAAGTTCTGGTGATATAAAAAGAACCATACCTGAAGGAAGCTGTGAAGTGCATCCTGCCAATCTAACATCGATTGACCATTTTCCTTGTCCTTTAGCATCTCAGGACAGTGCTAGTGATACTGATGAACCACCAGCTGGAACTAGCCCTTCAAAAATCACTAAAATGTCCTATTTTACTGGTCTGGATGAAGATGAAAATTTTCGTGCAGATGGGGACTTGCAGGGACTATGCTCTGGATTATCATCAATTAACATTGATGATCACCTTAAGGATGAGTACCGTGAACCTGTTACTCCAGATATTTCAATTTCTAATCATAAACTGCCCAAAAGTCAAGGCTCACAACCTTTTGTGAGCGAGCCACCTAGTAATTCTTCATCCTCGCCAACACTGAGAGAATGTGCAATTGTTGAGGATTTACTATGTTTTGATGATCGGGAAGTCCAGGGCTTTGGAAGCATCCATCATGAACCACCCATTTCATCTTTACTTTCTCCAAAACAGTATTTGGAGCAGTCAACCTATCATTCCTGGCAGCAAGGCGAGAATTGTCAAAGCACTATTGATGTACATCCAAGCATTGTTCCTGCTAAGCATGATGAGGTTGCTTTTCCATTCAGATCTGGCAACACTGTTTTGTCTAATGGGTTGCATGACAGGCAAGCTAATGGCCTTTTTGAGTGGGATAGGTCTTCTAACTATTCTAGTGTCTTGTCAGAGGTAGGACCGGGGAAGTGCTTGGAAGAACATGGTAGTAATGTAGCTAGTATTGACTATAAACTTGACCTAGATACAGATGAGAGCAGCATTATCTCAAATATTCTATCCATTGATTCTGGTGTATGGGAAGATTCGTTGACATCACCTCAGAGTTTTGTCAAGTTGCTGGCTGATAATGATAAACAACAAAGTTCCCGCAAAATACCATGCATGCGAAAAGCACAGGAGAGCAGTCAATCAAGGTTCTCATTTGCCAGGCAGGATGGTTTCTCTAATCATTTGTCTAATTTTGAGCATTCACTTGAAAATGCAACAAATAAATCTTCTTCCTCAAATTATATTATTGAAAACAAGGATCCTTGGATGGACAATTATCGTGGCATCTCTTCAAATATTAGTTCCGTGGAATCAAATGATTTCCTCAGCAAGCATCCTTTTACATCTAGTTTTTCTGGTGAGTGCCGTCTATTTTGATACAATGCATGATGCATCTTCCCATTTTCTTCTGAAGCTGTTCTTTTCATGTAACTGGGTGTATTATGGTTTGCCATTGTAGTACCATTGCTGTCTTGCTATGGCCCTCATGCATATTTTTGTTAAATTTTGCCAAACATATTCTTGCCATTGTCTTGTATTATGGGAAATCCATTTGTTTTTTTTCCATGTATGATATGATGATGCATGATACATCCTTTATGTATTTGTGAATAATGCTCTGAGTTCAGAAAACTATCTATGATAAAGAGTAATGCCAGGGATACTCCCAACTAAATTATGTGCTGTTTTCATATTGGCAGTTCTTGCTAAAGCAATGGCATAGGGTACTATCAGTAAGGGAATATGTTTAAAATTAATATCGTGTCATTCACTCAGGCTACACTATTCAGTAAGAGATTCAGTAAAAAAACTCATCATTATTCCTATCTTAACAAATGTGTTTTTGATTTATTTCCTTGAATCATGGGGAATGTCATTCCTTTCTTAGATCTGAATGATTCATCTCCTGTTTATTGGAGAATGTGTCTTTTTTTTTTCCAGGGGGTGGGGGTGTTATTCAATAGTTTGGGGAAGAAGGATTTAAACTTGAGCTTTTCTTTTTTGGAAAGGTGTTGCTGCCAGTTAGGCTATAGCTATATCCCTGCGACAGGGACATGTAGAGAACTGGAATGTTTGGTGGGGCCTTGGTACCTCCGGAACGTGTAAGGTGGCTTTAGGTTTCAGAACAACAAACTAACTCTTTATGAAGGGATAGATTGTCTTTTGGAATATTAACTCTTTGAAGTTGGGAGGCAGATATTGCTATCTTGGTATTCTTAGGTGTTGTGGAAAGGGCTGCAGCCTTTATTAGGGATGGTTTCCTTTTTAATTCATACCACTGTGGGAAGCATGCCTGTTATTTAGAAGAAACATGGAGATGGTTTCTAGGCTCTGGTCCTAAGGAGGTCATCTTTCTAAATAACAGATTAAAGTAACTACTGATATTTTAAGTTGCTTTATAGTTATGACCGGATGGTCATTGGGGTGACATGATACAGCGGATTCCTGCTTACATGCTGAGGGTATTCTATGAAAGAAAATGCCTTCAAATTTTATTTCTCTATCTTGCTCCCTTATTAATCAAATCTTTTATTTTATGCTTGCTTGGTATAAATCTCGGGAGGGATGGAGTGTGTTAGTTTCTTTTTCAGAATTTGAAATATTGATAAATTTTCAGAATTTAAACCATTGATAAATTTTAGAGATGGGCTATTGAAGGTAAAATCTTGACATGTGATGATGATGCCTTTTAGATAGAACAAGAAATTCCATTGCTCTTTAGAAAGTCAGAGCCAGAGTTGAGAAAGTCACAGGGGTCGTGGTGCTTAGTGTGCAGTTATTTTAGTTGTTGTTCACATGTTGGGTGAAGAGTTATCTAGAAAGATTCTTGTCCAGTTTTTAGTTATATCTGGGAATACTAAAATGCTTGAGCCCTCATAGCTTGTACTGTCAGTTATGCAAAGCCTCAACTTAGGAAGATTGTGATAAAAAAGAAACTTTATCTCAGGAAGATTTTGAACTGTGAATTTCCTTGAATTTAAAATTTATTCTTTGCCATTCTTTTGAAGCTTTGGAACTACTCTCTGTACTTATTTTATTTATTTTTTGCTGCAATGCCATGAACAGTTTCCAAAACTTCCACTTCTCCCCCACCAGGATTCCCAGTGCCAAGTAGAGTTGTACCTCCAGGCTTTCCTACTCATGGGGCAGTGCACTATGATTTTGACCATTCTGGTTTGTGATTTATAATTTATGATGGTTTGCCTTTTTGTTGTCTTTCTCTTCAATGAATTTTAATATATATTTTTTTATTCTCCAGCAAATCATTTTCTACAAAACTCTGCACCACTATCTCGGAACATTGGCATATCTGGGGATGTTGAATTCATTGATCCTGCAATAATGGAAGTTGGCAAAGGATTTCTGTCAGCAAGGCTGAATAATCCAGGCTTTGATGCAAAGCCAGCTTTATCTCCTCATTTTAGTCCTTTTGATCATGATTCAGAGCTTCAGATGCTGATGCGGCAATCAATTTCTGCACAGCAGAACATAAGGTTATCAGATCGCTTCAGGAATAGATTCTCTCCCCCAGATGATACTTACTCCATTTCACCTGTGCTTCTGGGTCAATCCCCGCCCAACAAACCTTCATCATATACACAATTGACGGCTCAACAGCTTAGAAATGTGCACATCTCAAATGGCAGTTTGGGTGTTTGGAATGAGGTAAAAAATGTTAGTGATCCTTGTATGCCAGAATTCCTAGGAAATGGAGGGATGGGATTTAGCAAATTTGTTCCTAGTTATGAGGATTTGAAGTATCAGATGTCTGGTTCCAGCAATCTATACAACAGAGGATTTGCAATGTGATTTCTGCTGGGGATTGGAATTACTCCTTTATGCTTGAATAGGCTGATGAACTTAACATAGTGGTTAATTTGGTGCGTTCTAAGGTGCCCTTGGATGAATATGTTTCAGTTTCTTTGTGTTGGTGCATATTGGTTGTTGGCAAACCCTAGTCAGGTGTATTCTTTGCCCCTCTCATGACCAGGGACTTCTATCTTCTAATGGAGAGAGTGAAAAGGCAGTTTATTGTCATGGCAGAATTCAGTGTGGGCTGCAAAGGATTACTATGCCTCGAGTGACTGGGATTGCTCTTGGCTTCACTCTCTGTGGTACATCTGAGTTGAATGGTTATTCCATTTAATCCAATCCAGATTCATGTTCATCATGCATCATTATTGACATCTTTTTATCCACATGAAGAGAAGGTGAATGGCAAAAGTCTTCTTGTGTGCTTGTGATTTCAGTTTCCTTTGTTGTTTCTTTGTGGATTCAAAAAATCAATATACATCGAATAAGTATTTGTCATGCTCTACTTGTCTTTCTATTTGCAGGTTAGCTGGGAAAAGAACACTGGTTTTAACAATGCACATTTTGGCAGTTTTTTAGACTTGGAGTGAATCTGTCATACTCACGTCTCGCATGAATAAAGAAGGTATTTGGTAGTTGCACCTAATTCAGATATGTTCATCATCTTAACAAATAGGCCCAAAGCTAGAGTTCAAATGGAAAACTGAGGCATCCTATAGATAATAGAAAAATGAAGGTCTTCGTTTCTTTCCTTCCTTTTTTTAATGTTGCCTTATATGAATGAAAACAGAGTTTAAACTATTGTTTGTCTCCCGTTTCTTTCTCCTCACATAATGAGTTGTGCCAGTGAATCTATTTGTCCTTGCATTATGGGGTGGGGTGGGGTGGGGGGGATACAAGACAACATTTTCGAGCTTGTTTCTGGATCTGTAATGTAGCCAATTGATGTTTTGGTCAATATTGCTTGTTAAGCATACATCTGATTTGAAATGGAATAAGAAAATGAACCTATTTAGTGTCTTTTTGTTTCTCGGAGACATACAATCTTGAGACAATAAGTTGATAATATATCATTTCAACCTCTTTACTTGGTTTCAATGTTTGAGTTGCTTCCAAGGGATCTTGTCCTCTGATATACCTTCTCTGCCACAGAAATAGCTAGGTTTTCTTGCAATTATTTTGGTCGATACATGAGAATATCTGAAGAACGAAATACAGAGACACCGAATAAATATGGTTAGGGTGTAGCTCAATGAGATCCACAACTGTGCCTCCTTTATGTAATATAAATCTGTTGCTTGTATCCCAATTTTTTAACTTGGAAGTCCATGTTTTTTCCATCTGCCTCCTAACAAAATAAGAGCAAGTTTGCTTTTGAAATTGTCCTGCCAAATACAACAGATTTTTGATAGATTGTTGACTGTTTGATGTTGGTGACTGGTTTATTTCAGTGATAGAGGAACTGGGTGGAATATGATAATAATATATTGTTAATATTTCAGGGACTACCTTTATGTTTAGCCAACAGATAATCTAAACCTTTGATTTTAATGATGTGAAGAGAATTGGTTGCATGCATTTTTGCAAAAATGCATCTGAAACATTTTTGCAAAATACAGGTGTAGATCATCTGATCTTTGTATCAAATTTATGGCTATTTGTTTCGTACCTTAAAATTTGATGTCATTTAATATATAAAATTTGTTCTTATTTTTTTTGTTATTTGTTTTTTTATTTTTAATTTTATCCCTCGGAATATTTATTTTGTTTTTAATTTTTTTGATTGATTTTTTTAAAAAATTTTATTCTTGTTATTTTATTGATTATGGATTTAGCTTCATGATTTTTTTTAGGTTTGTTTTTTATAGGGTTAGTTTTCATCTCATGTATCAGGTCATAAGTTTTAAAAATTATCTCGAGCTGATTTTTGTTTTTTCATAGGTCCTTTCTGAAAGTTAATTTGTTTTGTTGGTTTTTTAAGTTGATTATTTTTTAGTTTTGCTCTTCAACATTGTATTGTCTAAGATTTGAGTTTTGTTGTTTTATTCAATTTGTTTTGGGTTATTTCGGTTTTATCATCAAAGATTGATCAAGGTTGGTTTTTTAAATTTGATTTATTAAGAATTGAGTTTTAATTTATTTTTCCTGTTTTATTCCCATTTAATTTTTATTTTGTTATTAAATATTAAGAAGATATTTTTTCTAAAATATTTTTAAGTTGATAATAGTGTCTATATATATATATATTTAATTTGGTTTATTTATTGCTGTTTTTTAATTATATTATTAAATTAATTGTATTTATTGAATCAACTAGAATAAACGACCTGATTATTGAATTTATATTTATTTATTTATTTAAAAACGCGAGCGTTTCCTCTATTTTTTATTCTTTTTTACAATGAGATAAATTTGGTCCAGACTGAAGTAGCGTGTGCCACCGTAAGGGGAATGAAGGCTGTGAATGTAATTGAACAAAGAAAACATTTATTGTGAGGCATAGAGGCAAGTCGTTTAATCTAGCAGCTCGCTTCTCTTTTCATCCAATGGATTGATTGTGTATCTATCATGTATCTCATGATAGCAATAATGGAA
>Ga0325414_1009036_pt1 | contig 10521 bp, 11 predicted proteins | sample PopdelMetagenome_8_FD_206183 | JGI IMG/M metagenome (GOLD analysis project Ga0325414, IMG submission 206183) | Populus deltoides microbial communities from Bellville, Georgia, United States - Leaf-PdKOR-R3 | ecosystem: Host-associated > Plants > Phyllosphere > Phylloplane/Leaf | place: USA...
TTTTTTTTTCAATTTTATCATTCAATATTTAGTTGATTTTGAATTAATCTTTATAATTTATTTATTTTTTCTTTTTATGAGTTAACATAGTCTTAAAATAAACATCCTAATATCTGATTGATACTTGATTTTGCAAATATGTATTTTTGTAATCAAATTATTAAGTGAAAATATATATAAAAAAAGATGTTAATTTTAGTGAAATCCATTACCTGAGTTGTTGGTTTAGAGAGTTAAGTTGTGAAATTTGGGTTAATCTAATACATCGCTGTTTCAATATTAAAAAAATTATCTTAATTTTTTTAAAGCAAAACATTTTTTTTTACTAATAATTCAAGATAATTATAAACTCGAACTAAATAAATAAATAGTAAAGGAAGGAAATTTCAAGATTAACATGCTGTATCAAATCGAATGATTGTGCCAAATAATTTCTTGTTGCTTAAAGATAATTATCTAAATTCAACCGCTTGAAGTTATTGAAACAAAAGGGTATTTGATTTCCGCTATAAGAAAAAGAAAGAAAAACCATTTTTTCTCCATTTTGTTGAATGCCCTGGTCTCCTTTTCCCGATCCAGCATTCTATCGCACTTCATATCAAAGGGGCCCAAAGCTTCATGCCCACCCCGAACCAGAACTCCACGATAATTTATTACAAACAGATTACAACAAATGCCAAATTCAAAACACAACTTAAATAACTACAAGTTAAATTGTGTATTTTGAAAACATCAGTCCATCTAATTTTAAAATCATAATTCATTCATGATACATTCATCAAATTTGAATCATAAATGCATGAAAAGAAATAATGCCAAGAATCTAACCACCAAGCTCCGATACATGCATGTATAAATCTGTAACATGGTTACAAGAATTCTTATTCGAAAACACACTTATGCCACAACTTTTCTAGGAGTGCTGACGGGCGGCGGAGATCTCTTCTCTAGGCTTGTAGACGGCGTTCAGTATAATGCTGTCATTAAGGTGAGTTTATGTTGGATGGCAGAAAAGTGGCGAAGACGGTTGTTCCTCTGAAAATGGTTGTTTTGTATGGTGTTAGATTGGCAGTGAACACAGGCTATATGAATCAAAATGTTCGATGGTGTGATCTATGCTCTTAAGAACCCTATTGTATGACTCGATGAGTTTGGAGATGTTGCTGAAATTAAATATTCTTGACAGGTGCGCTAGTTTTAGTTCTTTACTCTCTAACACTCCCCTGAATGTTTGTAACCATGGTCTAATCATACCGGCAAGCAGCCATAGCTATGAGAAAATCAGGATTATGATATGTATCCAATCTCCATTTCTTGTCTAATCGCTTCTGACGTAAGTTTTATTGGTGCAGTAAGGAAAAGCTCATTGCCTCGAAGACGGATAATCTAATCAACAAAGGATCAAGATTATAAACAAACATGGGATTGGATATGGAACATGAGAAACTAAGATATTAATTTCTAACAATACAAGGACGAAGTTACAATTGGTCCATATAGTTTCTCCTTCTCTGTCACTTTACACCACCACAAGGGTACTTGGTATGCTGTCTGTATCGATCAAAAATCTCAAAAGTACACAAGCAAGGAGTAGTAATAGTGCAAGTCATCAAGACAAAAAAGAAAAAGAAAGCTCTCTCTTTTTTCCTCCTCAAAGCTCTCTCTCACTTCCTCTCATTCTTTCCCATTTCCCAATTCAAATCTCTCTCAAAACTACAGTATACTAGATCATCATCTATCTCTCTCTCTCTATTCATTTTTCACCCTTTCAAAAACTCTTGATTCATTCAATTTCAAATCTTTATCATTATCATTAGGCAATCCAAAGACCAATGAACCAGAACGGCAGCTCGTTGCTTAATTCTACCTTTTTTTAGCTCCCTTGTAAAGAGCCCAGGTTCAAAATCTTGAACTTTTTTAGCTACCAATCTCCAAATGAAGAGTAAAGCTCTTTACTTCTATTGACTCTTCAAATATTTTTCTTCCTGTTATTGCAAATTGGTGAGTGAGATCTATAAGGGGAGCATTTGATAATGCTAAGGCAAAAAGGAAGTGCCACAATGGAGGAATTGCTGCCTGGCAAGATAAGAAAAAGAGGGTGTTCCTCGTCAGCATCATCATCCTCATCAATAATTCAAAACTACAGATTCAAGAGAGCAATTTTGGTAGGTAAGAGGGGTGGATCCAGTACACCAGTGCCCACATGGAAGCTGATGGGGAAGAGGACCCCATCATCTACACTGAGGGCCATGGAGTCCTCACCGAAGTCAATAAATGGAAAGGGAAAGCAGCAGCATGCGCCAGTGTCAGCGAGGAAGCTGGCTGCTACCCTTTGGGAGATGAATGAGATGCCGTCGCCAAAAATGAAGGAGGAAATGGTGGAGGAGAGGAGGTTGAGGAAAGAGGGTAGAGGTAGAGAGAGGAGGTCGGTGCATTCAGGTTCTTTGCCTCCTCATTTGTCTGATCCTTCTCATAGTCCTGTTTCTGAGGTGAGTTTTTGTTTGATTATACGTTGTTATTGATTGATTTTTTTCATGTTTTGTTGGTGGGATGTTAGTCAAAAGTTTTATTCTTGGTTTCTTATATATGTTGCTTTTGATTAAGCAGAATGATGTGGAAGAAGGAAAAAAAGGAAAATTGGATTTGTTTGGGGTTTTTTTTTAAGAATTTGTTTAAGTGGAATTTGATTGTTAGGTAAGAAAAGTGGGGGAATTTGAAACGGTTTGAGCCTTGGAATCTTAAGCCATGTGTTAGTTTGGTTTCTATAAGGTGAGTGGTGATTATATTAGGTTTGGTATTGTGGGTCTCTCTAATTAATGTAAAGCTTTATGTTTGGTCTTGGCTGATTGTATTTCTTAATATAACAATGATTGAATCTTCTTTGTTTGAAAAGTTAGTTGTTTATATTGGTTGTGGATGAACATAAGAATTTTAGTAGAACGCTGATGGTGTTTTGCAGTGTGTCATTTGTTTTTTCTATTTTAGCTTTCTCAAATTGAAATCTTGCATTGCTTTTGAATTGTGGCTTTATAATTTCAAACGTAATTCAATAACATCTAAATATAGAGCAAACAACTGGAACTGATATGGAGATTTGAAGGCCTTGAAGCTGCTGCCTCTATATCCAAGCTAGTTTTGCTTAAATGTGGTGCTGTTGTTTGAAATCATCGTTTTGCAGAGGATTGATCGATCTGGAACTGGCAGTCGCCATAGAAGAACATCATCGATTTCTCAGAGGCTTAGGCTTATGGACCAGAGCATTGGAGCATTTGATTCTGTTAGCAATGCCAGTTTAATGGAGGTACGCCCAATTAATAATGCCAGTCCTTTAGAGATGTTATAATGTGTCTTGGAAAGCAAGATTGTATGCTTTTACTGTTTTTTTGGGTCAGGAATTATACTTTCCAGTAGTTTGAATTGGAATCCTGTTATGCAATTGTCCATGTTGGGCATATAATCTAATATCCTACAAATAGATGATGAGTTGTATCTCTTACTTTTCTTTTTTAAACAAAACTTGAGATTGTTAATTTATCACTAGTCTTCCCATGCATTGTTCAGTTTTGAATGCTACTTGTATTAAAACACAACAGCAAGGAAATTGCAGTTACCATTTCTCTTATGATGCAGATTGAGACTAGATCTCGAGCCCAAACTCCTAGTGGATCTACTGTTGGAGTCAGACCTCGTCTGAAGGATGTTAGTAATGCTCTGACTACATCAAAGGAACTGCTTAAAATTATCAACCGTGTATGGGGCAATGAAGATAGGCCCTCATCAAGCATGTCTCTCATCTCCGCCTTACATGCTGAGCTTGAGAGGGCTCGTTTGCAGGTCAACCACCTTATCCAAGAACAGCGCTCTGACCAGAATGAGATAAACTATCTAATGAAGTGCTTTGCTGAAGAAAAGGCAGCATGGAAAAACAAGGAGCAGAAGGTGGTTGAAGCTGCTATTGAGTCCATTGCAGGAGAACTTGATATAGAGAAGAAGCTGAGGAGACGGTTTGAGAGCTTGAACAAGAAGCTTGGGAAGGAACTGGCTGAGACTAAGGCATCTTTATTGAAGGCAGTGAAAGAACTTGAAAGTGAGAAGAGAGCAAGAGCTGTAATGGAGCAAGTATGTGATGAACTAGCCAGGGATTTTGGTGATGATAAAGCTGAAGTTGAAGAACTGAAGAGGGAATCTGCAAAACTTTGTGAAGAGGTTGAAAAGGAAAGGGAGATGATGCAGTTAGCTGACGTGTTGCGTGAGGAGAGAGTCCACATGAAACTTTCAGAAGCTAAATATCAGCTTGAGGAGAAAAATGCAGCTGTTGATAAACTTCGGAATCAGCTTGAAGCTTTTCTTGGAACCAAAAGAAATAAAGAAAAAGGGCGCTGTTCTAGTCATATAAATGATGAAGAGATAGCTGCTTGCTTGAGTAAAAATCGTTTTGTTTCCCATCGGAGTGAAGTAAATGAGGAGGATGGAGAAGTAGATGATAGGGTAGTATGCGAAGAAGGCTCTGCCGAAAGTGATCTTCATTCTATAGAATTGAATATGGATAACAATAACAAAAGCTACAAGTGGACTTATCCTTCTGGAACACCTCGTGATTTGAGAAAGGCAGCAATGGATGAAGAAGACATCAAAGGGAGGAATTCTACCTCTAGCAAATTACCCCGGAGAAGCAGTTCTCTGCAAAGAAGTGTGTCAGATGGAGTGGAATGGGGCATCCAAAATGAGAAGGTCCCGTTTCCAGGAGACGGGATAGATTGGGGGAGGTTTTCTGAACTGGAGAGGCAAGGGCAAGGAAAAGGTTATGGAGATGAAATGCATGGACATCAATCAATGAAGGGTCTTAGGGACTACTTGTTGTCTGTTTCTAGGTTAGATTCTCCAAGAGGGTATGCTAGCCCCATGCGACAAGTAGGACAGCTGCGGTCCTCACGAGAGCCCAATCTAGCTCAAGAGAGACCTCCTGTGATACCAGGAAATGTTTCGAAGTCAAGGCTATCAGATGCCAAAGCTGAAGGCGTGAATTTAAGAAAATCCAAATGGTGAGCTATGCAGAGTAGTTTTCAGGCAAGGCTGGTTAGATACCTGATGCAAGAAGAATATTATAGTGAGAATTAATCCCCGGCTTGCCGTTCTAGAATCACTGAAGTTGCAGCAATCGCTGCTCAACATTCACTGAACTGTTGTCAATTTTTAAGAATGCTTGTGCCTATAGAGTTCTTTTAGAAAAAAAATGATGGTTGTCATTCGGCCAAGTGACTCGTACAAAAACTTCTGGCATAACTTACGTCGACATGCCAGAAGCATCAAAATATAGTTGCTGATATGTAACCTTTGTTTTCCTTTTCTCCTCGGCAGCTTCTTTACCTGCCTTGACCATTTCTGAAATGACACCAGCCTCTCATGTTATTAAGAATTTGCATAGCCCTAAATACACTTTCTTGCGAGGAACTTTGGAAGAGATCGGCATGGAATTTGTATGGCGTCAGCTTAAATTATGATGCATGTACGTGATCACTTTGCACCTGCTAAAGCATGCATTTACTTTATTTTGCGTCAAATCAGAGCCAAGAGCGGTGAGTTCAGTTAAATTTTGAGGCAGAAAGTAGCCAGGCAATCATGAAGTTCGGTTGTCAGAATAAAAAGCAGCCACAGGATGGGTGCAGTCCAGGAAATCACGCCTCTCCCAAACAGCTTTCGTGTCCCCAGGGCATTCATCATGAATCAACTCTTTCTAGATTCAGCTGTTTGATGATTATCTGTTATGAGTTTGTTCGGAAACATGGCTGACTATGTTTTTTATATATATATTTTTTAAATTAACTTTTTATATTTTTAAATCATTTTGATCAAACCATTCAAATCAATATTAGCAACTTTTCATCACATTGCGCCAAGTATATTCGGCCAAACGCGACATTCTAATTTAACCTGGGACCTACCCTGTGCATCAAAATTGCCCAGAAAGGATATTACACAACACATTCAGTTTCTCTGAACCTAGTTATTTAGGTCGGCAGATAAGTCTTGCACTGCACCGTGTACCCATGGAAAACTGGTAATAAGCAAATTCTAGTCATTCCCATTAGCAAGACTAGGAAAGGTTATTCTAGAACTAACATGTTCTTCACTGCTACGTCACCCTGAAAGCTCTTCAAGAGCTTTAGTTTTCATTTCTGCTGCAAAAAAACTGGGTTCTGATCCGTTTGCAGCCACACTGATATGGTTCTTATCGACACCACTCTCAATTCCGCCATATTGTGTCTTTGCTAGAATGATATGTCCAAGGTCTGCAATAGTGGATTGAAGATAATGATTAGAGTTCCGTAAAACATGGCAAGAAAGAGAAGATAATAGTTCCGTAAAACATGGCAAGAAAGAGAAGATAATATTTTGGCTAATCAGTTCAACATAAATCAGGTCTAAGACCTGTTACAGGAACAGAGGTGCTAAACATTTACATTTCGGACCAATTAAACAATTATGTAGATAAATACTAAGTGAAATGAATCAATACCTAGATCAGCTGAGATAAGGCATTCTCCTTGGTAATCAGGACCAGCCAGGATGTTCCCTGATGGTGAAATGATAACACTACCTCCAGCGCATGTGATGTCATCTAAGGATGCATCACCATTTATATTCCCAGGTGGCAAAGGATAATCTCTCCTCCTACAAAATTGATTTGCAGAAAGAACAAAGCAACTACCTTCCAGGGCAATGTGGGTCATTGATGCTCTCCATATTTCTCCTGCGTCAGCTGTAGGTGCACAATATATTTCCACACCTATATTTATGGTACAAAACAGATTTAATGAAAGATCGAAGAGCTCCAATTGGAAGGGAAAAGGCATAAAAGAATGATTGAGTGGCAAAATATAGAACGCAATTTGTCAACTTTGTAACGCAGAAAGAAATGGAAGCTCCAATACTGAATAACAGGAGAACTTTTAAAGTAACAAGGAGACGAGGAGTACCTTTATCATATAACTCTGTTCTCAGAAGTGGTAATCTATTGTCCCAACAGATGAGGCCACCAATTTTTCCGATTGAGGTCTCATATGTTGGCAGTGTGGATTTCTCTCCAGAACGCCACAGTGCACTACTTTCTGATGCCGTTTGTATTAGCTTGCGGTGCTGTCCAAGACACTTTCCCAGGGAATCAAAGAACAGCATTGTACTATAGAGATAACATCCAGCTCTCTCCACCACTCCCATTACTAAGTGGACTTTATATTTACCAGCAAATTTTGCAAGTTTGTCAACTTCAGGACCTGCAAATCCGCATGTCCAAACAAAATGAAGAATTAGAATTATAAGCTCAAAACCTAGAAGCTTGACTATTTATTAGGTCAGCTTGTTTTCAGCTTCGGCAGCTGCCTCAATTCAACACTAAAAAAAAAAAAATCAAATCGCAATGACATGATCAACAATCAACCCACCTATTTTTTTATTTCCTTTTCCACTTATGTTAAACAATTTCTGGAGCATGACAAGAAAACACCGTTGTGTCCTATAACTAAGTTCTTGTTCTGCTAGAAAAAGTAGTTGGCTGGCAGATAAGGCACAGATTGGCAGAGATTACAGAAAGTAAAGGGCTTTGTGATCAAAAGGCGCTCTCACCAGGCACTTCAATAGCTGAGGCATAGTACTTCTGCAAATCACCATCTGTTTCAGGTGAATTTGTAGCATCAAGCTTCACACACGTAGGATAACCACCTACAAATGCCTCTGGAAACACAAGTAATTGTGACCCATATGCAGCCGCACCAGCAATCAATCTCTCTGCTTTTTCTGCTTATCCAAGAAAAAAAGAAGAGAGTTGCAAACATAAAACAAAGCATTCTTTATCAAATTACAAAATAAAAAGAGAGACAATGCGCAAGCATAGTTCAACATAAAAGACACAAAATTATGAAACTCAAAAAACGACAGCTCCAGGTACCCAATGTTGCCGGAGTGTCAAAAAACACTGTCGAAGCCTGAACCACCGTTGCCTTCACCGGAGACCTCGCTGCCGGAACACCACCTGCGGTTGGGAGAAAATCATAAGCAGGCATATCACCATCTGGGCTCGCCATGCAAGCGGGTTTTGGAACCGAGTCATGTTCAACGGAGCCCGTTTTGGGAATGGGGCCAGTCTTGGATGATTTAGTTTTAGTGGGTGTCTCGGGGACGGGAATAAGATCGGGTCGGACATGGCGGACGAGCCAAAGAATGGCTTCATCGCTGGAGCCGAGACCCAGTTCATCTTTGATGCGGTAAATGGCAGGGCTACAGATGGCGGGCATACGGATACGAACCTTTTTAGCCTGTGACTGTGCTACGATGAGAGGACGGGGTCCTCGCTTCTTTACTTGCTTAGCCTCTGCATTTTTTGTGAATTCTTCCTCCATGAAAGACCGGCAAGTTTTACTTCAGCAGTACTTTTGACTATTCCTTTTGAGTGAGTATGAACTATGTCGTATGACGCAGATACAAATGCTGTCTGTTGGAAAACTATTCCTCTTTTCCATTTTTATATTGTGGGGGAAGGGTGTTGGAGTCTAGGTCCCTCGTTTGGTGTCTTTGGTGCTGGGTACCAAGGTGCACTATGTTTTATCCTCTTTTTTTTTTAAGAGAGATTGGGCATTGTGTTGCACTATTGTGCACGTCTGGAAGCAGATTATTGGGTTGGTTAAGGGGTTTGGTCTGTTTGATCTACCTTTTTAGTCTTTTGCATGTTAGGTGCTTGACGAAGATTTGGAGAGAAGTTTCTTTTCTTTTCTTTTTTTAAAGATGTTTGCTCAATTCTAAGCTTGTTGCATGCTCAGACTTCAGTTTCTTTTTTTCGGGTTTTGAAAGCTGGTCTGGTAAGGGGTTCTGATTGTTTTAGACTGTCTTTTTCTCTTCAGGTAAGGCGTGTTTTACGAAGATTTTGAGAGATGTTTTTTTCTTTTTTGAAGATATTTGTTGGGTTTCATGCTTGGTGTGTGCTGAGACTTTGATTCCTTCTTAGGTTTCAAGTTGTTCTTACAAAAGGACATGTTCATCGCATGTTGTTTGCGGGAGTGATTGATGGAAGGAACTCTGGTGGGCAATGTCTTTGTGTTTGTTCTTCCTTTTGAGATGTTGCTTTGGTGCCTTGATTTGTTTTTTCTTCCTTTCTTTTTTGCTTTGTTGGAGCATATTGATTTGTTTTTTCTTCCTTTCTTTTTTGATTTGTTGGAGCATATGAAATTTTGTTCTTAACTGAGTTTCTGCTGTTCTATCTACAGGGTTTTGACACATAAATCGAAGCCTTCATTGGTTCGAACCAAGTGAGTCCATTACTACTGTTGTGGTTGCTTTAGGTCTTCTCTTTCTACTTATATATATATATATCTTCTTTGATATTTGTGTTTCTATTGGAAATTGGGCGTCCTTTCTCACCACTCATCCATAATTATTGACAAAATAGATGGAGTTCATCTGGTAGGCTTCCTTCTCTTAAATTATACGTACTCCTCCCTTTGTAAAGCACGTTTTCATCTTATTTCCTTTTTTCCCCTTTGTTCGCCATACTTCCTATTCTTCGATTGTGGATGATTGCTTGATTTGGATTCTTTTCTCCTGTCATTTTTCGTTGGATTTTTTGTTGTTCCCAGCCCCAGCAGACCATGCACTTCTTCTCCTTATATCTTCTTTGTGCTTTCCTTCTATGTTTTTTCATTGGATTTTGTTGTGATAGGTTCTGCAACTCTTCTTTTGGGTTTTTGCAGGGCATCTTCTCTCTTTATTTTCTAGCATTTGTTTACGTTCTGTGTATGATATTTGTATTTTTTCTCTCTCTATGGAATTGGGTTCTAAGCTTGATCATCTAACCTCCCGTGCATGTGCTGAAATTTTTTAACTGTTAGGTGCAAATTCTTAAATTACGCTTCTTTTATGGGTTTCTTGATAAAGGTTACATGATCTGTTTCATTGGTGACACAACGTGTGTTTAATATTTCCTCTCCTTGCAAGGAGGTTTTTATCAATGCCATATCTGCACATTCCATATATATAACTCATTGTCCAGTTATTAGAAACTCATGTTTAGGAATTATTCTTGGTTATCAATTGTTTAGGCTTTATTCTTGGATCATGTCTCTTTTCCCTGTATTATATACCAGTTGTAAAGCATGAATAATATACAAAACAGAACAATATTCTTTGAATTTTTACATCGTATCAGAGCAGATTGTCTCTATATACGTTTTTCATTCTCTATATACGTCCTTCATCATCCTCAGATCTTTATTCTATTGCATATCTTCTTCTTGTAGTCATGTCTAATATCACACCTCAGGAAGTTTTCTCTTTAACATTTTCATCAATTCTTGATGTATCATCTCCATATTTTTTCATTTTGCTGATCACCGAGGTTCCATCCTGGTTTCCATTCTTTTTAATGGTGACAATTACCTTACCTGGAAGTGAGCCATGAAAATGGCATTGAACGCCAAAGACAAATTGAGTTTTGTTAATGATACTCTCTCCAAACCAACATCTTCCACAACA
>Ga0325414_1009038_pt1 | contig 10519 bp, 7 predicted proteins | sample PopdelMetagenome_8_FD_206183 | JGI IMG/M metagenome (GOLD analysis project Ga0325414, IMG submission 206183) | Populus deltoides microbial communities from Bellville, Georgia, United States - Leaf-PdKOR-R3 | ecosystem: Host-associated > Plants > Phyllosphere > Phylloplane/Leaf | place: USA...
GTTTCCGGACGCCGTTCTCCTTCCTGTAGATGAGGAATCGCTACTCGGTGTGGCGGAGGTCTCTACGCTCGAGACCAGCGTACCTTTTCCAATGGGCCGTAACTTTTACAGGACATCCTCAATTTTTTACAGGAGTTTTTGGACGCCGTTTTCCTTACAGTAGATGTTGAAGCGCTACTCGGTGAGGCGAAGGTCTCTATGCTCGAGACCAGCGTATCGGTTCGAAAGGGCCGTAACTTTTGATCCGACCGTTGGATCGCCCTCAAATTTTTACAGGAGTTTCCGGACGCCATTTCCCTTACAGTAAATGTGGAATCGCTGCTCGGTGAGGCTTTCGTCTGTGCTCTCGAGTCTAGGTTACCGGTTCGAAAGGGCAGTAACTTTTGATCCGACCGTTGGATCGCCCTCAAATTTTTACAGGACATCCTCAATTTTTTACAGGAGTTTTTGGACGCCGTTTTCCTTACAGTAGATGTTGAAGCGCTACTCGGTGAGGCGAAGGTCTCTATGCTCGAGACCAGCGTACCGGTTCGAAAGGGCCGTAACTTTTGATCCGACCGTTGGATCGCCCTCAAATTTATACAGGAGTTTCCGGACGCCATTTCCCTTACAGTAAATGTGGAATCGCTGCTCGGTGAGGCTTTCGTCTGTGCTCTCGAGTCTAGGTTACCGGTTCGAAAGGGCAGTAACTTTTGATCCGACCGTTGGATCGACCCCAAATTTTTACAGGAGTTTCCGAAACCTGTTTTCCGTAGAGTAGATGTGGAATCGCTGCTCGGTGAGGCGGAGGTATCAGGGCTCGAGACCAGCTTACCGGTTCGAAAGGGCCGCAACTTTTGATACGGTAGTTGGATTGCCCTAAAATTTTTACAGGAGTTTCCGGACGCCGTTTTCCTCGCAGTAGCTGTGGAATCGCTACTCGGTGAGGCGTAGGTCTCTGCGGTCGAGACCAGCGTACCGGTTCGAAAGGGCCGTAACTTTTGATCCGACCGTTGGATCGCCCTCAAATTTTTACAGGAGTTTCCGGACGCCGTTTTCCTCGCAGTAGCTGTGGAATCGCTACTCGGTGATGCGGAGGTCTCTGCGCTCGAGACCAGCGTACCGGTTCCAATAGGCCGTAACTTTTGATCCGACCGTTGGATCGCCCTCAAATTTTTACAGGAGTTTCTTCAAATTTTCACAGGAGTTTCTGGACGCCGTTGTCCTTACAGTAGATGTGGAAGCGCTACTCGGTGTGGCGGAGGTCTCTGCGCTCGAGACCAGCGTACCGGTTCGAAAGGGCCGTAACTTTTGATCCGACCGTTGGATCGCCCTTAAATTTTTAAAGGAGTTTCCGGACGCCGTTTTCCTCGCAGTAGATGTGGAATCGCTACTCGGTTAGGCGGAGGTCTCTGCTCTCGAGACTAGGTTACCGGTTCGAAAGGGCCTTAACTTTTGATCCGACCGTTGGATCGCCAACAAATTTTTACAGGAGATTTCAAAACCTGTTTTCCGTAGAGTAGATGTGGAATCGCTACTCGGTTAGGCGGAGGTCTCTGCGCTCGAGACCATTATACCGGTTCGAAAGGGCCCTAACTTTTGATCCGACGGTTGGATCGCCCTTAAGTTTTTACAGGAGTTTCCGGACGCTGTTTTCCTCGCATTAGATGTGGAATCGCTACTCGGTGAGGCGGAGGTCTCTAAGCTCGAGACCAGTGTCCCGGTTCCAATGGGTCGTATCTTTTGATCCGACCGTTGGATCGCCCTCAACTTTTTATAGGAGTTTCCGGACGCCGTTTTCCTCGCAATAGCTGTGGAATCGCTACTCGGTGAGGCGGAGGTCTTTGCGCTCGAGACCAGCGTACGGGTTCCAAGGGGCCGTAACTTTTGATCCGACTGTTGGATCACCCTCAAATTTGTACAGGAGTTTCCGGACGCCGTGTTCCTTGCAGTAGATGTGGAATCGCTACTCGGTGAGGCGGAGGTCTCTGTGCTCGAGACCAGCGTACCGATTCGAAAGGGCAGTAACTTTTGATCCGACCGTTGGATCGCCCTCAAATTTTTACAGGACTTTCCTCAATTTTTTACAGGAGTTTCTGGACGCCGTTTTCCTTACAGTAGATGTTGAAGCGCTACTCGGTGAGGCGAAAGTCTCTATGCTCGAGACCAGCGTACCGGTTCGAAAGGGCCGTAACTTTTGATCCGACCGTTGGATCGCCCTCAAATTTTTACAGGAGTTTTCGGACGCCGTTCTCCTTACTATGGATGTGGAATCGCTACTCGGTGAGGCGGAGGTCTCTGCTCTCGAGTATAGGTTACCGGTTCGAAAGGGCTGTATCTTTTGATCCCGCCGTTGGATCGCCCACAAAGTTTTACAGGAGTTTCCGAAACCTGTTTTTCGTATAGTAGATGTGGAATCGCTACTAGTAGAGGCGGAGGTCTCTGTGCTCGATACCAGCGTACCGGTTCGAAAGGGCCGTAACTTTTGATACGGTAGTTGGATCGCCCTAAAATTTTCACAGGAGTTTCCGGACGCCATTGTCCTTGCAGTAGATGTGGAAGCGCTACTCGGTGAGGCAGAGGTCTGTGCTCTCGAGACTAGGTTACCGGTTCGAAAGGGCCGTAACTTTTTATCCGACCGTTGGATCGACCCCAAATTTTTACAGGAGTTTCCGAAACCTGTTTTCCGTAGAGTAGATGTGGAATCGCTACTCGGTGAGGCGGAGGTCTCAGGGCTCGAGACCAGCGTACCAGTTTGAAATGGCCGCAACTTTTGATACGGTAGTTGGATCACCCTAAAATTTTTACAGGAGTTTCCGGACGCCGTTTTCCTCGCAGTAGATGTGGAATCGCTACTCGGTGAGGCGGAGGTCTCTGAGCTCGAGACCAGCGTACCGGTTCGAAAGGGCTGTAACTTTTGATACGGTAGTTGGATCGCCCTAAAATTTTCACAGGAGTTTCCGGACGCCGTTGTCCTTACAGTAGATGTGGAAGCGCTACTCGGTGAGGCGGAGGTCTCTGCGCCCTAGACCAGTGTACCGGTTCGAAAGGGTCGTAACTTTTGATTCGACCGTTGGATCGCCCTCAAATTTTTATAGGAGTTTCCGGACGCCGTTTTCCTTACAGTAGATGTGGAATCGCTACTCGGTGAGGTGTAGGTCTCTGCTCTCGAGTCTAGGTTACCCGTTCGAAAGGGCCGTAGTTTTTGATCTGACCGTTGGATCGCCCTCAAATTTTTACAGGAGTTTCCAAAACCTATTTTCCGTAGAGTAGATGTCGAATCGCTACTCGGGGAGGCGGAGGTCTCAGGGCTCGAGACCAGCGTACCGGTTCGAAAGGGCCGTAACTTTTGATCCAACCGTTAGATCGCCCTCAAATATTTAGAGGAGTTTCGGACGCCGTTTTCCTTACAGTAGATGTGGAAGCGCTACTCGGTGAGGTGGAGGTCTCTGCGCCCTAGACCAGCGTACCAGTTTGAAAGGGTCGAAACTTTTGATCCGACCGTTGGATCGCCCTCAAATTTTTATAGGAGTTTCCAGACCCCGTTTTCCTTACAGTAGATGTGGAATTGCTACTCGGTGAGGCGTAGGTCTCTGCTCTTGAGTCTAGGTTACCGGTTCAAAAGGGTCGTAACTTTTGATCCGACCGTTGGATCGCCCTCAAATTTATACAGGAGTTTCCGGACGCCGTTGTCCTTGCAGTAGATGTGGAATCGCTACTCGGTGAGGTGGAGGTCTCTGCGCTCGAGACCAGAGTACCGGTTCGAAAGGGCCGTAACTTTAGATCTGACTGTTGGATCGCCCTCAAATTTATACAGGAGTTTTCGGACGCCGTTTTCCTTGCAGTAGATGTGGAATCGCTACTCGGTGAGGCGGAGGTCTCTGCTCTCGAGTCGAGGTTACCGGTTCGAAAGGGCCGTAATTTTTGATCCGATCGTTGGATCGCCCTCAAATTTTTACAGGAGTTTCCGGACGCCGTTTTACTTGCAGTATATGTGGAATCGCTTCTCGGTGAGGCGGAGGTCTCTGCGCTCTAGAGCAGCGTACCGGTTCGAAAGGGCCGTAACTTTTGATCCCACCGTTGGATCGCCCACAAATTTTTACAGGAGTTTCCGAAACCTGTTTTTCATAGAGTAGATGTGGAGTCGCTACTCGGTGAGGCGAAGGTCTCAGGGCTCGAGACGAGCGTATCAGTTCGAAAGGGCTGTAACTTTTGATCCGACGGTTGGATCGACCTCAAATTTATACAGGAGTTTCCGGACGCCGTTTCCCTTACAGTAAATGTGGAATCGCTACTCGGTGAGGCTTTCGTCTGTGCTCTCGAGTCTAGGTTACCGGTTCAAAAGGGCCGTAACTTTTGATCCCACCGTTGGATCGCCCTCAAATTTTTACAGGAGTTTACAAAACCTGTTTTTCATAGAGTAGATGTGGAGTCGCTACTCGGTGAGGCGGAGGTCTCAGGGCTCGAGACCAGCGTACCGGTTCGAAAGGGCCGTAACTTTTGATCCGACCGTTGGATCGTCCTCAAATTTATACAGGAGTTTCCAGACGCCGTTGTCCTTGCAGTAGATGTGGAATTACTACTCGATGAGGCGGAGATCTCTGCGCTCGAGACCAGCGTACCGGTTGGAAAAGGCCGTAACTTTTGATCCAACCGTTGGATCGCCCTCAAATTTTTACAGGAGTTTTCGGACGCCATTTTCCTCGCAGTAGATGTGGAATCGCTACTCGATGAGGCGGATGTCTCTACGCTCGAGACTAGCGTACCGGTTCCAGTGGGCGGTAACTTTTGATCCGACCGTTGGATCGCCCTCAAATTTTTACAGGAGTTTCCGGACGCCGTTTTCCTCGCAATAGATGTGGAATCGCTACTCGGCGAGGCGGAGGTCTCTGCGCTCGCGACCAGCGTACGATTCGAAAGGGCCGTAGCTTTTGATCCGATAGTTGGATCACCATCAAATTTTTACAGGAGTTTCCGGACGCCGGTTTTCTCGCAGTAGATGTGGAAGCGCTACTCGGTGAGGCGGAGGTCTCTGCGCTCGAGACCAGCGTACCAGTTCGAAAGGGCCGTAACTTTTGATCTGACCGTTGGATCGCCCTCAAATTTTTAGAGGAGTTTCGGACGCCATTTTCCTTACAGTAGATGTGGAAGCGCTACTCGGTGAGGCGGAGGTCTTTGCGCACGAGACCAGCGTACCGGATCGAAAGGGACGTAACTTTTGATCAGACCTTTGGATCGCCCTCAAATTTTTAGAGGAGATTCCGGACGCCGTTTTCCTTATAGTAGATGTGGAAGCGCTACTCGGTGAGGCGGAGGTCTCTGCGCCCTAGACCAGCGTACCGGTTCGAAAGGGCCGTAACTTTTGATCCGACCGTTGGATCGCCCTCAAATTTATACAGAAGTTTCCAAAACCTGTTTTTCATAGAGTAGATGTGGAGTCGCTACTCGGTGAGGCGGAGGTCTCAGGGCTCGAGACCAGCGTACCGGTTCGAAAGGGCTGTAACTTTTTATCCGACGGTTGGATCGCCCTCAAATTTATACAGGAGTTTCCGGACGCCGTTTCCCTTACAGTAAATGTGGAATCGCTACTCGGTGAGGCTTTCGTCTGTGCTCTCGAGTCTAGGTTACCAGTTCGAAAGGGCCGTAACTTTTGATTCCACCGTTGGATCGCCCACAATTTTTTCAGGAGTTTACGAAACCTGTTTTTCATAGAGTAGATGTGGAGTCGCTACTCGGTGAGGCGGAGGTCTTAGGGCTCGAGACCAGCGTACCGGTTCGAAAGGGCCGTAACTTTTGATCCGACCGTTGGATCGCCCTCAAATTTATACAGGAGTTTCCTGACGCCGTTGTCCTTGCAGTAGATGTGGAATCCCTACTCGGTGAGGCGGAGGTCTCAGGGCTCGAGACCAGAGTACCGATTCGAAAGGGCCGTAACTTTGATCCGACCGTTGGATTGCCCTCAAATTTATACAGGAGTTTCGGACGCCGTTTTCCTTGCATTAGATGTGGATTCGCTACTCGGTGGGGCGAAGGTCTCTGCTCTCGAGTCCAGTGTACCGGTTCGAAAAGACCGTAACTTTTGATCCGATAGTTGGATCGCCCTAAAATGTTTACAGGAGTTTGCGGACGCCATTTTCCTAGCAGTAGATGTGAAATCACTACTCGGTGAGGCGGAGGTCTCTACGCTCGAGACGAGCGTACCGGTTCGAAAGGGCCGTAACTTTTGATCCGACCGTTGGATAGCCCTCAAATTTATACAGGAGTTTACGGACACCGTTTTCCTTGCAGTAGATGTGGATTCGCTACTCGGTGAGGCGGAGGTCTCATGGCCCGAGACCAGCGTACCGGTTCGAAAGGGCCGTAACTTTGATCCGACCGTTGGATTGCCCTCAAATTTATACAGGAGTTTTCGGACGCCATTTTCCTTGCATTAGATGTGGATTCGCTACTCGGTGGGGCGGAGGTCTCTGCTCTCGAGTCGAGTGTACCGGTTCGAAAAGACCGTAACTTTTGATCCGATAGTTGGATCGCCCTAAAATGTTTACAGGAGTTTGCGGACGCCGTTTTCCTAGCAGTAGATGTGGAATCGCTACTCGGTGAGGCGGAGGTCTCTACGCGCGAGACCAGCGTACCGGTTCGAAAGGGCCGTAACTTTTGATCCGACCGTTGGATTGCCCTCAAATTTATACAGGAGTTTACGGACGCCGTTTTCCATGCAGTAGATGTGGAATCGCTACTCCGTGAGCGGAGGTCTCTATGCTCGAGACCAGCGTACCGGTTCGAAAAGGCCGTAACTTTTGATCCGATAGTTGGATTGCCCTAAAATTTTTACAGGTGTTTCTGGACGCCGTTTCCTTGCAGTAGATGTGGAATCGCTACTCGGTGAGGTGGAGGTCTCTGCGCTCGAGACTAGCGTACCGGTTCGAAAGGGCCGTAACTTTTAATCCGATAGTTGGATCGCCCTCAAATTTTTACAGGAGTTTTCGGACGTCGTTTTTCTCGCAGTAGATGTGGAAGCGCTACTCGGTGAGGCGGAGGTCTCTGCGCTCGAGACCAGCGTACCGGTTCGAAAGGGCCGTAACTTTTGATCCGACCGTTGCATCACCCTCAAATTTTACAGGAGTTTCCGGACGCCGTTTTCCAAGCATTAGATGTGGAATCACTACTCGGTGAGCCTGAGCTCTCTGCGCTCGAGACCAGCGTACCGGATCGAAAGGGACGTAACTTTTGATCAGACCGTTGGATCGCCCTCAAATTTTTAGAGGAGATTCCGGAGGCTGTTTTCCTTGGAGTAGATGTTGAATCGCTACTCGGTGAGGCGGAGGTCTCTGCGCTAGAGATGAGAGTACCGGTTCCAAAGGGCCGTAACTTTTGATCCGACCGTTGCATCGCCGTCAAATTTTTACAGGTGTTCCAGAAACCTGTTTTCCGTAGAGTAGATGTCGAATCGCTACTCGGTGAGGCAGAAGTCTCGGCGCTCTATACCAGCGAACCGGTTCGAAAGGGCCATAACTTTTGATCTGACCGTTGGATCACCCTCAAATTTTACAGGAGTTTCCGGACACCGTTTTCCATTCATTAGATGTGGAATCACTACTCGGTGAGCCTGAGGTCTCTGCGCTCGAGACAAGCGTACCGGTTAGAAAGGGACGTAACTTTTGAGCAGACCGTTGGATCGCCCTAAAATTTTTAGAGGAGATTCCAGAGGCTCTTTCCCTTGAAGTAGATGTTGAATCGCTACTCGGTGAGGCGGAGGTCTCTTCGCTAGAGATGAGAGTACCAGTTCGTAAGGGCCGTAACTTTTGATCCGACCGTTGGATCGCCCTCAAATTTTTACAGGAGTTCCAGAAACCCGTTTTCCGTAGAGTAGATGTTGAATCGCTACTCGGTGAGGCGTAGGTCTCAGCGCTCTGTAGCAGCCTACCGGTTCGAAAGGGCCGTAACTTTTGATCAGACCGTTGGATCGCCCTCAAATTTTTACAGGAGTTTCCGGACGCCGTTTTCCTTGCACTAGATGTGGAATCGCTACTCGATGAGGCGGAGGTCTCTTCGGAGACGAGAGTACCGGTTCCAAAGGGCCGTAACTTTTAATCCGACTGTTGGATCGCCCTCAAATTTTTAGAGGAGTTTCCGGATGCCGTTTTCCTTGCAGTAGATGTGGAACCGCTACTCGGTGAGGCGGAGGTCTCTACGATCGAGAGCAGCGTACCGGTTCGAAGGAGCCGTAACTTTTGATCCGACCGTTGGATCGCCCTCAAATTTTTACAGGAGTTCCAGAAACCCGTTTTCCGTAGAGTAGATGTTGAATCGCTACTCGGTGAGGCGTAGGTCTCAGCGCTCTGTAGCAGCCTACCGGTTCGAAAGGGCCGTAACTTTTGATCAGACCGTTGGATCGCCCTCAAATTTTTACAGGAGTTTCCGGACGCCGTTTTCCTTGCACTAGATGTGGAATCGCTACTCGATGAGGCGGAGGTCTCTTCGGAGACGAGAGTACCGGTTCCAAAGGGCCGTAACTTTTAATCCGACCGTTGGATCGCCCTCAAATTTTTAGAGGAGTTTCCGGATGCCGTTTTCCTTGCAGTAGATGTGGAACCGCTACTCGGTGAGGCGGAGGTCTCTACGATCGAGAGCAGCGTACCGGTTCGAAGGAGCTGTAACTTTTGATCCGACCGTTGGATCGCCCTCAAATTTTTTAAGGAGTTTCCGTACGCCGTTTTCCTTGCGGTAGATGTGGAATCGCAACTCGGCGAGGCGGAGGTCTCTGCGCTAGAGACGAGAATACCGGTTCCAAAGGGCCGTAACTAGTGATCCAACCGTTGGATCGCCCTCAAATTGTTACAGGAGTTCCAGAAACTTGTTTTCCGTAGAGTAGATGTGGAATCGCTAATCGGTGAGGCGGAGGTCTGTGCGCTAGAGACGAGAATACCGGTTCTAAAGGGCCGTAGCTTTTGATCCGACCGTTGATCGCCTTCAAATTTTTTCAAGAGTTTCCGGACGTCGTTTTTCTTGCAGTAGATGTGGAATCGCTAGTCGGTGAGGCGGATGTCTCTGCGCTCCAGACCAGCATACCGGTTTGAAAGGGCCGTAACTTTTGATCCGACCGTTGGATCGCCCTCAAATTTTTACGGGAGTTTTCGGACGCCGTTTTCCTTGCAGTAGATGTGGAATCGCTACTCGGTGAGGCGGAGGTCTCAGTGCTCTAGACCAGCGTACCGGTTCGAAAGGGCCGTAACTTTTGATCCGACCGTTGGATCGCCCTCAAATTTTTTAAGGAGTTTCCATACGCCGTTTTCCTTGCAGTAGATGTGGAATCGCTACTCGGTGAGGCGGAGGTCTCTGCGCTAGAGACGAGAATACCGGTTCCAAAGGGTCGTAACTTTTGATCTGACCGTTGGATCGCCCTCAAATTGTTAAAGGAGTTCCAGAAACTTGTTTTCTGTAGAGTAGATGTGGAATCGCTACTCGGTGAGGCGGAGGTCTCAGCGCTCTAGACCAGCGTACCGGTTCGAAAGGGCCGTTACTTTTGATCTGACTGTTGGATCGCCTTTAATTTTTACAGGAGACTCCGGACGCCGTTTTCCTTGCAGTAGAAGTGGAATCGCTACTCGGTAAAGCGGAGCTCTCTTCGCTAGAAACGAGAGTACCGGTTCAAAAGGGCCGTAGGTTTTGATCCGACCGTTGGATCGCCTTGAAATTTTTTCAGGAGTTTCCGGACGCCGTTTTCCTTGCAGTAGATGTGGAATCGCTAGTCGGTGAGGCGGAGGTCTCTTCGCTAGAAACGAGAGTACCGGTTCGAAAGGGCCGTAACTGTTGATCCGACCGTTGGATGGCCCTCAAATTTTTACAGGAGTTTCCGGACGCTGTTTTCCTGCAGTAGATGTGGAATCGCTACTCCGTGAGGCGGAGGTCTCTTCGCTAGGGATGAGAGTACAGGTTCCAAAGGGCCGTCACTTTTAATCTGACCGTTGGATCGCCCTTAAATTTTTACAGGAGTTTCGGACACCGTTTTCCTTTTGGTAGATGTGGAATCGCTGCTTGGTGAGGCGGAGCTCTCTGTTCTCGAGACCAGGTTACCGGTTCGAATGGGCCGTAACTTTTGATCAGACCGTTGGATCGCCCTCAACTTTTTACAGGAGTTTCCGGACGCCGTTTTCCACGTAGTAGATGTGGAATCGCTCCTCGGTGAGGCAGAGGTCTCAGCGCTCTAGACCAGCGTACCGGTTCGAAAGGGTCGTAACTTTTGATCCGACCGTTGGATCGCCCTCAAGTTTTTACAGGAGTTTCCGGACGCCGTTTTCCTTGCACTAGATATGGAATCGCTACTCGGTGAGGCGGAGATCTCAGCGCTCTAGACTAGCGTACCGGTTCGAAAGGGCCGTAACTTTAGATCCGACCGTTGGATCGCCCTCAAATTTTTACAGGAGTTTCCAGACGCTGTTTTCCTTGCAGTAGATGTGGAATCGCTAGTCGGTGAGGCGGATGTCTCTGCGCTCCAGACCAGCGTACCGGTTCGAAAGGGCCAAAACTTTTGATCCGACCG
>Ga0325414_1009039_pt1 | contig 10518 bp, 8 predicted proteins | sample PopdelMetagenome_8_FD_206183 | JGI IMG/M metagenome (GOLD analysis project Ga0325414, IMG submission 206183) | Populus deltoides microbial communities from Bellville, Georgia, United States - Leaf-PdKOR-R3 | ecosystem: Host-associated > Plants > Phyllosphere > Phylloplane/Leaf | place: USA...
GTGTTACTGATTTTGGGGTGTTCTTAGAAGACGATGCTATTGACCTGAGTGCAGGTAAGTGTTGAGTAATCCAAGTTGTAATGGGCTAATCTAAAACTGGTTTGTCATGCTCTTTCATCTAGTACATAATGGGCTAATCTAAAACTGGTTTGTCATGCTCTTTCATCTAGTACATTATATAATTAAATTTTATCTGCCATAACTTTTTGGTGATCTAAATTTTTCATTATTTTTTTTAATCGCGCTGAAAGAAATTCATTGGAACATTTTATTTTGAAGAAAAATATAATCTACTGTTTTTGTACGGGGGTAAATTTCATTAACCAACCGTCACCATCCTTTGATCTTAATTTGAAGTGTCTAGTGTACTTCATATTGACTTATCGCAAAATGACCTGCTAACCTTAAAATTTTAAGGGTGGTTATTTTGTGTAAAAGCACTGCTAGGGTGCAATATATTTTAGAACCTAGGGCCATATCGATCTAATTGCAACAATTCCCAGGAGTGGTCAATTTAGTAATGCTTTGAAAGTCATCACAAGAAAAATCAGGTCCAATAGTTTTTTATGGAAAGAGAGTGGGAGAAATAAATCCAGACAATACTGATTCCAGTGTATAGAAAACGATTATGGAGCTACTACTTTTTCTACCATGGTTGTTGGCATTTGACAAGTATTTCAAATGCCATGAGCGATCCCCATGGGAGCCACAATGAAAAAATAAGTCTATAATAAACAAAAAGAAAATTTGTAATCCATTGAAATGAATAACTCTGCATATGTTGTAAGAAGAAAAAAACAATTAGATTTTTTGAAAAGTTCAACCAGCTAGAATTAAAAGTGATAACCTGCTGTGTCACTACAGGTACCGTGTTCAATTCAGCAAAAGAAAGTACTCAAGCAATCCCTTCTGACTGCCTCCATAGTGGCACGTTCGAGAAGGTGAATTTCTCAGATACATGATATTTTGCCTGTTTAGTTGCTTCCGCTTATTTTTTCCTGTTCTCTGACTTTGCAGAAACAGTCTACTACTTCATTTAACATTAAGTCATCTGCTTCTCAAGTGGAGTCTCATAGATTACCCTTAGAAAAAGTTCAACAGTCAAACCAGGTTTCTACACCAATTGTTGATACAGAAAACTGGGGGGAGAATCGGAGGTTGCCATTAGAAAAGGTTCAACAGTCCAACCGGGTTTCTATACCAAGTGTTAATACAGAGAACTGTGGGGAGGCCATTATGGCTGATGCTAGTCCGAGGACTGATATCTCAACGGATGCAGACACAGACGATAAAAACCAAAGGGTGCTGTTTTTTCTTGCCCTATACTCCTGTGAAATGATAGTGTGAAGTCAGTTCTGTGAAACTATAAATTTGCATAGGTGCCACCCTGTTTTCAATAGTTTTATTTTGTTTTGTTTTTTTAACAAGTACCTGTAATCAAGAATCCTAGTTTACCATTCCTTTTGGATCCCAACATTCATTTATTCTTTTGCTTGATGAAGGCAATGTCATTGTTCATTCTGCTCATTAGAAAACTTACCAAATCAATTCCACTCTAACACTTAAAAATCATATGTGTGCAGTATGATAGAGGTCAATCTACCGCTCTCGTGGCATCTGATTCCAGTGACAGAACAAGGGACAAAATGGACCAGAAGGTGAAAATATTATATGTTAATTGCATTCACTGCATGCTACTCTATCTAGTTGTAGTTGATGATCGATTGTTTGATTACACTTCGCAGACTCTTCGCAGGCTCGCTCAAAATAGAGAAGCTGCAAGAAAAAGCCGTTTGAGAAAGAAAGTATGTTTTTCATCTTTTTCTTATACTCGTTTTCATTTCTGATGAACCTTTTCGGCAACAGCCTGTTACAGCATATAGGGGGGGAGTGCATCCTTTGAATGGACTTTTTATGATGCAACCATTCAAGATTTTTTTTCATGCAATCTTCTGATTCGTCTATTACACATTGCATAAGTGCCTAGTAACATTTCTTCTAATAATCTTACTTTCGTCTTCTGTTGTGTCTCCATAGGCATATGTCCAGCAGCTGGAGAGTAGCCGCTTGAAGCTCAGTCAACTGGAACAGGAGCTCCAACGGGCACGACAGCAGGTTAGGTTTGGCTAATCCTATTTTGTACATCGTGTAATGATCTCAGTTTGTTTATTAAGCATCCTTTTTTGAGGTGTCTCATTTCAATAAATTTCTCTCTAATAGGGAATCTTCATATCAAGCTCAGGAGACCAAGCTCATTCAATGAGTGGAAATGGTAATGCCAAAGTTTCTTCCCTATGCAAGATTCAATGTTTGAAATGTGTGCATTTTTGGGAATCAACTAGATGTTTGATATCTTGGAATTGTTGGATGAGTTCCATATTGTCATGGCTGCTTGATTGAACCAATGATCATGCTGCAAGCTCTACATTTATACATTGAAATGACCTCAAATTTCATTGGTTATTTTCATTTCTAGGGTTTAAGCTCACACACATTTGCATGTTGGAAAATTAGATGGTTAATTGTATCTTTTTGCAGGGGCCATGGCATTTGATGTAGAATATGCACGATGGCTGGAGGAGCAAAATCGACAAATTAATGAGTTGAGATCAGCTGTCAATTCCCATGCTGGTGATGCAGAACTTCGTATTATCATTGATGGTATAATGGCTCACTATGATGAAGTTTTCAAGCTGAAGAGCAACGCAGCCAAGGCTGATGTTTTCCATTTGCTGTCTGGCATGTGGAAGACACCTGCAGAGAGGTGTTTTTTGTGGCTTGGTGGCTTCCGTTCATCTGAGCTCCTCAAGGTGAGTTTATTGTGCTTTCAATGTTTTCCACCTGCTAGGGTTAGTCCAGTTCTAGGACAGGTGGCATTACAAGAGTATTAAAGTCAGTATCATAATCTTGCACAGAACAAAAGAATCACAAGAACCATGTATTTTTTGTTCTTCATTTAATTCATTAATAAAGAGTCAATATTATCAATGCACTAGCTAGCAGGGTGAAGGTGTAAAACTGCAAATTTGTATATAAAAAAGACAAATTAGTTGGGAATTTCATGGGAGAGGGCTTGGGATTGTAGATGAGTCTCATACTGTACTGCTAAATCCATTTGCTGGTAGTTAAAAAGTTCTTTGGTTCACAGGATGCTGTACTTGACAGCATTACGTTTAATCTGTTAGAGAAATATAATGTAAAAGCATTCATGGAGCTTCACTTAGTTGAGGGGTTCTTTGACTTATCCCTAACAGTAAGTTCTGATATACGATTCATCCCGTTTCTATTTCACTTGTTAAACTCTGATCTGAAGCCCAGATCAGTATGACTCGGTTTCTTCTTGGCATCAAATCTATTTAGAATTAAAAGAGTGCAGGAAACAAAAGAAAAGAAAGAAGATTTGGAAATTTGTATGAGGTTATGAACTACTTGATATTTGGAAAAAGAAATGATGAACCAACACTTTATATCATAGATGATCTAAGGTGAACTGCAAGTTATTATAACTTATAGGCTCACATAGGCCTCCCTTGTTCTCAGCTCTGAGATTGAAGTTTTCTGTTCTCAGATATTGACGGATGTTATCATCAAGTTTTGGTATCTTGTTGCCTATCTTCCGAGCATGCTGTTAAGGCTGGTTATTTCATTTGTACCATTTGTGTTTCCCTAGCAAGGCTGTTTGTAAATGTTTTGTTTGTATTGTAATTTCGTTTGGTGGAAAAAAGTGTTTCAGTAACATTATATTATTCAGACATGTACACGGGCATGTTTATTTGAGTGAACACACACACACACACACACACACACACATAGCATGAAATTAATCTTCGAAGACAAGGTTGGGAATGAAGGCTGCTGGAGGGTGGCATCATTTAACCCTGGATGTATGGAAGGCTTTCCTTTGTGCAGAGCGAAGGAGGGAATTTTCTTACTGTACCTGCTTCTTTTTCATGTGCATGTATGCCTGCTTTGTGCAAGCAGACATAATTGTTTGAGTTTAAACCATTTGTTTGCACTGGTTTGTGCATTTTAAAAGGGAAAGCGCACAGCCTTTCTCCTGGTTAAACCTGTTGACTGGCATATACCATGTGTATTGCAGATTTCATTCTCTTGTTAGTTTGATGGATTGATTTATTTTTTACAATTCGTTTCTTAGGGTGGTGCCCTCTGCTCCTTTCAGAGCACAATACCTCCTATATTCTTTTTTCATTTGAGAACATGATAAAATTTTGTGATCATGGTTGCAGCTTCTTATGAATCAATTGGAGCCTTTAACAGAGCAGCAGTTGGTGGGCATTGGCAACTTACAGCAGTCCTCCCAACAGGCGGAAGATGCATTATCTCAAGGGATGGAGGCATTGCAGCAGTCCCTCTCTGAGACTTTGTCCAGCGGATCTCTTGGCTCCTCAGGGCCATCTGGAAATGTGGCAAATTACATGGGTCAGATGGCCATGGCCATGGGAAAGCTAGGTACCCTTGAGGGATTTATTCGCCAGGTATGCTTCTAATTGTTTTTATATTTGTCATCTATAACATTGAGATTCCATAAAACCTTGAAATTTGTATAATGGTCAAGAGTTCATAAATCAGCTACAGTTTCGAGTCTTTCTGGTTTGCCATTTCTTTCTGTTCTTTGCCCCTATATTCCTAGTATCATGTCTCAAAAGCACTTCTCTTTTAATGGGGTTTTATAAAACCAGGCTGACAATTTGAGGCAGCAAACCTTACAACAAATGCACCGAATATTAACCACCCGTCAGTCTGCTCGTGCTCTCCTTGCAATACACGATTACTTTTCCCGTTTACGCGCTCTTAGTTCCCTCTGGCTCGCGCGACCTAAAGAGTGAATACGCATTGCATCTGAATACAAGTTGCGCAGGAAAACCCTAAAAGCCACATTCCACATCCAGCAGGGCTTCATGTTTCTAGTGTTCAAAATACCTTTTCTTTTCTGCATCTCTCCTGTTGTCGTTTCAGATGTATCATGGTACTGTTCTTTCTGTCATACTAATCATCTTAGAGCATAGAATTTGAATCTTTCAAGTACAGTATGCATCAATGTTAATTATTTATAGTCTCATCCTCCTCCTCCTGTTTTCGATATCCCCAGTACTTGAGAATTTCAAAATGAATTTGAAAGTTGGGACACTTTCATTTTGAGTTAATTTATTTATCTTGGTTAGCCTACTTTCTTTCGTTGAAGCCTGTATATTTTGCCTTAACAACATAATTTTTATTTTGTTATGCATGCAACTTCAGCAACAAATCTAGCCCGGCAAACTTCATCATGACCCTTGCAATCCTTCACCTTTAGTTCTAAAAATTTGACAGCATACTCTTGAACCTGTCACGCGAAACAATCAAGTGAAATTTATTAAGTTTTTCATGGGCCATTGTTTATGCTTGTTCAATGTTTATATTTGTAATCTAAAAATATTTAGGGTTTGTGTGGGGAGTAAACAGAATTGAACATAACAAGATTATTCTTTAAAGATGGAGGGATAGAAATCGGGATATTGGACAAAAAATTATTTTCATCATGTGTATACCTAATATGGATCCAGCACCATGTACCAAATGCTATCTTAAAGGACATTAAGCATGTATTTGACACTGATAGTTTTAATGATAAATTTAATAAAAATTATAATTTTTTTAATTAAGGTTCAAGAGAGTTTTCAATGGGATCTGGGCAAAACTATCCAATTGTTTTATTAACAAAAAAAAAAAAAAAAGAATTTGTGGTTGAGGCAGAAGTAAATATTGAAGTGATTTTTTTTTTTAAAAAAATTATAAACATTTGATGATGTCTCTTAACCATGGAATAAAAACAAAATCAGTATTAGAATGAAGGGACATCGTAATTCATAATTCAATATTGTAGATCAAGGGAATTTTCAGGCTGATCATCAAGCCATTCCATGATCTCATTGCGTTTAGCAGCCTAAGATCTGAAGATGTGAAGATGTCAATATAGCAAGTATATCAAAGGACTCTGCCATGGCGCTCGAATCTGACCTTGGAGCTTAACAAGAAGTCCATCAGTGATCAGAAAAACCCTAACTAGCTTCCACCAAACACTTCCAGAGGCACAAGAACCGATCACATTCTGCCGCCCATGGCAATACCATGAATAAACTGAGTCGAAGGGGAGTGGATTTTGTGTATAGTATTACAATCTCAAAATAGTAATGGTATTATATAAAACTTAGGCATGCAAAAATGTTGGAAATTCATATTACACTTGAGATGTCCATTTAAAATATGAATAGGGAATAAAGTTATTTTAATTATTACTTTTGATTTAACTATATACATTACTTTCAAAACTAAAAATATACGTTACTATATCATTTAATAATTTTTTAAAAGTTTATTTTCTCGTTGACATTTTAAGATTTTAGTAATAGTTAGAAAATGAGGTACGTACAAGAAAGAGAAGATGTTATAAAAATGGGAGTGGAAGTGGAAATATTGGGGAAATGTAGGGACTAAAATGCACTTTCCAAATAAAAAAGATCTGTGCTCGAGATTTATCCAATCACAAGTTTTTTTCAGAAACTACAATCAAAACCATAGCCTAAAATACAAAAATCTAAAGCATCCCACATCTATCCTATCCAACCCAAAAATTATCCATTCTAGCACTCCTTTCAGAAACTGAAGCAGAAAACATGAAAACTACTCCTTTTTTTTTTTATTATTTTACTTGTAGTTAATGCATTCAGAGAGTCAGTTCTTCCCTCCCCGCCACCATTTTGAGAAGGAATACAAAAACCCATCCATTAGGTAGGTCAAAGGTCAGTAGTCAATTAAGATGATGCTATTGTCCTAAAGAAATGTTCCTCCTGAACTCAACCTCTACATTTCTCCGCATTCTGCAATAACACATGGCAGTTTTGGTCGGTTGTTGGGTCCTGTTGCCACATTCTCTATCTTTCGAATGACCAAGAGACCATCTCCAAGCACCCTCTATATAACGACAGAAAACGAAATCATAGTGAGGTGGAAGACACACAGGAATCTCAGATGCTGGTAGAATATTGAAGTTTTCGACTGATCAATTACAAGGGCAAAGAGAAGCAAAAAAGAATGTTAAATGAAAATCTGATGACGTACCCCAAATACAACATGCTTATTGTCAAGCCAGTCGCATTTTGCACAAGTGATGAAAAACTGCAAGGAAAGAAGGTTCAAATCAATATAATCGTGAGTGCTGTGTGTTAACTTAGGGATAAAACAGCAGAATGTATAGGGAACTTCTTAAGAACTCTCATTCAGAGCAATGCTGCTAAATCCTAAGCCATGTTTAATTTGCCTGAAATTAGGAATAGAATGGGGGGCATTTCTGTTCCATGAGCTCTGTCAATTGGTTTGTCAATAATAAAGATTAGGATTTCATAAGAAATGAGATATTTTATATGAGGATTCCCATTCCATTCCCAATTCTTGAGTAAACCAAACATGTCTGAAGTAGTTAGCGGAGCTAAATGGGGGGAATTAAAGCACAGAAACTGCATGCTTAGCTTTCCAAGTGTAATCATATCTGGGAGTAAATGTAGGCAGCTAAGGGGGGAAACAACTAAGTGCAAATTTAAAGATATGACGCACAAGCAGGTAGCTTAATGGAGCAATATGAAGTTAATTTATTCACCGCCATGCTTACTAGAATTTCCAATCCACCAAACTGGAAAACTTGAAATACCAGAAAAGGGTCCATTCAAGGCTTGACACTTCTTCACATACACCAATTTATTTCATACTTTCAGAACATCTAACAGCCAAGAGAAAGAGAGTACCTGACAACCATTGGTATTTGGCCCACTATTTGCCTGCAAATGGAACAATGAGGCCTTCATTTTTAGTGATAAAGCACAATCTTCAAATTCAAATGGTAATGATAGTTGATAATAAATCTACAAAGGCTTGCATAGATATTTTGGGAGCTTGTGTTCAGAGAATTTGAGGATTTTCATTTGAAGTCATTTAGAGACTGGACACTGATGAAGATGAAATCCTTGTCACAACAAAAAATCTGGTCATGATTCTTCAAGTTACCCCATCAAAGTTAGTATTTCTACCCATGGTGTTCTCCAAATAAACATAATATGAAAAGCATGCATAGCGAAATTTGAGACATCTCAGAGGTATTCTTGGCTCTTGCACCTTCACTCATATTGACCTCATAGATTCTAAGCAATATACAACTCTAATAAGGACTTTAATCTTGTGAGTTTTTATGAAGCTGGCAACAAGTAGTCGAATCACATGGGTACTATCCCCTCTTAAGTTTTTCCCCTACGATTAGACTTAAATCAAGCCATTCCATCTGTTCTTTTAGCAGTAAAACAGAAATATGCTAAGCGAGATACCCATTAAGAAACTCCACTTCCTATACACAAGAATTATCCAAAGGAAGTTAAGAAAAAACTACTACTAACGCAAAAAAGAATGAACCCCATATCTTATCTATCTTAACGACAAAATTTCAAGTCAATAAAACTAAGTTTCCAAAACAGACTTACTGGTTATACACCACAGGATCTCACAAGTTATTAAAGTGTCAAATTATTTGTGATGATTAGCAGAGAAAAATCTAAGAGGAGAATCGAAGAAATGATACAAGCCATATAAATGCATTATCTTCTAATAACAACAAGAAAAGCAAAAATCACCCAATAGTAAGAACAAGATGGGACACATTTATATACCAAGAAAAATGGATACCATTGAAAGTAGACCAGGGCCGGTATGTTTGGCCACAAAATTTTCATCCTCAAACTTAAGCCCATAAATAGAAACACAACCACTACCATCACCCTGCAAGTAAAAAATTCCATTAGTAAGTAACTAATCAAGTAAACAGAAAATATTAAATAATTATATAAAACTGAAAAAAAAAGAAAAAACAAACCTTGAGAAAATCACCAGCTTGAATCATAAAATCCTTAATCACTCTATGAAATTGACATACTTTGTAACCAACAGGTAATCCAGCTTTTCTGCCAATTTTTTTTTATTCAAAATCAAATAAATTAATTACATGATATGTGATTAACTATTCCAATTACCCAAAAAATATTTAAAAACTTATATAAAAAAAGAGAGTGATTTTTTTTTACCTGTACTCGCCTGTGCAAAACTGCCTGCAAGATTTAAAAAAAAAATAATTCAAGAATTTAATAAAAATGAAAACGAGACTTAATTTTGATGCAAGGAAGTGAGACAGAAGAGTGGAAAAACCTGAAATTTTCGGCGGTTTTAGGGGCAATATCAGCGAAGAGCTCCATTTTGATACGACCAGCAGGGATGGTACCGATTGTAACATCGAAGAAGACGATTGGGTTTTTAGGGTTTGGTGGTCTCAAGTGCCACTCTACACTCCCTCCTCCTCCTCCTGACGCCATTGAAGCACTGAACTTCTCTCGCTCTCACTGTTTCGCTTTCTCTGCTTCTCTCTCTCTCTCTCTATGACTGAGTGGGTTTTTTTATGAAGGGTTATGTGGGTGTACGTGTTCCAAGCTGATTGGTCCGTTAGGAAACCAAATGGTTGTTAATTGTCGATTTAGACTATTCTAGTCGGGTAAAATCACATTCGATTCCTGTAGTATGGAAAGTTTGCCAAATCAAGTCCTCTACTTTACTTTTGGTCAAACTAATCCTTTAATTTTACCAATGATTGAATTTTTCAATCCACCTGTACATGCGTACAAGTAGCATTCATCTAACGGGAATAACAGCAAAGGCTGGATACAAGGACTCAATCAATTAGATTTTGAACTATGAGATTTGATTTGATAAAATGCAATCTCAATTCAAAAGAGATTGATTACTAATTATTAACATTTGAGGGACCACGCATGAATTTGTTCAATTTCAACCTAAAACCCACTACCCGAACTCTAATCTAAGTAGAGTTTTAAATTGAATATTTAATTATTTTGTTAACTTGAAGTAGCAAAATAGTCTAATTGAGCATCCAAAAGATATGTAAGAGTCCTAATTCTGGTAAGAAAAAAGGAGAAATTAGAGACCTAATTGAAACCATCTCTATAGACTGGAGACTTTTTTGAGGTTTTTCCTATATTATTCTTTAGTCCATAGGGTTTTAATGCAATTACAACTTAATCCTTCATGATTGAAACCCCTAATTTATTTGAGTCGAGGGATTAACATGTAATTGTCATAAATAAAGAGCCAATTCATAATTGTATACAAAAGTAGGGACTACCAATAACTAAATTTACAAAAACTTGGTCTTTATAGCTCGCCGCCCCCTTTACTGTCACCTCTTCAAAGCCAGCTCTCAGACCCTCTCCCCTTCTCCCCGGCAGTCGGCGGCCAACCTGACAACGTCCGGCGGAGTGTTGCTTTCACTTCAGAGGAAATTAACCAGCACCAGCACCAGCACCAGCGCCGTTGCTTTCACTTCCTGTTATATCGCGAAAGAACCAACCTTTCCTAAAGAAACAGTGAGAGAAGCACCCTACCCTTGCCGCAACTCTCTCTTCATCCTAT
>Ga0325414_1009042_pt1 | contig 10516 bp, 6 predicted proteins | sample PopdelMetagenome_8_FD_206183 | JGI IMG/M metagenome (GOLD analysis project Ga0325414, IMG submission 206183) | Populus deltoides microbial communities from Bellville, Georgia, United States - Leaf-PdKOR-R3 | ecosystem: Host-associated > Plants > Phyllosphere > Phylloplane/Leaf | place: USA...
TTGTTGCTTCTACATGTTGCAACCTAACAATCATATCAAAGCCATTTTGATCATTGAATTTCTTATTCACGTATTATATTGTTCATGTATATGGTACTATTCACATGAAAAGTCAGTGCGATGAATAAATATAATATAGAAAGTTTTGTCTAAGGAGAATATTGAGTTTTAAATGAAAATATTTATGACCCCTATAATCTTTCATAGAAACTTACTTGTGAAAATATTATTCACTCAATATATTTTTCATATATGTTATAATTTGTAAGTGAAACAATGATAGTTGAACAAATCATGGTGAATAAGATGACAACAAAATATGAGATTGAGAGGTTCAATGGAGGAAATTTCTCACTATAAAAGATAAGAGTGGAGTTAGTTTTAAGGAAAGAAATTTGCTTGGTAGCAAGTGAAGATAGGCCTACAAAGATCACTAATAATGCCAAATAAAATGAGATGGATGACAATGATACTGCTAATATACATTTAGCATTAGTTGTTGAAGTATTATCAAGTGTGGTAGAAAAGAAAATTGCAAAAGATACACGTGATACTTTAACAAAACTATATGAGTCAAAGTCTCTACACAATAAGATCTTTTTTAAAAAGAGACTATATACCTTCGAAAGACAAAACCAAGTTAGTGACTGACCAAATCAACATAATAAGAACTTTATTTGTATAACTCACTATGTTGGGTGAGAAAATAGAGTAAAATAAATATGTAGAGCTTGTACTTCAAATTTTACCTGATTAATATGACCAACTTATTATCAATTTGACAAATAACATCCTTAATGTTTACTAAGGGTGTGTTTGGCAAAACACACCTTTATGCCTTAACCATAATTTTTATGCCCATTCTAATTTGATATTTGGCCAAACAAGTCCCTTTTCGATATCAAAAAATTTCAAAAATATTTAGGGATCTTCGTTGATTTATTTGTGGACTCCTCGTACATTGATTTTTTTTCTTTGTGTTTTGTAATTTTTTTTAGCTATGTGCTCAATCTGTGAATTATTTCTGTTAAATGCAAATCTATCGTGCAAGGCTTTTATTTTTTTTCTACCTAAAAAGGGCACATAATAATAAAGGATAAATAAGGAAAAAATGGCATAGAAAATTTCTTCTCAATATTTATTTTTTGCGAAATTATTCACTGACGCTAGAGTCAGGAGTATCGTAGTTTTTGGATTTGCGTGATATTTACCAACGCCAGAGTTGAAAATATTCGTAAGAATTGTTCATTGATGTCAAAATTAGAAATATAAAAGGAAGAATAAAAAGAAAAAAAGAGAACAAATTATTAGTAATTTAGAGAAAACCAGCAATGCAGCCTGCTTCAGGTGGGACGCTTGAGGGGTGATAGCATCTTTTCTTTTGTGTAACCAGTCTCGTGCCATAGAATCTCTATTGACCAGTTAGGGTTCCTAGTGACCATAATACTAGGTGGTGACTCCTTGAACAAGACATTCCCCCCCAAAAAACAAGATGTCAGATACATGTTCTTTTTTCCATTGAGATTAAATCTTTAATTGGTCGCCGCGATGTCCGGGTGTGACAGCTGGTATGAAAAAGGTGTAGATAATACCCTTGAGTCATCAAAACCTTAAGGATGTGTCGCAAACACTTTGGATGGTGGAGAAATTATATATAGCAAAGCAACATGCATGGTCTTTAAAGATAGGAAATAGCTCATTGAAGTTTGGTTAATAAATTTAAAATTAATATGGTATATGACTTCATATGAGGATTGATTTCATACAAATGAACCTATCCTTGGAGGTTTAGTGTTCATTGGTAATAATTATACTTTAGAGATTATTGGTATTGGTACCATCAAATTGAAGATGCATGATGGCTCAATCTATAATATTCAATATGTACAATATATAAAATGGTTACATAAGAATCTTTTATCTTTGGGATAATTAGATGGTCCTGGCTGTAAGACTCGTATAGATAATGACATTATAAAAATTATCAAAGGGGTGTTAGTGGTATTAAAAACAAGAAAGATAGTTGTGAACTTTTTTTATATTAATGAAAGAAACACATAATGGGGTAGGAACATTAATCACAACAACCATAAAAAAGATACAATGATGTGACATAAAAAACTAGGTTGCATATTAGAGAAAGGTATGAAAATCTTCTCTAATTAAAAGTTATTATATGCACTTGCAAAGGTTTCTTTACCCTTTTATGAGCATTATGTTATAACTAGATATTATAGGTTGAAGTTTAACACATCAACGCTAAAAGAAAATGCATCTTATATCTAATTCACTATGATATTTGGCAAACACCAATTATATTCATAGAAAGAGAAATATACTTTTTAGTATTCATATATGACTTATCATGAAAATGTTGACTGTATCTAATAAAAGTGCACGCAATCTTTAAAACCGTCAAAGCATAGGTAGAACTTGAATTAAAAAAAAAAGACCAAGTGTTTAAGAACAAATAATAAAAGAGATTATGCCAATGATGAATTTGATAATGTTTTTCAACAAAAAAGGTAACAAGAGACAACTTACAATGACATACACTCTACATCAAAATAGAGTGGCATAGTAGATGAACATAAACTTTGTTAGAAACAACAATAGCAATATTGAAGAATGCAGGCCTAGGAAAGCCATTATAGGTTGAAGTGGTCAAAACCATTTGTTATATGATCAATCGTTCTTTATCAACTGCAATTGATTTGAAGTCATCGATAAAGATGTGGATTGAGAAACTAGTTAATTACTCTCACTTGTATATATTTAGAAGTCATATGTTTGTGACATATAATAATCATGAAGTTGTTAGAGTGGATTCCAAATCTAGAAAATATATATTATTGAGATATGTTGAGGGAGTTGATAGGTATCGCTTATGGGATTCCACTACCTATAAGTTAGTCATCAACAAAGATATCATATTTGTAGAAGATAGAATGCATATGAAAGAAATGATAACACCTTAAAAGATATTATAACAGTTCAGGTGGAAAATATTCATAATCATAATGTTTCAAATTCTTATAAATTTGTACCAAAGCACACAGAATAGGAATAAATTGAGTCTAAAGCTTTTAAAATCCGACAATCAATCTATGAGAAAAAACCATTAGCTTGGCACTTAGAATATATTAGTAAGAGAAATGTTTTACACTATATTCTAATAGAGGATAAAGATCCATTAACTTTCTATGAGGTTATAAAATTACAGATGTGTCCACATGGATGGTATCGATGCTAGAAGAGATTGAAGCTCTATATAAGAACAAAATTCAAGATCTTCTTCCATTACCACGAGAAAGAAAGATAATCGGTAATAAATGGGTTTACAATATAACACACAATGGCAATGATCAAGTGGAGTGTTTTCATACAAGATTGGTGGAAAAAATATATGATTAGAAAGAAGTAATATACTTCAATGAAATACTTCCCCTAATGGTATGACTTATAACTATTAGATTTGTCTTGGTGATGTGTGTTATATATAATTTTTATTTAGAATAGTTAGATGTGAAAACAACATTTTTTAATGAAGAGCATGAAGGAGAAATTTGCATGCTCTAACAAAAAATAAACAAGGAGAACTTGGTTTTTAGGTTGATCAAATCTTTATTTGGTCTTAAACATATGCCTAGTTATTGACATAAGAGATTCGATTTTTTCATATTTAGCCTTGGATACAATAGACACAATTAATAACATTGTACGTATGATAAAAGGTTTACAAAAGATAATGATTTTATTATCTTGTTGTTGTACATGGGTGGCATATTGGTAGTAGGCCCCAACAATTATCGACTCTAAGAATTAAGAGCACAATTGGCTATGAAGTTTGTAATAAAAGATTTGGGATTGACAAATCAAATTAAAAGGATGCAAATTCACTGAGATAATAGTAAAAGGAATATATGACTTTCTTAGAAGAGTTATATGAAAAAAATCTTGCAATACTTCAATATGCAATATTATAAGCCAATTTCTACTCCACTTCCTGTTAATTTCAAACTATTCTCAAGTATGCTTCATAGCAATAAAGTAAAGAGAATGGAGATATCTTGAGTACCACATGATTAACGGTGGAAAGTTTAATGTTTTACATGATATGTACATGACTGAACATTACACAAGTAATGAAAGCAATAAGTTGATACACGAAGAATCTTAGTTAAAAGTATTGAAATACTATTAATAAGACCTTAAAATACATCAATGAGTACCTCAAATGCTACGTTATGTATGAAGGATCATAATTTTTTGTTAGAGGTTATGTTGATTCATATTTTGTAGGTGATCTTGAGAAAAAAAATCTATTATAGGTTATGTGTTTATAATTACAAGAGGAGTTGTAAGCTAGGTCTTTAAACTTCATATTGTTATAACTTTCTCTATAATAGAAGCTGAGTACTTGGCAGCTACACAAACTTGTAAAGAAGCAATATAGATAAGAAGACTTATAGAGAAACTCATACACAAATAAAAAAGATTTCTTTGTTTTGTGATAGTCAGAGTGCGCTACATATTACAAGGAATCATGTGTTTCATTCAATAACAAAATACATAGATGTTCAATATCGTTTTATTCAAGAAGTGGTGGAAGATGAAAGTGTTAATTTAATAAAGACTCACACCAAGAAAAACCTAGCAGATGTTTTGATCAAATTGAAAATATTGATAAGTATAAATGGTGTAGATCCTTTTATAGCTTAGCAAAACGGTAAACAACACGAAGATGAAAAATGTAGAAAGAATAATCACAAATGATCAAGTGTTAAAACATGATTAAAAATCAAAGTCTTCAAATGATAGAATGTGGAGTGGAGTAGTTGCATATTTTGACTTAAAGAAATACTGATCAATTTGGGCCATAAATGTTAGGAACCAATTGGTGCCTAACTTTGAAAATGAAGAATGAAGACTAGGATGCATAACCAATAAATAGATTACATTTCAAAGCTGTTGACGCACCACCAAGTGAAGAAGAGAGAGAAATTCCATAAGAGGGTGAGTGATACATTTTGTGATGTAATTGAAATTGAAGTGTTTATTCCTATTAATATAGAGATTGCTAATTATAATTCCTATGTTTTTTTGGTGAAATCTTTTATACTTATACATGGACATAGCCTAATTGAATGAACCACATAAATTCTTAAATGCTTTATTTTTATTTTACCCTGTTTTCTTTAGTTATGTATTGTTATTTTCATATGTCAGAGTCCTAACACTATTTGGATAATAACTTTTTATTATTCTTTTTAGGTGAATAAACAACAATAACCGATGAGTATGAGAGAGAACCTTGATCATCCATAAATAAATTTGATTTTCTAGAATCACTCACAATCTTCTCATTATCATGTGAATATTCTTATTGTCTCAAAAACTTTTTAAAGCATAACAAGTAAATATTAATTTGAATGTCAAATAGATTATAATTGTATTGCTTTTCGATGTTCATGAAAAAGAACATTTTATGACCGTAATAAACTTTAAGATAAGTGTTAAAGATTATCTTATTAATTAACATTATCATATCAATTAACGTTTTATTTTTTCTTTTCATCACAAGTTAATAAAAAAAACTACCCTATTCGGTAGTTCTTAAGGAGAAGCTCATTGGATCTTAGAAGAAATTATGGGATAGCAGTACTTCTTAAATTTAAACCCTTCTTTTAAGAATTTTAACATGAAATCTGCTAATGGAAATTAAAAAAAAAAATCCATACCCTTAATTGCTAGGCTATCATTTGATGGAAATCCCAAATCCTTAGGGTCTCAAACTTAGACATGCAATTGTATGTTTGTCTTGATAAGCTAGACAATCATATAACTTAGAGCCATTCCATTAGTGGACCATAACTACATTCCCTGTCAATAAAATGACCATTTTATTGATTTTCTACTTGAGGTCCACCATTGTTATTTCACATTAGCTCTACTAACACATCTCTCTCTCTCTCTAAATGGATTATCAATCTGTCTAATATGCTTAGGCCTTGGACCTCATTTTCTAAATTAGCCAAATAATGACTGACACCTGCCATGATAATTGCAAACCCACCTAGCACGCTCGTTAAAAAAAGGTGGTGGTGAGAATGGAACCGTAAAAGTAATAGCCCTTTAACTGACGAAACTTTACGTGGAAGACAAATTAAGGTGGGGCCCCAGAAGATACTGCTGGTGGGGCTTTCTGTCTTCTAGTATTTACCCTAAGCTAATTTGCAGTGTTTGAGATTGTGGTAGTAATTATTTTTTAAAATGTTTTTTTGTTTAGAAATGTATTAAAATAATTTTTTTAAATTTATTTTTGACATCAACACATCAAAACAATCTAAAAATAAATATAAATAAATTTTGACCAAACTCTATTTGGATCGCAATACCAAATGAACACTTGGCAAATCATACTAAGATCCAAAATAAAATAAGGTTGGTTACTTAGACATTATAGCCTTTTCTTTTCTTTAATTTTGTTTTTCCATTGGTATCTTTATATGCACAATTAAATGCTCAATTTGTCACATATTATTAAGAAAGGAGAAATTTAATAACATGGGATCAAAATGGGAAACACAAAAAAAAAAAAATCATAGCTGAACAAAACTGTTAAAAACTTTATTATTCTTTAGTCAATGGATTTCAAAGAGAAGAGAAATTTGTTTGATTTCATTTGAGGAGATAGAAAATTATTGATTGCTACTTCGAGTGATATTCATGTTTTTTAGGGTTGTTGGAAGGTTTATAGAAGGTTTTATGGTGTTCTTGAGGTGTTTTCGTGTAAAATGTGGTTGGCAAATGGAATCTTTGGTAAAAAAAAAAAACATCTCCCCTGATTTTTTAGCCACTTGCGTGGTGGTCAAATTCTAGGCAACAAACAATTTATCGTTTGCTTTTGTTTTCCAAAAATAAGAATATAGGACAGATATATATCGTCTTCCCCTTATAATTTTTTTTTAAATAGGCCTAGGTATGCGGGCCTGGGTTGAAAGGCTAACGCATTTCGACTCTTTTTTAGAGGCCCAGGTGTGCAGGGCCACTTGGTCTAGATTCGTGCACCTGACCTTTTTTTGTTTTTATTTTAAGTCCTTCAATTTTATTTCTTTCAATTTCATCATTGATTACAAAATTATTAAACCCAATAAATTTCATGATCATAGTCATAGATTTGACGAGCTAGGCCACAAAACCAGGGTTGATTCAATATATTTTTGTCTCGATATTTTTTCTTAAAAAAGATGTCTTATTAGAGATTTTTTTGAAGCATTTGATTTATTTTGAATTGGTCTTCATGGTATATCTTGTTTTAATTTATGTAGGATTAGTTTGTTCCAAGTTGCTTTTTACAAGATTATCATGGTCTTCTGATCTAGATCATAGGTTTAACAAGTTAACTTGAGTTGATTCAATAATTAATATTGTCAATATTTTTTTTTAAATATCATCTTGATTTTTCTTCTTCCAACTTCATCACCTTTTCTTCTACTTTTTTCTATTATTTTTTTATCATATATTTAGGTAAAAAAAATTTAAATGAAAAATTATCAAACCTAATGGACTCTATGACTTGAATCACGAGTTTGACAGGTTAGGCTGAAAAAGTCTAAATTGATCCAATATGTTGTTGTCTCAATATTTTTTTTAAAAAAAACATGTCATATTAGTTTTTTTAAAAGAATTTGTTTTATTTTGAATTGATCTTCATGATATCTTGAATTAGTTTTTTAGAAATCCAAAATACATTATTACTGCAAGTCCAAGTTTTCTTTGAATCAATATGCTTTTGTTTTTTTTGGTCATCTAAGTTTTTTGTTCTTTGATTTTATTTTTTGTGCTAAAAGTATTTTTGTTCAACCCGCATCATAGCACAAGAAGATGGCAGTGAGATTCTAATTGCCACTAGAAAGTTGTTTTTTTTTTCCTTATCTTCTTTTAGTTTGGTTCCTCTTTTCCTTAATAATACAATAAAAGAAAAAACTGAAAAAAAATTAAAAAAGTGTTCGTGAATATTGACAATAAAAGCACCTACAAAAGGTTTTTCAAAATAAAGTGTTTGGTGAAAAAGAAATTTAAAATTGATTATATAATAATGAAAACTATTTTTTATCCATGAAATTTCAAGAAAATACGCAAGATGATGTCAACTCTAGTGAAATTTAATTGAATTCATGAACCTAAGATCTTTTTAATTCATGCTTAAGATTGAGAATTGAGCTTGACACAATGAATGATCTGCCTCAAAACACCAAGATTATAATAACTACCCTTACACAACATCCTCACCTGGAGACGAGCACAAGAAGTATAAAATCACGACAAAGATTGATCAATTCTTTAAAGGGGGTAGTTCAATCAAGAACCAAGCAAGAAAAATCCTTATGCTTTATGCTTCAATATGCAATAATTAATGTGTATTCCAATTTGAAAATTAAGTCTTACAAAAGAGTATTTATACTCTTAGAAATAAACCCTTAAGATAATTTAATGGGCTCACTTGACTCAATTTGAAATTAGGTCCAAAATAACCCAAAAACTAAATAACATGAAAATAATAAAATAAATATTCTAAAATTTTATCTTATGGTGTCGCCACCACTATTTGAAGAATAGACTAGGGAATTTTCTTGTCCCAATAATCCTATTTTGCCTCCACTTTTAGTGTCCAAGGTAGAGTATAATTTTTCTTCCAATTAGATCTCCTCTATATATTAGACTTCTTTTCTCCAAATAATTAATGATTTCCTTGTTAGATTAGAAAACACAAAATACTTGACAAAACAAGCCCAATGATGCCAAATTACTTCTTTGACCGAAACTCATGGTCCTCAAACTCATTTTGAATATGAATCAAATTTATTAAGGCTTGTTCTTTTTGGGTTGTTGCTTTTTTATAGTCCATCTTGACCCATGTGTCTTATAAAAGCCTATTAAAGTCTTCTTTTAACTTCTTTGCCCTAGCCCTAGTGATTGGGCCTACTAGAACTACCAATAGATTTTTTGGTATGAGTTGGATTATATCATCCCAACCTACATCAAATAAAAAGAGATCAGATACATTAAACATAGCACTAACTTTATACTCACCTAGAAGATCCACATTATAAGCATTATCATTGATCTTCTCAGTGATCTGAAAAGAACCATCTTCTCTTGGCATCAACTTAGATTTCATTTGCTTAGGAAGCTTCTCTTTTTATATATGCACCAAAACCCAATTTTTTAATTCAAATCTGAGCAATTTCCTTTCTTTATTGGCTTTATATGCATATTGCTTATTTTTCTTCTTTATCTGTTGTCATATCTTAGCATGCAAATCTTTTACCATCTATGTTTTTCTACTACCATCAAAACAAAGATCCTTTTATCAATAGATAAAGGAATCAAATGGTAAAAATTTAGTAATAGAATGCACACTACAATTATATATAAATTCAATAAATGACATGCAATCTTCCCAACTTTTCAAGTTCTTATAGATAATAGATCTTAACAATTAAATTTAAGTCTTATTCACTACTTTAGTTTGTCCATCAATATATAAATGATAAGTAGTAAAAAACAACTTAGTATTTATTTTTTCCTATAATACCTTCCAAATATAACTAAAAAATTCAGCATCTTGATTTGACAAAACACTTTTAGAGACACCGTGTAGTTTGTTGCTACCCAATTTTGATTCTATTTTTGAAATTTTTTTGAAAAAACAAAAAACAACAAAAAATTATGTTCTTAACATATTTGTACTATTATCAGCATCTTTTTCAAAGAATTTAAGATAATATATATATATATATATATATATATATATATATATATATATATATATATATATATATATATATATATATATATATTAATGATATTTATAACTGTGAAAGGAAAATGAGTAGAAATCCACCATGAGTATCTCAGCCTACGAAAATTCAATGTCTTTGCATCAAATAATATGCTCGAGCTAGTGCAGACGAAACAAATCATGTTAGACACGATAACTGAAGCCTAGATTAAGATAGCTGAAACCTTCTATTTCATGCTATTACTAATTTTCAGAAACGAGCTTGCATCCCTTTTCATTACTCCCATTCTTAGCTGCGATAACCTGTTTGTCATTACTCCCACTGCAAGACATTCAAAAAGGAATTTTGAAGTAACATGACACTTGTAGGGTGCTTGGTACAGAAGTGTGGTGAGGTGTGATTGTTTTTTTTTTTTTTTTTTAATATACAACCCACTCATTTAATGCACAAAAAGTTACCACCAAAAGCAAGTTTTTCTTGTTTTACACGGGAAGTTCTCTTCAATATTATTTCTACAATAGCTGGAAAAGGCAAAAAAGATTTCAACTTCTCTACATAACTAATTATATCACGTTATGATTGTCCCTGAACGCGGACAGAAATCACATAAAAAAGATGCTGGGACATGAGTTGCATTAAAATACAAGGTAGTTGTGTACTTTTTTAGCATTTGACACATTTTTCAGATGGAGTAAAAATCATTAATC
>Ga0325414_1009043_pt1 | contig 10515 bp, 8 predicted proteins | sample PopdelMetagenome_8_FD_206183 | JGI IMG/M metagenome (GOLD analysis project Ga0325414, IMG submission 206183) | Populus deltoides microbial communities from Bellville, Georgia, United States - Leaf-PdKOR-R3 | ecosystem: Host-associated > Plants > Phyllosphere > Phylloplane/Leaf | place: USA...
TCTTTTTGTTATTTGGCAAGTGTTGCCTAAGTTACAATACAGTCCATTTTAATCCTGCTTATCCTGAAGCCCTTGATTTCTTAGGGTACTTCTTCATAACTCCTATATTTTATGCCACATACCTCCTTGATCTTAAAAAGAAGTCACTGTATTTCTTTTTCCAATCATTATAGTTGTGTCAATATTGGTGCTAACTATAATACTCTCTATATTTCTTGTTGACATATATATATAATTGTTTTTATTTTACTTTGTGAAGCAAATCAGTACTCTAGCTGGAAACCAAACACCGAGCTATTTTGTTTGGGAAATCCTCTTTACCATGGCAATAATTGGAATTGGCCTCTTGCTCTTTGCTTTTCTCATAGGAAATATGCAGAACTTTCTTCAGGCTCTCGGTAGGAGGTATAATTTATTGTTTAAATTTTCTTCTTAAATATCATGCAAAAGCCCTTGGTTGGGATGTAGTTTTTTTTTTTTGGTTAAATGTTTGTTGGTGAAATCAATATTCTTGTTAATCTGTTTCAATAGAGTTCTTATTTGAAAGCATGGATGATTTGGGTTAGAATGAGAATATTAAATGGTGCTTCTAGCGAGGAAGAAATTTATAGCCTGTGCTTGGGTATGCTGTGATTATCCGAGTTTAGATTCAAAGATATTTTTCATTACACTTCTTAAAACTCTTTCATGGGTTTTAGATGCATCTTATACAACTTTTTTTTTTCCTAAGAACAAAAAAAAGAGTAACTTGAGGTAGTGTGATTAACCGATGCCAAAGTAACTCCACCAAGCTTCAACTCCGACTCTTTATAAAGAAAGCATCTGATGCAAAGTCCACTATTTTAACAAGAGACTTTGAATAATATAAGCTATCAACAAAAATGAAATTCTGTTTAGATAATCTTGAGAGTGCATGGTATGGTTCCTGCTAAAATTTTCATCACTTATGTGACTAGCTCGTGTCATCAATGAGAGAATCCTATTTTGATGTAGAATTGCTAAATTTATTGAATTGAAATTTCAAGATTCTTAGTTTCCAATAGTATGGTTTTTTATCCATGATATACGCATTGAAACTTGAAGTGATGTCATCACCTTTATTATCATTTTGACAACAATGTGTCAAATAAATATAATCCAATCTGGGTAATTAGATCTATTTGTAGATTTATTTATATCTATATGTGTCTTACCTACACTCAGTGGCGGAGGCGGGGGGGCTGGCAGGGGCCCCGACCCCTGTAAGGAAATATTTTTCCCAGCCCCTCCCTTGTATATATTTATAGGAAAAGAGCTACAAAGGAAGTTCTAATTAGAGCATGAACTGTAGGAAAAAACAACTAGTAGGCCACTGACAACCAAAGACATATTTACACAACAATGTTACCCAGGAATTTCCCCTACAAAGAAATGTTTTTAATTTGACCCCCCTTAATTTTTTTTTCTTGCTCCGCCCCTGCCTACACTGCTTCTGAATTTTTCTTATGGTCACCTCATTAGATATTATAATAGTTATCATAAGTCAAGTTGTAGGATGGAGGAAAAATGGATAGAATTGCTGCACATTTGGACACATTTATAGTACATATTGTTGTTCATGTCTGATGCCATAAAAGTCAACTTTGATATGTTGATTAATCTCTATAGTTTCAATGAAAAACTTATTCTTAAGTACTTGTAGTTCTTTGTGATGTTTTATCTTAATCTAGTTGGCTACTCTTTTTATATCACTTCACATCACATCAAGTTCAGTTGTTCAATCGATTAAAGAATAGGCTTACACCAATTGGGTACTAATCATAGTTAATCTTGATGAATGTGAGTTCAATATTTTAATTTAAATCTCCAAAAATGGAAGTGATAAGTGAGAAATGAGATCAAAGTCTATTATGATTGCATCTTGAGAAGAAAACGTTGTAAACCTGTGTCACTTTTGATAAGGTGCCATTATGATGCAATTCATGTTAACCAATTAGTTTTCTATTCCTAATTTGTTATTTGCGAGTAGACTAGAATGTCATTTGTTTTCCTAATCATTACTTAACAACTATTTATTGTTCTCCTTTCTAGGAGGTCAGAAATGTCACTAAGGCGACGTGATGTTGATAAGTGGATGAGACATCGGCGCTTGCCGGTTGAACTAAGAAGGTGTGCCATTAATTTTAATTTCTCATCTCTCTCTATGTATCTTTCTTTCTTTGTTTGTTTTTTCTGGTAATCCCCTCTCTCTATCACATTCATACTCACTTTTATCATATATTTCTGACTTGAAGGATTACTGTTGAAATTTAATGTAATTGCATACAATTTCAAGGCAAAGTGCACAATGAGTGAAACCCTGTCATTTAAGTCTTTTATATAGTGCAACCAAACTCGATTCAAAACCCTTGTTTATGCCCTGGCAAATATTCTTTCACTATGACTTGCATATTGCTATCCCTTTTTATTGTTTCTATGCATTTCCATCTATAATATTTTCTTCCTCTTTGTGGTGCACTTGTAATGATTTACTTCTATGTGTGGTTGTCTTCTTCGGCATATGTTTCATGGATCTAATAACTGCTGAAAATGCATGTAGGAGAGTGATAGAAGCTGAACGGTATCATTGGGCAGCTACTAGAGGGGTAAATGAAGAAATGCTTTTGGAGAATTTGCCTGAGGACCTCCAGAGGGATATAAGAAGACACCTCTTCAAATTTGTCAAGAAAGTAAGATACAAAATATCTGGGTCTAATAAAATTGCTTTGCTACATATTGCATGCCCATTGATCACTTCAGATCCTTGGGGCTTGTAACTCCCCAATTTAATTTGACTGTGAGGTAGCGTTCGAACTCCATAGCTCATTCCAATCAAAGAGTAATGCCATAGATTTTCTTATTTAAAATAATCATGAATTTTCAATAAATTTACTATGTATTTACCTGCCAACATTTTGTAGGTATGGATTTTTCACCTGATGGATGAACATGTCTTGGATGCGGTTTGTGAGAAATTAAAACAGAAAATATACATCAAGGGAAGTGCAATTTTTTATGTTGGTGGTCTGGTTGAGAAGATGGTTTTTATTGTGCGTGGAAAAGTGGAAAGCATCGGACATGATGGGACGGTGGTAGCCTTATCTGAAGGGAATGTTTGTGGTGAGGAACTTCTCACATGGTTTCTTGAGCATAGTTCAGTGTCCAAAGGTATATTATTATTCTTAAAAAAATATTGATTCTTATTTCACTTCTTTACTGACTGGTTTAAGTTACCCGCTATCTAAACTTCCAATGGCTTCTGTCACACCATAAGAGCATGAACATGGTTTATTTTGCTTCCTGGTGCAGATGGAAGGAAAATCAAGATTTCTGGACAGCGTTTGATTAGCAGCAGGACAGTAAGATGCTTAACAAATGTAGAAGCATTTTCACTCAGTGCCGCAGACCTTGAACAAGTAACTAGCCTTTTTGCAAGAAACCTGCGGAATCCGCTTGTCCAAGGAGCCATAAGGTTATTCCGATGCCAATTCATATCTTTTTGCATATGCTTTAATAAGTGTAGCAGTTTGACTTTGTTATGCTGTAAAACAATGCATGTCAATTATATTGCAAGCTTTTCATCTTTTCCCTTGAGAAATACCTACTATGAAAAAAAATAAAATCAAATAACATTTAAATTTCATATCATATAATTTCATTTCAACAACACATTTACAAAAAAAAAAAAAAAATGAGAATAATATTTTTAATAATAACAAGATACAACTTTGTTTTGTGCATTCCAGTATCATTGTTATGGATCTAGGATCTAAATCATAACCTTGGATATATTACTCAGGAGATTGTGGACATGAGTCATAAACTTCTGGGTATAGAGGGATTAATAACAAAAAATGGGGTGAAAATGATAGTTGAATATGAGCTTAAAAGAAGTCACAGGGATCAACAGAATAGAAAATGGGATAACCTTGTCCGGGCACCACTTTCAGAAGGAGAAATTAACATCTTTTAAGGCTTATGCATGCACAAAAGGGATTGAAGGATGGTATCATCTTTCTTTTTTTGGCGTATGTAGATGAACTTATCTTAGAGATGCCTTATGAAGAATTTATTCAAGAAGATTTCATGGGTACATGGGAAGCAATGAAAATAGTTATGGGTATGCATTGGGGCCATAGACTTCAAAACAGGAATGAGAGAAGGGATGCTATTTTAGAGTTTGATCTGGTCGATTATTTTGGTTTTGTAAACACATTCTTTAGTGAGAGGGTATCTAATTTAAATTTTTTTGAAAGTGAAAGAAAATAAACCCTTCCCTCTCAAGAAGAGTCTATTAAGCTGCATAAAAAAAATCCATGAAGTTAAAACAAGTAAAGTGCTTATGTTAGTGGCTTCAAGTTTCAGCGAAGGTGTTATTGGTCATGGTTTTACAATCACAGGCCTTGAAGGTGTCTTCACACTAGGATTGTAAAGTTAATTGTCAGAATAACTTACCAGTCATGGTTCTAAAGTTCCACCTGCCGTTGTGAATTAGAGTCTTGATGCAAGGATTCTAAAGTTACCTGTCAGAAAAACTTTGGTCTTCTTTATGGTAGCCAATACTACATGCTTCATACAAGGATTATAGGGTAAAGCCAATTCTAGTTAGGCAACTTGTGGTGGTGGCTTTTAACTTCCAGTGAAGTTGTGATTTGAGGATAAATATATTGCTGAACATGCTCTGCATAGACAGTGACAAGTTTTACTATACATACGTGATGGAATTTGCTGTATGTAAATTCTGAAGGTTGAGTTCTTTAGTGTGCATTTAGCATGACTTGTGCATGTCATTTGAGTTATTATCAAAGATTTGCTTCGAGTAAAATATTGAATAGATATGATTTTGCTTCTGAGTTAAAAGTCAAGGGGATACATGGTACATTAAATCAATGTTTGCAAAATGCACTCTTAAAACAGCAAGCTCTTTCACTTGACTTTGTTTTGCCTTCTGACAGGTATCAATCTCCCTACTGGAGAGCCCTTGCTGCTACCCGCATTCAAGTTGCTTGGAGATATCGGCAGAAGCGTCTAAAGCATAGCAAGACCACTCAATCAAATCATTTTGCCCCTCACTCAAATCATTCTTCGTTCTCAAGGATTTAGATCTTTGTATCTTGTAATGTAAGAGTTAGGAAATCTTCGGAATGCATGGCAACGTAGGAAGTTTCCATGTAAATTGAGGTCAACATAAAAATTAGGAAACCATTGTCAATGTACGAGTTCGTATTAACCATATGAAGAAAATGGTTATTTTTTGTACAAAGATGTTTTTGTGTTCAACCTTTGAAGTTAACATTCCTAGGTAATTGGGTTTTTTTAGTTTATGCAATAGGTAGTTGGGTTTTTTTTATGCGATTACGTTTTAAAATTCAATGTATAAGAATAAAGTTTTTTAAAACTTTTTGGATAGTGAATAATTATATGCTCATATTAATATTTATTCTTTAAAAATTTAGTATGTAAATAATTGGTGGTAGAAGGTATAACACTTATAAAGTAGTTTTTTTTTTTTTGTGGGGTTTATGGATTCTTAAATGATAAAGTCAATAATTTTTAAGTAAGATATTATAATAAATGAGAGAATAAACTTTAAATTTCAAAAATAAGTGTTTATTATTGTCTAAGTATGATAAATGCTTTGGAATTTAAAAGTATTAATACTTAGAGAATAGAAATTATGAATCTTTTACTAAGGTAGTTTAGGGAGTATTTATAGTACCTGAACAGTGTTATTTTGCTGGAGTGGAGGCGTTGAAGAGTTATTTTCTGTTGAAGAGTTATTTTCTCTTAATAATATTAATGAGGAGTTAATATTTTTTACAGAACATTAAATGAGGGCCAAATATTCTTATACACTATCAATGAATCTTTATACACTATCGGTTAATATTTTTTACAAAACATTAAATGAGGGTCGAATATTCTTACACACTATTAGTGAATCCTTATACAATACTAATATATTGGAATTGCTTTGCATTTGTCATTGTTGACATGAAGAGGGAAAGCCTACAAGGCTTCTGTTAGACCCAAACTTTCTTGGAGAGCTTTATATTTTGATATATAATTGGTGGCTAAAAATTCAAATGGAAATCATATTAAAAAAAAACTTGCCTATAAAAAGGGGCTCGTAAGCACCACCCTAACACCACTTTCTTTAGAATTTAAAGATCCATTGACATATAATTTTCAATATGAGATCAATTGTATGGATTTTAGTGGGATCTAAGCTTCACCTGAAAGTATAATCTGCTCAGCCATTGGTATAGGTTTTTCTTAAATATTTTGCTCAAAAGAACATTCAGCTATGAAGTCTATTAGGACTTGCCCCTTAATAGTTGGTCTTGGGTGGTACAAGGGTCCGTATTCTCCTAACTCAATTGCCCACCTCACTAGCCATCCAGACATGTCTGACTTGTGAAGTATATGTTGCAAAGGCTAGTCTGTCAATACTATAACTTGGTGAGGTCACTAGAGCTAGGATCATTTTATCTATTTTTAAGTACCTTGTCTACGTATTTTAGAGAGCTCAACTAAAATGATATATTGGGCATTGTACACCCTTTTCTTTTCTGACCAACACCGTACTAACTGCTAGATTAGAAACTCAAAAGTAGAGGAACCAACTCTCATTTTCTCGTGATTGTGAAATCTTAGGAGAGGAAAGATGCCTTGAGCTCTTAAAAACCTTTTTAACATTCTAATGTTCACTCAAAGTCTATGATATTCTTTAAAATCTTGAAGAATGACAAACTACATTCCCCTAGCCTAGATATGAATATGTTAAGGACGACTAGTCTTATAGTAATACGTTGGACCTTATTGATCTCTCGATAGGGAGTCATATCTAATATCTCCTAAATCTTGTTATGTTTGGGTTCTTTCCCCTTGCTATTGACTAGGAAACCCAAATATTTACCTCCTCTAATGGCGAACACACACATGAAAGGATTCAATTTCATCTGACATCTATCCAAAATAGAAAAGACCTCTTCTAGGTCCTTAAGATATTGTTCAGAAGTCATGTTCTTCGCCAACATATCATCCATATATCCTTTCATAATCCTCCCAATATGGTGCTTGAACACTATTGACTATACATTGATAAGTAGCCCTTGCATTTTTCAAGTAAAAAAGCATTACCTTATAGCAAAAAGTTCCTCATTATCTATTAAATGTACAAGAATTTGAGGATATCCAGAATTAGCATCCAAGGAACTTAAAAACCTATAGCTGGTTGTAGAGTCCACCAATCTGTCAATCTTAAGGTGATAAAAACTATCATTTGGACATCCTTGTTCATGTCGATGAAATCTACACACATCTTTCATTTTTCAGTGCTCTTTTTCACCATGACCACTGTTATAACCCAAATTTTGACCTCATGTGTTTTTATAAATATTTACAAAATACAAACAAAATATGTTCTTGATGTATTTGCATCAATTTCATCATTTTCAACGTCTTTTAAAAATATTTCAAATTTTTTTCAACATATTCAGCTTTTAATGCACCATTTTCAAAATTATTGATTTTTCCCTATCGAGTTGACATTGCATTTTTTCAAAAAAAAATCAAAATACAAAAAGATAAGAAAAAAAAATTGGATAAAGGGATCAAAATGAAAAGGTAAAAAATAAGGGACTAAATTCTTTTGGAACCAGGAATTGAGGAGGAAAAAGACAAATCATTTTGCCTATAAATAAATGGTTATCTCATACAAGGAAAAGGTGGGGGAGACCAAAAAAATAAAAAATAAAAAAAAGCCAAAAAATATCTTCCCGCATTTTTCTCTCCAAATCTCCCATACATAAAACCCTAGCCACCATAAAAAAAAAAAAAAACTGCCACCCATCTCCAACCTCTCCCATCTTCTACTAATTACTTTCCCTCCCCGTGGTCTTTCTCCTATCCACCAACCAACACCAGAAAAACCAACAAACACCCTATCATTACTAGCAACCTTCAACCTCCAACCGAAAGACCAGAAAAATCCCAAACCCATTTTTGAATCCCTATCGCTAGCCATTTAAAAGAGAGAACAAAAATAGACTCCTTTTCTTCTTCCTCATTGTCACTTACACATTAAAACCCCATCTTCATTAATATCTCCTAAACAACATCATGATAGCTGGCCATCGCGCTGGCCACGAAAGCACCACCAAGACAAACAACCTTTTTTGTCCTTTTCTATCAACAACAGCTCCCATCTTGGCAAAGAGATATAGCCTATGTTTCGGCCACCCACAGACACCATCAATGCTAATGCTACCTAGCAACCTTTCATGGATCCACCAAACACCACCACATAGCTCATGGTCTCTCTTCTCTCCAAGCATTATGAGAAGCTATGGTAACAACTATACAATCCTTTTTCTGTCTTGGCCAGCGATAGCAACATCAGGAAAGTAACCTCGCCACGCTAACCTCCTCCTCTTTACTAATTGCTCCTCTCGATCACAGCCAACTAAAGAAGAATTAAAAGCAAGAGGAAGAAAGAATCAGATCTATAAAAAAAAGGAGAAATGAAAGTAAAAGAAAAATATTTGTGTGTTTTTCTTTGTTTTGCTGGTGATAGTGTATGACGCCGCCAATATAGACATGAAAAGGAAAAGGAGATCTACCTGATCCACTCATTTTTTACTGCACCAATGATGGTGCATGGATTCACGTGCCACGAGTGATGGATGTGCATAAGACCCACATGCCAACATTGTTACTGCAATTCCAGAGGTTTCCCATATTATTTCATGAATTTTAGGATGTCCATTTATGTGTTTTATTTTTAAATTTTGAGTTTGTATTGTTTGTAAACATGTAATTGTGGGGTGTATGAGTAAAATATAGTAAAAAGAGAGAATGTGTGTTTGTTGCATTTTCTTTTTATTATTTTATTTTGTGTTAGATGAATGATAAAAAGAAAGAAAAAGATAAAAAAATTAATTAACCCAAATATTTTAATTGCATACGACCAAATGTTTTTTTTTAATCATGCATACTTTCTAAAAAAAAGCATTTGTATCATGCTTTTAAAATACATGGATATCATTGTCGCACCCTCGCGGCAGAGCGTGGCAGAGCGGCGACCCTCGATTGATTTCGAGGTTTTTTTTGTTTTGTGTAATGGCCACCTAGTATTTTGGTCACTAAGAACCCTAACTTGTCTTTTAGAGATTCTAAGGCAAGGGACTGGTTGCGTAAAGGGAAGGTATTAACACCCTTAGTACGCCCTACCTAAGGTAAGCTGCTTGGTGTTTGGTTTGCTTTGTAATTGCTATGGTGTTGGTGTTTTCTAATCCCATCAGTTTTCCTAGGTTTGATTCAGACTAAATTTATTAAGATAGAAATCCAAGGAGATTCCATGTGCTTTAAAAAGCTCATTTTTTCCTTAGTACTGTCGCACCCGACATCGCGGCGGCTCTAAAATTAATTCTCGATTATAGAAAAAAGAACAAATTTCTGGCATCTTGTTCTTTTAGAAAAAATATCTTGTTTGAGGAGTCACCACCTTATATTATGGTCACTAGGAACCCTAACTGGTCAACAGAAATTCTATGATTCGGGACTAGTTACGTAAAAGGAAAGATATTAGCACCCCTTAAACGTTCTACTTAAGGTAAACTGCATTGTTGTTTTTGTCTTAAATTGCTAAATTTTACTTGTTTACGCTCTAATGGTTTATTCGTAATATTCCTGACTCTGGTGTCAGTGAATATTCAACTACGGATAATTCAAACTCTGGCGTTGGTAACTATTACGTAGCTATAAAATAAATTTAGATCAATATTTTTTATTCCTGACTCTAACGTTAGTGAATAAACAAATAAATTAAATTCATTTTATTCCACGTTCACATATTTTTTTCTATATAGTTAAATAATAAATAAAAAAAATTAAATCAGTGTTTTATTCTTGACTCTGGCGTCAGTGAATAAATCAATAAAATAAATAAATAAATAAATAAATAAATTTTATTTTTCATACATGCACATATATTTTTTGCTAAATAAAATAAAATATAACTAATAAAAATAATATAAATTTAAACTAGTATTTTATTCCCGACTCTGGCATAGGTGAATAAACTAGTAAATTTATATTATTTTTATTCATGCAGACACATATTTTATTATTTTTCTATTTTATTATTTTTTCTATTTTCCTATTTTTTATTCTTTCTATTCTTTCTATTTTTTCTATTTATGTTTTTGGGGCTGGGCCCAGTGTAGCCCAGCTCGGTCACTGGCCTAAGCCAGTGACCCGGCTGAGCCACATGAGGCACGCGTGATCCAAATAACACGTGCTGGGCCTTTAGTTTTAAATCAAGACAGACGGCGAGCATGAATTAATGAAACATGGGGAAAGAAAAACAGAGTGAAGGAAGCCTATTTCTGGTATGGGAGTTTTGGAGATGAACCTAAAAATTATGTGCTTTGCTTGTGTTTCTCTCTCTCTCTCTCTCTCTCTCTCTCTCTCTCTCTCTCTCTCACTAACCCC
>Ga0325414_1009044_pt1 | contig 10515 bp, 5 predicted proteins | sample PopdelMetagenome_8_FD_206183 | JGI IMG/M metagenome (GOLD analysis project Ga0325414, IMG submission 206183) | Populus deltoides microbial communities from Bellville, Georgia, United States - Leaf-PdKOR-R3 | ecosystem: Host-associated > Plants > Phyllosphere > Phylloplane/Leaf | place: USA...
CGATGCTACCTTGCATTAGCTGAAGTACACAGGGTGTCCTAATTGTAAAGCACTACTCTCTTGGATCATCATGTTTTGATCGTGAATAATAAAATTTTCATAAAATTATTAATTTCATTGTGCATATTTGACTTTTAATTGCAACACATGCATAGATAGACCTGATGGAGGTGTATGAAAGCCAGTTCAATAATAAGAAACATGCAAAAAAATAAAACCAAAATGTAAAGATAAACACACACACGCACAAACATAAAATTAACAAGTCGGCTGATTTGATCTCTAGTATATTGTCCATGATTTATTTTATCAAAGTGATTAAATTATGAAGTGATTGTCCTAAAATAAGTTAGTATATCTGGATTGGAATCAGACAGGTTATTCTTTGATTTCTTTTTTTTTTTAAATGCTAAACGCATATTCGTGAATGTATATGCGAAGATATATATAGAATATGCTTGGATATAAGAAATATGCAGATAAGAAGTGGCGACATGGGAAGGGATGACAGAATATTGAGAGTGCTACATTGTTATCGATCTCTGTGAAGTACATGGCAATGTGCAATTCCCTCCCTTGCTGCTACATCTTGCTGTGCTCCTTCTGCATGCATATTTTGGATATATATATATATATATATATATATATATATATATATATTGGACTTATATGATGAATGTGTTAAATTAATTGAGATCAAATAGAGAAAGAAGGTTAGAATTCTGAATAATCTGTATATTATGAATGCTTAGTTTTAATTTAAATACAAATAAAGTATATATAGGTCAAACTGAAAGTATTATTCTATCTTTAATAAATAAAACTACATAAATATTATTTAACAGAATGAATATGGTGACTCCAACCCAATTAATGTGGTTAATTTTGATTTTAATTTTTGTAGAATATATAATCAGGAATGCTATTTTCATTGAATTATGTATCTTCCCAAAATTATAATTCAAAAGTTTTCACACTAAATTGTTATTGGTGAATCCATTCAGAAGATTTAGAAGATTTTTTAATAAGCTATAAAAATCTATATCTACTAAAAAATAATTTAAAATAAAAATTAAAAAAAATAATAATAAATCTAAAGATTATAGGAAAATAATAAAATTTACCCAAACATTAACTTTTAAACCTAATTTTAAGAGATTTAATGATCTAATAAGTGATAGGGTAGGATTACCTAAAAAAATTAATTATATGTAAAATCACCTATTTTTTTTTAAATATAATTCAATAGTTGGATCTCTCATTATTTTTATTTTAAAATGTTAATCTAATATAACGGGATTAGATTATTTTTTAAACATAAATTTATCCAGTTAATTTATAAAAATATCTACTAGATTATTTAGGAAGAGTCAAATCCACGTCTTGTGATGTTACATCTACACCTAATACTTAGACCTTCAGTTTAAAAAAGTCTTGTTGCATCAACTAACCAAAAGCAGTCATAAACATACAAGTACTTTAAATATTAACATTTATGTTTTTTTTCACCTATCCAATAATATTAATTTTAAATGTTCTAGTTAATAATCCTATTTACTAGAATGCCATAACGCTATTATATAGTTTCAGAGTCATTTTGCATTTTTCCAATTTATTTAATCAGTAAGTGCTCGGCGTCAAAACACCCAAAAAAAAAAAAGAAGAGGCTATAACAGTAGCTTTAAAATTAATGTATGATATGATCAAAGCTGAATCAACTTGTGGCCCATGCTGGCTTATTAAACTAATCGCATGGTGTTTACTTTCTTGGCTTCGCACTTGTATTATCAAAGAAAAGGCAAGTGTTTATTAATTAGCTAAATTAATAATTCTGAGATCATACTTGGGGTTTGATTCAGTTAATTAAAGGTTGTGAGTACTTAATTGCTTAGTTAAAGTTAACTTGCAATATTTTTTTACATATAATAATTAAGTCAACTTGTATACTGAAGGGTTAAATATTTGTATTAATTTTTTTAATCAAAATGACATTGTGGATAAAGACTTTAACTAAATTAATTAGTTCATGACGAGTTTTTTCTTTACAAACATGGTGGTGTGAGTCTCTCTTTTTTTTTAGTGCAAATTATTTATAATTATGACAAGTGCAAATTATTTATAATTAATAACATCATCCACAGTATACATCTGCACACAACAGCTGAGAAATGGATTCCGAGTTGGAAATATTATATTCCTTCCGTTAATTAGGTAGACCATTAGGCCTCGATCGAGCAAAATCATTTTTCAAATACTATCGTAACCTCCTTGCGGGGGGTTTCCTGTTCCGGAGACACTTTTCAAACTTTTTTCTGGAATAGTTTTTGGTTGGTTCAGTATAAGTATCATCGGTTATAAAAATTCTAATTAGTTTTTTAAAGATTTTAAATAAAAAATTGATTATGTAAATAAAAGATATTAATATTCTTAATATGTTTTGTTTGGAGTAAGTTGCATTATTTTTGTTTTTTATGGTTTGATGATATTTCTATTTATATTAGTCGACCATGACGAGTTTGTTACAATGAACAAACTCTGATTTTCTAAGTTAAGAACTTGGTCTAAGAAAGTGAAATGTCCTCAATTATCGTCAAGGTTTTCTTGAGGCAAAATTAAATTTTTTGGCTATTACGTGATTCCAAATAATATTTTAGATAAAATTCTTTGTAATCTTTATCCTTATATTATAAATGAGTGCGTTGTATTATTCCCAATAATATTTTGGATATCAACCTTATACATGTTTTTTTATCCATATATTAAAGTGAGTAATAATAAATTATTATTCCTAATAATATTTTGGATATTAACCTCTTTTAAGTTTTTTATCCTTATATTAAAAGTGAATAATATTTTCTTGCCAAAAATAAATTTTTAATATTTTTGAAATATAGGCCAAAACCCTTTGGAATCTTACAAACTTGTTATAAAATCCATACAATATATTTTTTAAAACATGCCAAAATATTTTAGATTTTCTTAAATATAATGCTCAAATAATTTTTAGGTTTTTTGGCCATATAAAAGAGAAAAAAAAGAGAGAATTCTTTTTTTTATATAGGTTTTATTTGGCAAAAACTCATTTTTCTTTGAAATAAAACTGTCAAAACAGGCCTAAAAGAGTGTTTGTTATACACACCCTTAAGCCAAAAAAACTCTTTAACACAAACATTGCCAGCCAAACATGATTTTAATCTTTTGACACAATCTTAACCTAACCAAGTTGACTTGAGATCTTTAGTTCAACCATAAATTGAACCGAAGACCTTAGGTTGACCCGAAAACAACCTAAAAACAAAACAAAATCTAAAAAATAGATTAAATATAAAAACATAAAAACTAAAAAATTTCCTAGATAAAACATATCAAACAAATAAAAATAAAAACACGATGAGTGTTCTTCATGAACAAAAAAAAACATGAATTGAAAAACAAAATATATATAGACAAACCAAGGACACAAACATGTTGAAAATCATGCAAGGATTGATGATTTGGCATCGATTCATTTCGATTATCACTCACAAATCATAATTTTATCAAAATAGCTTTCGGTTCAAAACCAAAACTCTAGAATTAAAACCCCTAAAAAACTTGTTATTAATGCAAATAGACCCTAGATTATTGACTAATCAAGTATTCATTTCAAAACCGAAACTCTAGAATTAAAACCCCTAAAAAACTTGTTATTGATGCAAATAGACCCTAGATTATTGACTAATCAAGTATTCATTTCGATTATCATTCACAAATCACAATTTTATCAAAATAGCTTTCGATTCAAAACTGAAACTCTAGAATTAAAACCCTAAAAAACTTGTTATTGATGCAAATACACCATAGATTATTGACTAATCAAGTTGCCCAAAAGGTTTAGTGCAAAGAAATGACCAAAATTGGTCCAAATCACAGGTTTAAGATAATGTTCTTGGAAAGAACATAAAGAAGTTGAACCTAGAAACCTAGAAATTGCGTAGAAACCCAACACACTATCAAGTCTCAAAAGCTGGTATTTTGACCTCTAAATCATGCTTTCTTCATAATAACAAATCACACTGCCATAAACAAACATGTTTAAATAAAAAATTAACAAATAGCATGATATCATTAAAATCATGTAAGAGGTTTCAAACTTCAAAACTGTCAAAGCTAAACATCAAGCATATTCAGCAACGTAGGATTCAAAATTGATACTTTAGCACTTTACAATACTCAAACAAGACCCAAAACTAAGAACATGCATAAGCAAACACAGAAAAAACATCATAATCTTGCTTACCACATTTGACAAATTTTAAAAACACTTTATTTCATCAAAACCAATACAACAAACTTCATCTACATGGAAAATCAACAAACAACTCGAAGCAAGGTTTAACTTTAAACAATAAAAACATACTTAGGGTTTGTCTCGGTTAATTAAAGGTTGTGAGTACTAAATTGTCGAGCTAACCTGTGATTTTTTTATATATAATAATCAAGTCAACTTGTAAATTAATGGGTTAATTTATATTACTTTTTTCATCTAAATGGCCTTTCATGTCACTTTTTTCAAACAAAATACAATAATATTTTGAAATCATTCACACAAGCAGGATTTATATAGCTTTTTTAGAAGAGGTAGTAGAGTAGCATTAGTTAGTAAAATTCATGTCTATCAACAAGTCAACCTATGTCATCCTCTCCCATTCTTGTTATATATATATAGTCATCATGATATCTAGCTATGTATTCAATGATTTTGGTGATTTTGATTTAATATTCTAGCATATGGAAATGATATTATTAGCTTAATCAATTTATCTTGAGTTAATATTTAGGAGAACATTGAAAGAATACACAAATGAGACATATCTCTCTACTAGAAACAACCTAAAATCTAAAAGCATCAAGGAAATTAAAACAGAATCCAAAAATCATAGGAAAATAACAAAATTGACCCAAATATTGACTTCTTAACCTAATTCCGAGAGATCCAATGGTTTGATAAGTGACAAGATACCTTTCGATAAAAAAAATTACATGTAGAATTACTTGAAAATTTTTTTATTATAATTCAACAGTCAGCTCTCGTTATCTTTGTTTTAAGATACTAACCTTATATAGCATGATCAAATCTTCTCTTGATTTTAAAATTATTCAAATGATCCATAAAAGCATATTCTAGACCTTCCACATAATCTGATAATGTTAGATTTTTCTCTAGTTATGTCAAATCCTCATCCAAAACATTCAAAACTTTCAGTTTCTATAAAATTCAACTGCATCAATTAATCAAATGCAATTTTAAATGTATAATTGCAATAAATATCCATATTTATGTTTTTTTAACCTATTCAATATTATTAATTTTAAATTTTCTGGTTACCTTGTCAAATATAGGGAATTAGGATTATAATCCTATTTACTAGAATGCCATAACGCTATTATATAGTTTCAAAGTCATTTTGCATTTTTCCAAGTTATTTAATCAGTAAGTGCTTGGCATCAAAATACCAAACAATAATAATAATAATAATAATAATAATAATAATATTTTTTGACGCAATCAATGAAACAGGACAACCCAGCTAGTCGAATTGATTATCGAAATGTCACATACAAAAAGATAAAATAGGCAATTTGAAAGCATGCAATCATTAGATCAAAAGTAGGTGGCTATTGTTTTTACTTGTGAACAAGTGTTACTAACTTCGGCCTTCAATGGTGTATGAAATTTTCTCTCATATAAAATCATTTACTAAATTTTATTTAATTATTTAAGTTTTTTAATTGACAATATTAGAGTTGTAATAATCAAGGGTAAAAAATTTAAATATCATTATTTTGATTCTTTTTAATTAAATTATTAAATTATGCACAAGTAATATAGTGTCTATATAAATCTCAAATTTAAAATATTTTTATTTGAGAATATGTGTTATAAAATAATATAAAATTATTTATTATTTTTCATTTAACTTATTCTTGTATCACACCTACATACTTCAAGACTATATAAATAACTTTGAAACCTAAGGTAAAAAATCTCCTCTTTTATATATATAAAAAACTTTATCTTCCTTCTCTCTACATTGTGCTTTACAAACATGCACAAAATAGTCTTTTCAAGGATTTTTCTCGCTACTATTAATGCTAACATAAAACACTAAGAAGTTCCCTGAACCCACACAACATTTGTTTTACAAGTATTCCAATTGTCCAAGCCTAACTTTAAGCTCATGACAACCTAAAAAAACTATAATCTTTTTGATGTTTTAAATAATCTTATCAAATCTAAAAGTATGGTTTTACATATGATAATAAAAATTAAAGAAAATACTATTTAACCGACAACTGAAAATAATTAATTAAATTATCTATGAATTCATGACCACAAAGGATCACAGAGGGACTTTCCAGCTAATTTAATAATGATAAGTGTTGCATCTCGGTTGACATCATGACAGGAACTAAGATATTTTGTGGAAAATTAGGAGTCACCACTTAATAATTAAAAAAAATTAGGGATCTTGAAATATGCACCAATTCCAGGGATTAAGGTAAAAGATTAGCTATATTTAAAGGAAGAATGACGTCACATTTACAACATCTTTTCTTACAAAAGTTTACTTTTATTATGTGTTTTCTCTTAAATTTATTTTTTTATTTTCATCAATTATCCTAATTGTTTTTTTTATTTTTTATTTCTAATTATTTTGTGATAATTTTGATGTTGGTCTTCAAACATATTAGAAAATAATATTGATCCCTAAAAATAAGAGACTCGTCAATGATGCTCATGTTAAATCCTAAAAAAAAAACTTTCATCAAAATAGTTAAAAATGGATGTCATCTATATTTAATTTTAAAATCTTGAAATTAGTTCCTTTAAAAAGAGAATGTCACCTAAGTTGTTTCTAAAATTGGTATTGGATGTTAGGATTGTTGCCATTAATGTGCAGCAATCATTAATGGACGGCACTGTCTATTGACAAATGTAGCAGCTGGAGCTGGAGCTGCACCAACCATGTGCAAACTACCATTGTCAAAGAAGGCTGCTGGTGCAACCACCATTGTTGAAGATAAGTTGGAGTTGGTGGCCACCATTATTGACAAAAGAGCAAGAGGAGCTGCCATGGATGCCTATAAATAGAGGCATACGTTAGAGAGCAAAATGTGAGAGAGTTGAGAGAGAGTGTGCAGCCAAAGATGTGAGAAATATATGAGAGAGTGGGCTGCCAAGGCAGCCAGCAGTAGCTGCCATTGCAGCACTGAGAAGAGAGAAATAGAGTGAGGTTGAGAGTTGCTAAAGAGGGGATGATTCCTCCTCCTCTATTGTTGTAAATCTTGTTCTCTCCCTATATAATCAAATGGCTTCTCCCGTGGATGTAGGCGGTTTGCCGAACCACGTTAAATATTGTGTTAGTGTGCTTAGCCTCCAATGAGCAAATATCAGAACATCACCGGTCGAAATTCCCTATAATTGGTATCAGAGCTGATGGTTTAAAGTGGTGTTTGATTTTTGCTCAAAAATGAAAGTTGTCAAAATTATGTTTTGACCACACCACTGTGTAAAGGAGGAAGAGACGAAGCCACTGGTGAAAATAGCTTTGAAATCGGACGTCAGAAACGGCCGCACGCGCCATCACACGCCGGCGGGGTGGCTGGCCACGCACACAGATGCGCGCCACACGTCGCACGCATCTTCTTCACCCGAACGGGCTGACCTAACCCAAATACCAGACGACCCGAACCACGTGCCAGACCCGGATAAGGATGACATCATCATGACATCAACATGACGTCACCATGCCCAGTTGGCATGTCATGTCAGCGTCCAGTCAGCTGACACGTCAGCATGGTAGGACCCACCTGCCACGTCATCAGCCGCGAGCCGAGCCGAGTGGAGCTGAGGGACAGGATCCAGTGTAGCTGATCCTACGTCCAACCGGATCTGATATTGAATCTGGGCCGTTAATCAGGCCAGAATTGTTTTGATCAAATCTTAGCTGTCTGAAATGCGATTTGAATGATTTTAGACTTGTTTCCAGCTAATTTGATTATTCTGGATGTAATGGTACAGTTCGATCATTGAGATTGAGACCGAAAGTGGTGGTGGTAAATTATTAAAGAGAGATTGCCCGATTAGGAGGCATCTGAAGGTCATTATAGTGGTCGATAGAGATGAAGAAGAAGGTGCACATGTTTACCCAATTGTATGTGCTGAACTAGAGAAATTTTAATTGCCTTGAGGGAAGGCAAAATTAGGATACTCTGGACACCCGATCATGTGGATGATTTGAGGTGGATAGTGGAAATTGGTGAAGACCAGTCTTGACGAATCTAAGAACTGGCAGTCTCACCAGATGTTGAGAAATCAGGTATAAAACCAGGATACCCCAGATCACTTGTAAAGGAAAGCCGCAACAAAGCTAGCAAATGGTTGTATATACAAAAAGGCAGTACGGTGGATAGATACGTTCTAAGAAGTTCTGTCTAGGAGATTGGGTTTTAAGCGGGACCAGTGTGACCCCTCCAAATCTTTCCTGGGAACTTCTTAGTTGAAGGATCATCCACACAGTACTATTTTTATATATGTAACAGTTTGTAATGAAACTGTTGAAGACTAGTAAGATGACGGCATAAAGTAACAGTTGGGTTCCATATGTTCAAGGATCTGATGGAGTGGTGATTTCTCCAAAGAAGTTAGATTCGGTGACTGTAATTTCTCGAAGGGAGAATTAATGAAGACCCTGATAATGGAAGAGAAATACACAAGGAGATAAAGATTGACACCCTATTTTGACTTGGATAAGTGTTGTGACAGGATGAGCTGCTGTCAAACATAAAAGCAAAGAATAGGAAGAAATCTGGAGAACAGAAATTGCACGAGTGCACACGGAGATTGTGCAGGAGTACCCGTAGGATCCAATAAGGTATTGTAATGAGACAACAGATACAAGGAGAAGAAGAGTTTCCAGATGAAGCTCAGAGCAGAGACTGTGTGAAAAAATTATACAACAGGAAGTCTCTTGTGCTTTTGATAAAGGCAACAAGCGAGGACCTTTCCAATGCATGCAAGGATGGAAAGATAAGCTGTTGCAGAAACACCTAATTAAGGGGGTGCGACCGCCTATGATGAAAGGCGAAGACACCAAAGAGAGTTGGTGTAGGTGGAGCTATCAAACAAAAAGGCATAGAAGCTCCAAACATAGAAAATGAGATGGAAGATTGCGAAGAGTGCACCGCAACTATCTCTTTCTATGTGATTAGTGGCAGTGATCTCTCCCAAGTCCACATGGTGGTAGAGAATCTTGGAGTCATTAGAGACATCCCCGATGAAGGAGGATGTGATTGCTTCATGACTAACGGAGACACCTCAAGCAGAAGGTGTGTGGGCTATGATATGAGCCTAAGTACAAATCGTTGCATGACGACGAGCGGAGACACCTCAGGAGTAGGTGTGTAGGCTATGATATAAAGCCAAGTACAAACCGTCACATGACAACAAGCGGAGACACCTCAGAAAGAAGGTGTGTGGGCCATGAAATAAGCCCAAGTACAAACCGTCTCATGACGACAAGCGGAGACACCTCGGATGGAAGGTGTGAGGATCATAATATGAGTCCAAGTTCGGACCGTCTTATGACGATAGACGGAGACACCTCGGATGGAAGGTGTGAGGACCATGATATGAGTCCAAGTTCGGACCGTCTCATGACGACAGACGGAGACACCTCGGATAGAAGGTGTGAGGACCATGATATGAGTCCAAGTTCGGACTGCCCCATAACAACGGGCGAAGACACCTGTTGTAACCCAATTTTGGATCCACCAAGATTTTCTCAAATGTTATTTTATTTATATTATTATTTATAAAAATCCAAAAAAATTAAGAAAAAGAAAAATTCAAAAATATATTTTTCTCGAGTCAACCGCATCTTTCCATAAGAACCGATTCCACCGGGTCAATACAGGTCAAACCATGTCGGCCAAGTAAAAAATGAGTTTTCGGGTCAAAACCGTCATTTTCGGTCATTAAAATTGATTTTTAGCGGTTGAGACGAGTTTTTTTCTAATACTGAATTGAGTTTTTAATTTTACCTATATAAATATATATTATTATACATAATGAAAAAATAATAAAATAAAAATAAAATAAAAATAAAAATAAAAAATTTGTCAAATAAGGCAGTTGCACCGAAAGCAAACGGTGATTAAAAAATGCCGAACGCAGACGGTGATTAAAAAATAAAACTTTGTGGAAATTTAAGCTTTGTATGTCCCCTGTAATTGGCTATAAATAGCCAGTGACAGTGCGCCACGAGGGAGGGAGGAGAAGAAAGAAAAAAAGAAAGAAAAGAATTGCAAACACTATTCACGTTTTTTTACTATTTCTTCCTGCTAGTAAGATATTGATTTTTATTAAAAACAATATGGAAAATACCAAATATATCCCGACACATCTCAGCCCTTGAATATTCCAAGATTTGATCCCGTTGCGCCACGTCATCCGGTGTACCGAGCTTTCGG
>Ga0325414_1009046_pt1 | contig 10514 bp, 6 predicted proteins | sample PopdelMetagenome_8_FD_206183 | JGI IMG/M metagenome (GOLD analysis project Ga0325414, IMG submission 206183) | Populus deltoides microbial communities from Bellville, Georgia, United States - Leaf-PdKOR-R3 | ecosystem: Host-associated > Plants > Phyllosphere > Phylloplane/Leaf | place: USA...
TTTAATAATATATAAAATTTTATATATATATATATATATATATATATATATATATATATATATATATATATATGATGTTTATTATAAAAAAGATAAATGGTATGGTGTTTTTATTGTTTGAAAATCACTTTTCACCATTTTCAATATCACTGTGGATTGGAACAATGATTTTTTTAATTTTATTTAATTTTCAAACTTTTGTTTTTTTACGATTGAGCTCTTATCAACCCAAATTAGCATCCAATTGTATGTTTTTTTTTAAAGATAATTGAATTGAAAGACAAAGCACTGAAGTAAAAAATACGGGTAAAATAGATAGTAATTTTCAATTTTGTTTGAAAAATATATTTGAGTCTTTTATTATTTTAAGCTATTAGGTGATCGGTCTCTCTAATTATAGAAAAACTATTTTGAAAACTAAAATTTATTTGCAAGGCATGTATCAACTTTAATTAACAATTATAATTTTTCTTCATGGTAAAAGAACTGTATCATCACCCATTTATTTCTTTGCATTAGTTTTATTTTTTTGCTTCATTAGTGTGAAGAATCAAACTAGTTAGAACACTAAATAACCTTTTTATGTTGGACCTTGTATTTACTTAAAAACTTAATCGAAATCATAGAATACTTCTAAATTCTACCTCGACAAGGAACAAATAGAGGAATATTTATTTATGAGAATATCGTATCATATGTATGCACTTGTGATGGTACTGCAGTAATCAAAGATATTGTTCAGGGACTCGTGAAATAAGCTTAAAAAACAATGCTTTCTGTGTGATTCTATTAAAAGATCCTTCCCTCTTTGCTTATATTCCGTTCTTCGTTCCCTCTTCTGCACTCCATATATTTCGATGCGTTTTCCCTCTTTAGCATCTCCAGTTCTTTTTATGAGTAGTCATATAATGAATGAACGTTTAAAGGAAATTAAAGGAAGAATAAAGCGAGAAGAAGAAGAAGAAGGAGAAGGAGAAGGAGAAGGAGAAGGAGGAGATTACCTTGCCCCAAGATTATTAATTTATTACAAAGTAACATTTCTCTGGTAGATGTTCGTGCCTTTTGGGACTTTGTTGCCATAGCTCTACATCATAAGAGTCTTATATTGTTTCTTTCACTTTATAAATTGTTTTTTTTCCCCTTCAAAGAAATAATTTTCATCAATTACATTAATCTTTTCACATCATGATTAATTAAGCTGGTTTAAAATAATATTCTCTGTGAATAGAAATAATGAGGTGTTTAAAGTCATCTACGAAAGCCAAAAAGCATGCAAATAAGATTTTATAAAAAAGAATTAAAATACACGAAAAAGGGCTCACCAGGAGTGTATTTTCACCATTAATAAAAATATTGTTTGGTAATTAGTTGTTATATTCTTACTTAAAAAATAGTAGATCTTGTAATAAATTTATTTTTTTAATTAAAAAACATGGGAAACAAAACAGTTTTTTTTTTAATGTATTTTAATTTCAAATTACAAGAACTTAACAATTTTAAATAGACACATATACTCCTTGGATTTGGCTTATTTTCAGTTAGTGATAATTAACATGATATATTATTTCGGTGAAATCTTAAATAATTGGTTTTGAGATTAATAATTTAAATTTAAATAAAAAACCCACCAATTTTAAAAAGTTTCTCTAAGCATTCACTAATTTGCATGAAGTCTTAACGATTGAAAATCAGACTCATAATACGGATTCTACGTACTAGCTTTATTCGTAATTTTACTGTTAACTCAAGAGAAGCATAGTCAATCTTTGTGAAGGCACCCATGTTTTGATAAAAATATATATTTACAAGTCGAGTGGGGTATTGCTGCACCCAATTGTCGTGATTAACGTGCTAACATTACACAAGAATCAAGTAAGGAATCAATTAAAGAAGTATATAACATAAGAACTGAAAAGAAAAGGACGAACCCAGTGAATTAAGTAGTGTCAAATTAACGCTGTAAATACAGCTAGTGAAGAAAAAAAAGAAGCAGAAGAAGATAGAGGAATCGGAATGATTTGCTAGAGGGATACAAACAGGAAATTGACAGGAAAAAACTCTGACAAATCATTTATATATTGTTTATTTCAAAATAATGGGTAAGGGTGTAAATCTTGTTTTTGAAGCATGTTTTGTATACTAATTGAAGAATAAAATATTATAGAAAGAGAGAGAGAGATATTGTGAAGTGTTTTTATATGTGAATGATTAGGAACAAAAAGTAGAAGCTTAAGGTCTAAGTATGTGAGTTGAAGTATAAGTGTTTTTCAGGTTTATGAGTTGAAGTATTTTTCATGTTTATATTTAAGTTCTCACGCAGACCTAAGTGTGAGTTCAAGTAATTCCCTAATATAGACCTTCCCATCACAAAGGGAGGATGCAACTTGACTTTCCTGATTACAAACAAGAAATTAACACAAAACACTCACAAATAATTTACTTGGCAGATTGTTTCTTTCTAGAATAAGATCTTGTTTTTTAAGCATGTTTTGTTTTGTATTGTATGATAATTGAAGGATAAATTAAAATAGTGTTAAAAAAAAATTGGGAGAGTGATATATATATATATAGCTGTTGAAGAAGAAAGAAAAACAAAGACTTTTGTTTGTGTTTTGGAAAAAAAAAAAGGGAAAAGTAATAAGAGAAAAGAAGAACATACATATTAATAAGGAATGAAGAGAATTTAATGTAATTGGGTTAGTGATAACATGTGATTCTGAGCAGTCAGGTGTGGGCCTGCCACAACTAGATAAAGATCTGTCTTAGACAGATTATGTGGATAGCCTAACAGATACATTTATAGATTAGTGGGACAAGATTAGGTGCTAGGTCTAGAGAAGATTTGGTCACGTCAGACCAGAGTAACGGTTCTAAAAGGCCATAACTTTTTATCCGATCGTTGGATCGCGTTTAAATTTTTACAGTTTTTTCCAGAGGCTGTTTTCTGGGGTCTTGATTTTGGCAATTTTTGTTATTTTCTTAGTTATATTTTGGATTTCATGTTATTCTTGGATTTTATGATTTTTTCCTTTGTATTCTCAGATTTTTATTTTTGTTTCCTTGTTGAGGTAGGGTTTCTGTCCTATTTAAAGCTTTGTAAACCTATTAAGGAGAAGATTTTATCATTGTTATTCTATAGAAAATAGAACCTGTAAACTTGGAGTTCATATTCGCAGCCTCCTTTCCTCATTAAAATTCCCATGTTCTTTCTTTATTTTTACTATCTTTAGCTTCCGCCTGTATTAGTTGGTATTAGAGCCCAATCATCTCAGGTTTATTGCGAGCTATTTTTTGCAATCCTATGGAAGAGAATTTATTTACCGCTTTGTACGCTAACAAACCATGGTGGAAAGAGATCGTGGAGTAGGGCGTGGCCATGAAAGGGATAAGAAGGAGCCCCCTTTTCGAGAGTGGAATGTCCAGGAGCTCATCGTCGAAGACATGCAAAGATAGATCGCAAAGTTAGCCTATAGACTAGACAAGAGGGACCTGCGAGACCCTGACAACGTGACCATGACCAGGAGAGTGATCATGGGTCCCTGGCCATAAATGAAAATCTGAGACAGATTCAAAGAAGACCACCCTTTGAGTGAGAAAATAACAAATTTGAGGATTTTGGATTTCGTATCAAAATTCCAGAGTTTATAGGGACTCTACAAAAAGAAGAATTCATTAACTAGTTGAATGAGATTGGATGAATCTTTTAATACAAGGATGTGACTGAACAAACACGAGTGAAGTTGGTTACGATCAAATTATAGGGTAGGGCATTTGTTTTGTGGGAGTAGTTGAAAAAGACAAGAGAGAGAAAATGATAAGCTAAAATCAATGTCTGAGACAAGATGGAGAAGAAGAAGATGAGAGAACACTTTCTTCTTCTTGGCTACTTACAGACTTTATATCAAAGGCTCCATATGCTAAAAAAAAAGAAGGTAAATCTGTCAATGACTACACTAATGATTTTTACCAACTTATTTCAAGGAATAATCTGGCATAAACAGAGGCACAACTAGTGGCATGATACCTTAGTGACTTGCGACAATCCATTTAGGATGTATTGTGTCTTCAGTCTTTATAAACAGTGTCAGAAGTGTATTAGAGAGCTTTAACAGTGGAGAAGTAACAGACTGTCAGGAATGTTACCAAAACTCAGAACAAACTAATAGAGGACGCGGTAGTGAACCAAGTCAGACCACCAACCAAGCTAGGCCAAACCAAAAAGATCAATAGGCAACAAGTCAAGGTTCTATTTTTAGACTTCGTTGCTTTAGATGTGGTGAGTTGGGATATCAAATTAGCGAGTATAGCAAACTGGAGAGTCTTCTGAGAAAGAATTTACTAGTAGAGAAAGAGACATCAAATTTTACTAAGAATAAGGATGATTCTAATAGCGATGTTGATGTTTTGCATGGAGATAGTGGTACAACCCTTGTGATCAGAAAGAGTTTGTTGGCACCCAAGGGTGATTCTGATGAAGATTAAAGGCGTAAAACTATCTTCCACTATACATGCACCATCAAAGATAAAGTCTGCAGTTTGATCATAGATAGTGGGAGATACGGGGATATGGTTTTTATGGAGGTAGTAAGGAAACTTCAGCTTGCAACTAAAAATCATCACAAACCCTACAAGCTGGCATGACTGAATAAAGATACCGATGTAATTGTGGATAAACATTGCCTTGTTTCTTTCTCTATGGGTCAATAATACTTTGATACCGCTGGCGGATCGCTGCGGAGCGGTGACCACCGATTGATTTACGCTTTTTTTGTTTTGTGTAAAGGAGTTGCCACCTAGTATTTTGGTCACTAGGAACCCTAACTGGTCTTTTAGAGATTCTAAGGTAAGGGACTGGTTGCGTAAAGGGAAGGTATTAACACCCTTAGCACACCTTACCTAAGGTAAGCTGCTTGGTGTTTGGTTTGCTTTATAATTATTATGGTGTTAGTATTTTCTAATCCCATCAGTTTTTCTAGGTATGATTCAAACTAAATTTATTAGGATAGAAATCCAAGGAGATTCCATGTGCTTTGAAAGCTCATTTTTCCCTTAGTATTTCAAGAGTTTGCGACTTGTAAATCACAAGAAGGGGGGACAAAAATTTAGAAATCTAGGGCATTTTAAAAAAAAAACCTATTTTTTTTAGTGTTTTATACTCTCACGGCTCGTAAACCGTGGAGTAAAAATTTTTTGAAATATCCTCGATTATAATCATGGCTTCTTTCAAGGATGTGTGCGGATTTATTATTCTCAATAATATTTTGGATATACGTCCTTTAAGGATTTTTTTTATCCAAACATTAGCGGTGAATAATAGGTGAATTCCCCACAAAATAAGATTTTTATATTTTTTGAAATATTGGCCAATACCCTTTGGAGTTTTACAAAAATATTGTAAAATTCAGAAATGCAAGAAAACAATTTTTTTTTTTTGTGTTTAAGAAATCCATGCAAAAATACATTTTCAAAACTTCCAATATTTTTTGTATATAAAAAAAACGTTCAAAACATTTAAGGGTATTGGCTGTATGCAGCACATAAGAAAACTTTTAATTTTTTTTATCGAAACACAAGCATCACAATTAAACACAAAAAAAATCACAATAAAAGCTAACCAGCCGTCATATATATTCTAAGATTTATAATAAACTTAAAGCAATAAATAAAAAAAATCAAAGCCAACTCATCCTGCGCAGACAGTAAGAACAAAAATAAAACTGGGAGCAATCACTAAAAAAAACAAAAGCCGGCTGATTTCTTCTCCAACGAGTGTAAGGAAAACAAAAGGAAAGTCCCTAAATGTAAAAGTTTCTAAACATGAAAGACAAACCCTTTTTACATGGACAACAGCTGAACTCAAACATCATGAAAGAAATAATGGGCAAGCATTGGCTTTTCTAAACAAAAACCAATTATTCAGAGGGAAGAAATAGCTTTACAACCGAATGCCTAGTATAAAAATAACAAAGGAGGAGAGATTGGGGCTTATACCTGCAGCTCTTGTTTGCAGAAAATAAAACCAAAGACCGAAAGTCACAGCTCACGCATGCCTCCTTGGATACTGGTAAATGACGGACGAAAATAGAGATGCTAAAGCGGACAAAATATTTCAGCTATGTGCTGGTAAATGACAGGTTTCCCCTTCGCCTGCCTCTCTTGTGTTTTCCTTCAAAACTGCAGCTCCTGTTTGCATAAAATAAAACCAAAGGCCGAAAGACACAGCTCACGCGTGCCTCATTAGATACTGGTAAATGACGGATGAAAATAGAGATGCTGAAGTGGACAGAATATTTCAGCTATGCGTTGGTAAATGACTGGTTTCCCCGTCGCCTGCCTCTCTTGCGTTTTCCTTCTCTTTCTTTTGTTGTTTTTTCTGCTCTTTTCTCTCTGTTTTTCTCTTTTTTTATGCTCTTTTTTTCCCCTACCCCATTAGGTCATTAGAAGGGCTTATATATAGTCTAAATATATCTCTATTTAGGAAAGATTCAATGCATTAATTCTAGGATGCAAATTCCTACTGATTTGCAGTAAAAAAAATGCAAAAAGGAAACTTAAATATTCTGATTTTGCTGTTTGATTTCTTTCCAGTTTTTTAAAGGATGGTGTGGCTTCTTTCTTTCCTTCCATAGAGCCAACTACTCCCTTTGAAATGAGGCAATAAAAACATGGTTGCAGCTTCAAAAATCAGGCGTGATGATAAAGGAAAATAGCAGGAATTTGTTGAGAAAAAGGAAAGAAATCAGATGGGTAAAGGTGCATGCTGTAAAGTCTTATTTTTCTTGTTCGGTGTGGTAAAAATCCTGTCATTTATGATGATCTAGCCCCCCTCTCCAACTTTCAATATCCTTCTTCAATTCAATCCCTCATTTTAGCACTTTTTGATTCAATCCTTGGTCCAAAAAAAATCCTTTGTATCAGTCCCGCAAACTTGGGCAAAAATCCTTCTCGCGGCCAGGAATCCCTACTTTCACATTAGATATTCAAACAAAAATATCTTGAGCTTTTGATATCGAAATCAAGTGATTCAAAAGCCCAAATTTATCTACGCGTCCAGGACTACAACTTTGATGAAGGAGTTGAATTGAGATAAAATTGTTTTAAAGAATAGAATCTGGCAGTAATCTGGTTGATCAACAAGGGTCTCCTGATCTAATTCAGAAACTGACAATGCTGAGAATCCTGATATGACTGAGAGTATGACCTAAGAACAAATCATCAAAATTTATGACGGAAATAGAGTTTTTAGTGCAAAATTCGGGTCAGGATCCTTCTCACGACTGGAATCCCTGCTTTCACACTAGATGTTCAAACGGGAATATCTTGAGCTTCTGATATTGAAATCAAGCGATTCAAAAGCCCAAATTTATCTATGCGTCCAGGACTACAACTTTGATGAAGGAGTCAAATTAAGATAAAATCATTTTAAATAACAGAATTTGGCAATAATCTAGTCGGTCAAAAGGGTTCTTGATCTGACAATGCCGAGCATCCAAATATGACTGAGAGTCTGCCTTAAGATCATTGATCCCTAGGACCCAATAAAGATGTAGGTCGATTTTTCAACATGTCATGAGTGTCAGAATATAGCTAGGATGGTCAAATATCGTACGAAATCAAGTCAGAATCAGAGCCTAAGTTGGAATAAAAAATTACGACAACAGCAGAACCAATTTTTTTTAGTGCAAATTCTGAGGGATTTATTTAACCTTAAAGACCAGATAAAGAAGGAATGAATTTAGCATTATGAAGACTTCTGATCAATCTAAGAAAACCTGATAATTTTGGCAGCAAAGGGAAAGGATAAAGAGAGTAGAAAACACTCAAACAGGGTTTCAAAAAAAAATTATTTATTTCTCTGCTTTTGTCAATCTTCTAACAAACATAAGTTAAACTCCTACACTCTGTTCAAAAGAGGTATACACCGTCTCTAGCACGTGGGGTCCAAAAATGAGTAACAACAAGAAACAAACCTTTTTGTAAACAAATAAGGCTAAAACTACTTTTCAGTTAGTGAAGCAGAAGATGATCGAAGCTCTAGTTTTGATATTACTAGATATTGAGAAACTTTTTGAAGTAAATTATGATGCTTCAGGAGTAAGCAGTGGGGGAGTTCTTAGCCAGGATGGATACCAATCACCTTATTTAGTGAGAAGTTGTCCAGCTCAAAGAAGAACTATTCCATCTATGATTTGAAGTTTTATGTTATTGTTCAAGCTTTAAAGCATTGAAGGCATTACCTTGTGCAAAAGGAGTTTATTTTAATCACTAACTATGAGGCTCTAAGATACATAAATTGGTAGCATAAGCTGAGTCGTCGACATGCAAAATGAGTGTCATTTTTGTAGGAGTCACTTTTTAATTGAGACACCAATCAGACAGTTTAAATAAGTTGGTTGATGCTCACAGTTGACGTATGACTTTATTCAGTACCATACACACCCATATGCTAGGATTTGATACTTCCTGTGAGCTATATTCAGGTGATGCCTTGTTCAGTCAGAGTTATACTGAGTTATCGGAGGGAGGTAAACGAGATAACTAAGTGCTTTTAAATGGTTATCTTTTTCATGATTTACAACTTTATGTTCCAGTTTTCTCTTTGCGAGAGCATATCATTCATGAATTGTATTGTAAGGGGCATTTTAGACAAGATAAAACATTGGCTTTGGTGTCCATAAATTATTATTGGCCTAAGTTACAAGGATAGATTTCTAACTTTGTCAAGAGGTGTGCTGTTTGTTAAAGGTCCAATAGAGCTTTATCGAATGTTGGGTTGTGCATCCCATTACCAGTTCCTAATGCTTTGTGGCTAGACATGAGCACGGATTTTGTATTGGACTTACCTCGTACACAATGAGCTATAGATTCTATTTTTGTTATAATTGACAAGTTCTCAAAGAAGGCCCATTTTATAGCCTGCCAAAAGACTATGGATGCATCTCGGGTAGCCTAATTTTACTTTAATAAAGTGGTTCATTTGTATGGCATTTCTAAATCCATCACTTTGGATAGAGATGTCTAGTTCATGAGTAATTTTAGTAGAGTTTATGGGGAAGAATGGAAACTTAGTTGAACTTTAGCGGTGCTTATCACCCTCAAACAGATGGGCAGATAGAGGTGGTTAATCGCAGTCTCGACAACTTACTACGAAGCTTGGTTGGAGATAAGCCAAAACAATAGGATATGGCATTCCCACAGGCGAAGTTTGTTTATAATAGGTCTCGGAATCGGACCATCCAATTGAGCCCATTTGAGATTGTCTATTAACAGAATCCTTCTAGAGAACTAGAGTTAATTCTTGTTCCTCACATTGGACACTTGAGCGTCCAAGGTACTAACATAACAAGTTACTTGCATGGAATTCATAAGCAGGTCAAATAGACAATTAGTGACAATAATGCCATGTATAAGGCTCTGACTGTTACTTATCGTAAAAGAGTGGTGTTTAAAGTCGGTGATTTGGTGTGGACAGTCCTTACATATAACAAGTTTCCAGTGGATGAGTATAACAAGCTGAAAGAAAGGAAGATAGATCTTTGTGAGGTGTTGTAGAAGATAAATGATAATGCCTATAAGATTCGTCTTCCTTATCATCTGAAGACTTCTGATGTCTTCAATGTTCAACACTTGACTTCCTATTTGGAGGAGGAATAGAACTCGAGAACGAGTTCTCTCTAACCCGAGGAGAATGATGTAGTTGAGCTAGTGATAAAAAGTGATCCTGAGCAGTCAAGTATGAGTCTACCACAACTAGATGAGGATTTGCCCCAAACAAATTATGTAAATGGCATAACAGATACATTTATGGACTAGTGGGACAGGTCTAGGTCCTAGAGGAGGTTTGGTCGTGTTAGACCAAAGTAACAACTTAAAAGGGTCATAATTTTTTATCCAATTGTTGAATCGCACCCAAACGTTTATAGGAGTTTTCGAAGGCATTTTTTCTTAGACTAGCATGGAATTGCTACTTTGATCATCGAGTCTTTAAATTTTGACAATCTCACCCCGAGGGCCCGAGCTTGGTAATTTTTATAATTTTTCTTGTTATTTTTTTATTTCATGTTATTTTTGGATTTCATGCTTCCTTACTTTGTAATCTCGGATTCTTTTTTTTTTTCTAGATAAGGTAGGGTTTCTGGCCTATTTAATGCTTTGTAAATCTCTTAAGGATGAGGCTTTATCATTGTTATTCTAGAGAAAATAAAACCTACGAACTTGGGATTCACATCGACAACCCTTTTCGCTCATTAAAATTCTTGTGTTCTTGTTTGTTCTTAGTGTCTTCAACTTCCACCTGCATAAAAAATGCTCACTAAATAAATACTCCAAGCATACATTTACTAGGATTATAAATTGGCGAAGCACACCCCTACCGAGTCTTGAAGTACAAAAATAGTTAGCTCAACTTCAATAAAAACTAACAAATAAATCGAAGCCCAACAAGCCAAAAGGGAGACCACCATATACATTAACACTAAATCCTAAATCTTAATATTAACCCTTTAATTAATTGC
>Ga0325414_1009048_pt1 | contig 10513 bp, 5 predicted proteins | sample PopdelMetagenome_8_FD_206183 | JGI IMG/M metagenome (GOLD analysis project Ga0325414, IMG submission 206183) | Populus deltoides microbial communities from Bellville, Georgia, United States - Leaf-PdKOR-R3 | ecosystem: Host-associated > Plants > Phyllosphere > Phylloplane/Leaf | place: USA...
CTATATATTTCTGATCTCATTTTTAGCATTTGAATTAGTTTCTTTCGGACCAGCGATTAAGAAGCTGAAGTGTGTAATAAGTTAATCACTTCTATGCCCTCCCTAGACGACGTTCTAAAAATTAACCTATTAATTTTTGTGACTTAAAGTCATTTGATTTATACTATAACAAGTAAGAAATTGGGCCTTCAGCACTCATTTCCTAACGATAAAGAGAACCAAAAGATGCGTGACCATGCCAACTCCAAGTTCCGACTTCATCACCTTCCTTCAAAAGGGTCACTGTCCTAAGAAAACTTAATTATTCTTTACAAGCTTTAATGAGATTTTGTTCTGGCTTGGCTCGTCATTGTATTTTCTCTGTGAAGTGGGAACTCTCTCTAGCAAACTAGCAGCCAGGTTGATATGTCTGCTTGAGGCACAAGGAGAAAGGCCACTATCTCGTTGTTCCTCATCTCTCTTCCCCATTAGGTGGATTGAATGGGACATTGCCTCTGAGAATTTAACTCCTGTCTTTGCCCCTCCCACATTGCTCTCTCTCTCACACACACCGCTATATATCTGATATATCCTTCCCTCCTGCAACATGTGCATTCCCATATGCATGTGGACCAAATCAATGAAACTTTCCTAACTAATTATAGGGCTTTATCTTTCTGAATGAGACAAAATGTACATTAATTTATAATTAAGGCTACGTTTTAATAATACTTTCTTATAACAAATTCTCATATATTCACTGATATATGTGGTGATGATATAATTTTAAAATTCTAAGCAATTCATTTATAAATGTGTATGAGAAGAAACTCTTAAAATAAAGAAAAAGGCTATAATTTGTTGAAGTTGTAGAAATATCAAAATTCTTAAGCCAAAATTAGGATACAGAAAATTATAACCGTGGAATCAGGTCCAGTACGTGGGGAAAAAAAATCTTCTTTGTGATATTATAGTTTTTTTTTTTAAAAAAAAAAAACTCTATAAAAGCCATTAAGAGAAAAGAAAAGGAACAACATTTAGTGCTGTCCTCTGGTACACAAGTCACATGCTCAAGGGTGAGGGGTTCATAGACTGCATGTACAGGTGTTGGGTTCCAATTGGTTCATGCTCTAATATCCAGTTGTTGGATTCCATAATATAATTTTGTTTTGAATTATAGGATGTGGAAGGTGAAGGGAAAAAGGTTTTCAGGCATCTTAGTTGTTCATCTCACCACATGTGACTTCATGACTGTTCGAGAAAGTGTTTCAAGTTAAAATTTGAAAATATTTTTATTTAAAATTAATTTTTTAATATTTTTAAATCATTTTAATGTGCTGATGTCAAAAATAATTTTTTACAAATAAAAAATAAATTATTTTAAAACAATATTTTAAACAACAATTTCTATCGCATTTCCAGACAGATCTTCATGTCTTTAGTTTATATGGCTACAAATACAGAAGCAAAATTTAATGTTTAGAAGGGAGGTTTTTTTTTTTTTTTTTTCCCTCCTTTTTCCTTTGGCAGATGAGAACAGAAAGGAAGAATGTGGATGCAATTGGGGAACCAATGCAAGTGGAGATGAGAACATGAGAGCCCACCATGAAGTCCTCCCTCTTTGTCTTTGGAGGATATAAAAAACGCAGCAAGGGCCACATCAAAACACATGACAACATGCATGGGGCTAACTCTTGGAGTGATGATGATGGAGAGTGGGGCTTTCTACATGTAAAGACCCTCAACTGTCGATACAAGGATAGCTCTTTGAACTCCTTAAAAGCTTGATCTATATGATCATTGCTGTCTGAAACTTAGGGTTTGGACCACAGAAGGGCATCTTTTCAGATGTTGCATTAACAATGTGGGGGGCATCCCTAATAATATGATATCCTTCGTCGCTTTCAATTTTCTACATGTCATTTTTTGTATTATATAATATAATATCAATGAATTATTCAAATAATAATTCAATTTGTTGTACCAGAGCCAGAGGTGGAGCAAGAAAAAAAATTTAGAGGGGGCCAAATTAAAAATATTTTTTTATAAGGGAAATTCTCGGGTAACATTGTTGTGTAAATATGTATTTGGTTACCAATAGCCTATTAGTTGTTTTTCCTGCCGTTCGTGTTCTAATTAGAACTTTATTTGTAGCTCTTTTCCTATAAATATTTACAAGGAAGGGGTTGGGAAAAACATTCCCTTGTAGGGACCGGGGCCCTTGCCAAACCCCCTGCCTCCGCCACTGATCAATGCTGAAGTTAATGTACATACATTTTTTATGTAACTTGAAGTTAATGTGCATAAATTTAAATTTAAAGTTGAGTGTATATATGAATACTTAATAAGCAATATGTTGATCTTGAATAAAACTGAATTTAAATCACTGTAGAAAGTCTGCCTTGATTAAGAAATTTTTAAAAAGCTTACTAGTAAGTATATAATTGGTGGTAAGAATTGTGATACAGAGAATCCATTAAAGCCCTTGTTGTTAATAGTCTTATGATTCAAATATTGTCTAAAATAGAAAAGTTTAGGCAAAGCTGAAATAATTCCAAACTACAAGAGAATCCTAATATATATAATTTTGTTTTGAATAATTATAAGATGTTGAAGGTAATGAGAAAGGTTTTCAGATATCTTAGTTGTTCCTCTCACTACATATGACTGGTTAATAACGGATTCAAATCATGTTACTTTAAAATTTTAAAAACATTTTGTTTAAAAAAAATTTTAAAAATGTTTTTAGACTATTTTGATGTGCTGGTGTCAAAAATAATTTTTTTAAAAAATTATTTTAATATATTTCTAAATGAAAAATACTTTGAATAACAATCCTATCACATTATCAAACAAACTCTTCAAGTACTTAGTTTGTATTGCTACAAAAGCAAAATTTAATGTTTCAAAGGGAGGTTTTTCTTTTCTTTTCCCTTTTTATTTGGCAGATGACCCATTAGGTTCCTAATATATTAGTCCAAATATAAATTATGATCTTAAATAAATTAGAATTAACTAAATTAGATAATTTAATTTATTATTAATACAACAATTGATTGATTTATTTTTAAAAATTAAGTGTACTATTTAGAAACATGTCATGATCCTTCAAAGATTAGAAAAGTCATACATGATTTGACATAACCTTCCAATGAGAAGTTTTTCAATTTAATTATTACCCCTTTATCATTAATATTTTGATTTAGATATTGGAGCATTAAGTTTGTGTGTTATGTTAAATCATGTTTATTCTAAATATCATATTCATTGATTCTTTGAACAAGATTTGAAATTTTTTTTAAATCTCATTTCATATTACACAAGAAATTTATAATCAATACTATTCGAGTACAAGTAAAATATATATTTTTTATTCACCTAGGGCGATGAATCATCTCTTGATCACTCAAATACCTTCATATAGTTTATATTATACCCAATATTTTCCTATTATGTTAACCTTGAATAAAACAACATGTAGTTAGGATCACAAACACAATAGTCACGTGAGCCTTGACATAAAAATGAGTGATCTTCGTTGTTATCCATTTTTGGGTCCCCACACAAAAAAGAAAAAATACAAAGAAATCAAAAAATTGTAGGAAGAAAACAAAAAAAATATATAGCAATGAAAAGAGGACATAGGGACGCCCAGAAAACGGCCAAAGATTGGTTGAGAAAGTTCAAAACTACAAAGACTGAAATTTAACAATATATTTTTTTTCTGATGAAGGTCTTATAAAAAAAGAAAATTTAATTTGAGTAAAAAGAAATCCAAAATCAGATGTTTAAAGACTCAATTAGATTTTGTTGAGATATTAATTGAGTTTATGAAGGGTTTGATTGCAAGAAAATTAAATTTTAAGTCAATTTTTGGCTTTAATTAGAAGAAATTAAAGTTTGAAGGTCGAATTATAATTTTTAAGAGTTAATTTGGTCAAATTAAGGGCTTAATTGCATAAATATTAAAGTTTGATGGGAAATTAGGGACTTGATTGAAGAAATCCAAAACTCATGACCAAATTGGAAAGACACGTAGATATAGGGGCTGAAATTGATAAAATCAGGGGCCAAATTAAAGAAATTGGAAGTTTGTTGGTCAATTGAGTATTAAAATGCACAAATTCAAGACTAATGACTAAAATGAAAAAGACAGTCAACTTCAGAGCTGACATTTGAATTTGGTGGAGATGCAATTGAATTGATTCTTAAAATTAAAATCTCAATTGAGAACTAGATTGAACAAATCGAAAATTAAGGACTAATTTGAAAATTGATATTTTTTGTGCCTTTTTCTTTTAAATGAAACGACATGTTTTGTACAAAACAATGTTGTTTCTCTCATTGTTCATTTAATTAAAAAAAATCAAAACGGTGTTGTTTTAACAACACTTTGCATCTTTTTTTTCCCTAGACGTGTTACAAGCAAGGGAAGAAGGATGTTTTCTCCCCTACAACACCTCTCTCTCTCTCTCTCTCTCTCTCTCTCTCTCTCTCTCTCTCTCTCTCGCCCACCCTCCTAGAAACCCAAAAACTAATAAGACCAACACCCATGACCTACCACCAGACAGAAAAAACAAAAGAGAAAAAAATAGAGGAAACATGGGAGAAGATGAAAGACAGATGAAAAAAAAAACAAAAGGAAAAGAGAGAGAAAAAAAGAAAGGGAAATAAAGAGGGAAAAAAAACAGAGAATAAAAATGAGAGAAGAAGAGAAGAACAGTGACCTCTCTCATTATCTCTCTCTCTCTCTCTCTCTCTCTCTCTCTATTGTTTGAAATAGAGAAACCGTCATTCTTCCCAGTCACCGTCAACACCACCGTCAACGCCACCCTCAGGTCAGCCTCCCCTCTTCTCCTTCTCCTTTTTCTTATTTTTCTTCTTCTTCTTCTTCTTCCTTCTCCAATGTTCTGCTAGTGGAAAGTGAATTATAATTCACTCCACTGTTCACGTGAACAGTCGAAAGTTTTCTACATTGTTCAATGGGCTGGATAGCACCGGCCCAGACCACACTGTCTGGGTAAGGTCCGGCCCAATCCCATAAAAAAAAAAGAATATATATTGGTTCGACATCAGCCCAACCCTTGTCTTGGGCTGATGTTGGCACAATTCCTTTAGGCCGACCTCGACCCAGCCAGGATAGGCTCAGCCTATATAATTGGGCCAGACTCATCCCATTATATTATTATAATACAATAATATTATATATATATATATATATAACAACAACAAAAACTCAAAATCCTTTCAAAAAAATTATGGTTTTCTCGTGTATTTTTCTACCAATTTTGCTTAATATTAGTTTATATTTTTTTATTATAAAGATATAAATCTAATATTAAAATACCTGTTTTCTTAGAAATATTGCAAAAAGATATATAGAAAAACAACAAAAAAATATTTTATTTTCATACATATGACCAAGTCTCTCAAAAATATAAGAAATTTCATACCGTATTTTCATACAAAACAAAAATTTTAAAAATATGTATTACCATGCATTTTTTGTTTTAATAACCAGTTTATTAAAGTCATGACAACTAGGCCTATATTTTAAAATATCAAAAAACTTATTTTGCTTTTTTTTAGTATTTAGAATTACAAACTTATACGTAAGACGTATTCTTAATATTAAAAGGATAATTCTTTATATATATATATATATATATGGACATTATGACAGTTAGGTTTTTTTTTACCCGATAAGATAAGAATCTCCTTACTGAGGAGACTTTTTCTTAAACCTTTGACAGACCAACAACAATACTTTAACTTATATTAGACAATTAAATAATACAATTTACCTTAGGTAAGGCATATTAGGTGTGCTCATACCTTCCCTTTACGCAATTAGTCCTCATGCCCGACTTTGAGACCAATTACGGTTCCTAGTGATCAAAATATTAGGCGGCGACCTCATTCTCTCTTTCCACTAATAAAGGACAAGAAATCCTTGTCTTCCCCATTTCCTGATACCATCCTAGAGAGAATAATCATCGCAACGCCGCACACATGTGACAATCTTTTCATATAAAATTCTTATGCTGGTCAGTTCAGTATACATGTCATTTGACAATCCCCTTTATATTAGCTCAATGTATCAATTTCTTAACTTATGAGAACAATTATTTTGTTTCATAAACAAAAAATATCATAATATCTAATAGTCTCAACAACTTTAATTAATGTTTGTCTTAATAGAACATCGACCAAAATGTTTACAAACAATGCTTTGATGTAATAAAAATCTTATAATTATAACCACTTTATAATTTTTTTTGCAAAGCATTTTTCTTTCAAGGACTTCATCTTTATTCTACACTCGTTAATCAAACATAAATATGAATATTAAAGATAAAAAAAGTCTTTTATTAATAATAAATATTTTTTTCAAGAACAAAGTCAGTGTCATATATAATCAATTAATTAGGTACATGGCATATACATTATCAGGAAAGACAAAAAAATAAAATTATGCAAAAATAATATTTCTTTTTTCATCAAAATCATCCTTTTGTATTAATATAATATTTTTTTTGGTTCATCAAAACATATTTTTTTATATGCAACATAGTTCATTGAATAAAATGTAACAACAATCCTAAAAAAAAACATATTCGCAAAAACTATAATTATTTTAACTTTATTTAATGGATGATTCTTGGCCACAAACTTAAAAAAAAAAAAAAGTCTACAAAGTAGATTAACATATAACAATTAACGAAATGATTACTAACATTATAAAAAAAAATTACTACAATCTTATTTCAAAATAAAAGTCAAATTGAATGGTATCTAATAAAATAATCTCTTAAATATAATTTTAACTATTTTATTATAGTTAATTTTAATTAAAATTTAAGAAATAAAAATATTATAATAAAGGCCCTGTACAAAAATATTTCTTACTAATATTACAAAATACATCCCATAATCTTATTTGAAAAAATCAAAATAAAAATCAAATGGTATTAAATGGTATAGTATCTTATATATAATTTTATTTTAAAAACATTTATTCAAATGTTAAGAAACAAATATAAAATTCAAAAAGGTTTTATTAAAAGAGTATTGGCCTAAAATAAAGAAGGGGAGGTGGTCGAAAAGTTAGCCATAAACTTCTAGGACTCAAAAAATTTATTTTCAACCCTTTTTTCACTTGAAAGCATTTTAGAAACACCCTATATACCTAAATTAACTCATTTATAACCTTAAATCAACATTTAAACATTAAGAAAATAAAATAGAATTTACTCAAATAAAAAATAATTCTTAAGCCCCAATCTACTATTTTTAGTAAGATGAATGATCAAAAACACCTTAATGACACATATTTTTTCTTATTACTAAAATATGGGCAACCAACCATTTTATCTCTTCTCCTTTATTTTTCAATGAATTTCTGTCTTATCTCTCAAACTCAGGACTAAAATATAAATAAAAAAATTCAAATGAATTTATGGACTAAAACATATTTTTTCTCATGAATTTGGGACTGGCCACTTTTTTTTGTTATTGTTAATTTGGTCTCTTTTCTTTTAATTATGATTTTATGCTAAAAAATCAAACCATATCTCATTAAATTGGCCTTTAATCAAGTTCTGAAATCTTATCAAAACCTTTAATTTTCAAGAATATGCAAAGAAAAGAAACTCTCATTTCACAAAATACCATAAACAACACCTGTTACATGCAATCGAAAAACAAAATTAGTGATGAAAGCAATATAAAAACTCATTATTTTTATCTAAATTAAATTATGAGAGTGTACACAATATATGTACAGGAAAACCATTGTCTCTTTTAGACTCTGTTTGTTTGATAAAAAGTTCTTTTTAAAAAAAAGTGGTTTCCATGGAAAGTAAATTATTTTCTAATGTTTGATAGTGTCTTGAAACATGAGTCGGTAAACACTTTCCAGTATTTAGTTATGTTATGCAAAATAAGATGGAAAATAACTTATTAATGTTTTAATTCTTTTTTAAGTTTATTAAAAGAATAAGGACCAAATTTGACAAATAAAAAAGTTGAAAGATTTTGAAATTAAAAAAAATATATAATTTCATAAATTATTTCAAATAAAATAAACACAATCAAAAGAATAGGGACCAAATTCGATACATAAAAAAATCAATTAAGAAAATCATAAGAGAAAAGAAAATAAAAAAATAAGGACCAAAGTTGATATAAAAATCAAATTAAATTAAATTCTAAGAAATGAAAATAAAAAAAAGGATTCAAAACAAAATATATAGCAATTAAAAGATTTATGATCAAATTTGATATAATCAATAAGTAACATGATATTTTTTTTAATTTTTTATAATTTTTTAAAAATATTTTCCATTCAAAATAAAAGAAAAATATTTTCTTAAAATCAAGTTAAATTTTTTTAATTAAAAAATACTTTTTATTGATCAAGTTTTATAATTATAAACCAACACATCAAAAGTTTGGAATTATAATTGTAAATATAACTTGTAATTGTACTGTTAGTAGTTGCTGTTTTGTCAAGCATTGGTATGCGTGTTCTCTGCCATGACATGGCACGTGATTTAAATGTCAAAGAAGACAATTTCAGAATTTAGAATATAAACATGTATCGCTAACTATGTTGGATCTAAATTGACATATTAACCGTCTCTTTTTTGCTTTAATTATTGAGATAACTCTAGCAACCCTCTTCTTTAAATTTAGAATTTTGTGCATTTTTTTTAGGTAAATTATACTTCTTTAACCGGTATATAATAAATTGGACTGATATTAACATGTATAAAATCTTGAGAGATAAAATTCAACTGGTCAGATTTTAGATTTGCTTCCTAGAGATTACCAGTTTCAATCTAATAAATCTTAGAGCCACTGGAAGTTTACATGGTTATTAATTTCAAGGCTCGTGAGATTAGTCAAAATACATGTAAATTGGCCCAGAAACTTATGTTAATAAAAAAAAAAAATTCAGGAGACTAGCTAGCTGTGAATTTAAACTTTTCAAAGCAAAATCTATGCAGTATCAATGTGTAGACCAATGTGTCTGGTTTGTTGTCATGGCATGTAATAATATAGGAGAGAGATATTGATATGAGTTCGACATTAAAACGTTTGAAGTGTCTGAATTTGGTAGTTGTAAGTTAACGACGTTCACATGAATAATGTTCCCACTCATTTACTTCAATCACTGGACAATTGGCCCACATTTTTTATTTATGATGTTGACACCAGGGACCATAATTATATTGATTCATCTCTTTCAAACTTTATGTACTTTTAGGCTTTCTATGGCTAACCGTGCGGCTTTAAATGACTATGTTTTTGATATCGGGTTCTATAGGGTTAAAGACCGTATAGAGCTTAATTTGTTTAGTGCTATCTTTTCTATTTATATTGTATTGGTTTTAGCAAAATACACAATTAGAAATATAGTACTAATAAGGCATCGCTGAAGAAGTAAGCTTGCATAACCGTCCTGACTTTTTAGAAGTTGTAACACTGTATTGTTATGTATCACATGAGACGTCTCAATAAACTATACGTAAGAGGAATAAAAATAGAAAAAAAAGTTATTATCTAGTTTTATGGTAAATAAAAAACCCTAATTAGTCTTTTATAGGTTCTAGGTAATGGGATGATTATGTTATAGAAAAAATAACAATTATCATATACATCCTACCTAAAGTTAGTCGCTTCGTGTTTGTTTTTAATGATAAAGATACCCATTATTTTTATTTGCTAAAAGTTTGTCTAAACTGGTATATGTGTGTTTGTAATAAAAGGTAAATGAATATTATGGCGTACGATAATGATACCTAGGTTTGGAAACAAGGCTCAATTGTTGTTTTTTAAATACTAGCATTAGACCTGAGAGAATAATGAATGATAAATCAAGCTTCAAGCTTGTTTTCTTTAATTATATTCAAAATGCGTCCAAAGGCCACCACTCATTTTTTTATGGGCTTATGTGGGGTCAGGTTGCCCTTACCCAAACTTACTCACAGTAGAAGGGGGATGTAACCAGGTCTTAAAAGAAAGGGAAAAAAAAAAGCATCCACACATATTCAAGATTCAAATGTTATAAACAATAAATATAAATATCAAAGTTATATTTACAAATCAAGGTTTATAAAAATATTTATTACATGTAATAATTTTAAAAAAATACATAAATGATGTCACTTTGAAAGTGACCTCACTAATAGAATGAATATTGACTGGATAACTAGAGAAGTAAATCAAATGGGTATTGTTAGGGCACCGCATAACCCAGAAGCCCAGATTCACATATTCCCTGGAAAAATATTTTTAGGCTCCAATGAGAATAACAAGGGATAATTTTATATTTATGAAAGGATTACAAAAGATAGTCTTTCTTCATCTCAAATTTAAACTTGTTTAAGCCGATAAATACTAGCCTTATTTAAAGTAATTATGAATTAGGAAAACCAAGAGGTTAACTTTAAAGAGATGTGATGGGATGGTTGGAATCTCAACCTAAATGCACATCACTACAAGATTTCACAGTTTTACCGACGGATAT
>Ga0325414_1009049_pt1 | contig 10512 bp, 9 predicted proteins | sample PopdelMetagenome_8_FD_206183 | JGI IMG/M metagenome (GOLD analysis project Ga0325414, IMG submission 206183) | Populus deltoides microbial communities from Bellville, Georgia, United States - Leaf-PdKOR-R3 | ecosystem: Host-associated > Plants > Phyllosphere > Phylloplane/Leaf | place: USA...
AATCCTTTTATTAGTTTTTCCTAACATTTAATTTCTTTTTTTTGTCGCCTAAAATATCTTTTATTTTTTTTGTTCTTACTCAGGTATCCTCGTATTATTTTAAAGAATAAGACTAGTCCCGTTTGAGGTTCGTGGCTACCCCTTTCAATAAATAATCAAATTATCACCTAATACAATCAAAATTAGAAATGCATTTAAAAGAGTTCAATATAGGAATTTTAAAAAGAATTAACAGTCAACATGGGTCAAAGGACTAACTTATAATTTAAAAAACTAGAAAACTAATTTACAAAACCCATAAAAACTACAAAGACCGAATCGTAATTCACTCAACCTTTCAGTTTTTATTTTATAAATCTTGAACCAAAAGAAAAAAAAAAAAAGAGAGGACGAAAGGGATGCTACGACGCCGTTGTTGGAAGTTCGGCTACGGTCTTTAAACAGAACTCAATAAGATGTGCCCTAAATCTCGTATCTCGATGCCTAGTAATCTTGGAAACATAAAACCCTTTTCAACAGCATCGACATAAACCACTGAAAAAAAACCTTAAAAGCTTTTGTTTTTGTGCTGTAAGAATATATATATTTTTTAATTAATTTTTTAAAATTTTTGATTTTTAATTATTTTTTTTGTGTTTTAAAATTAATGAAAAGATTTGATTTTTTTTATTGTTTTATATGATAATATCAAAATTAAATTTAAAAAATAAAAAAAATATTATTCCAATATATTTTAAATAATTTTTTTTTTAAAATAAGCATAATCCTAAAAATCAACCACTCTCTTAGAAACATAGCACAACAACAGCAAGTAATATTTTTCCTTTTCAAAAAAATCCCCACAAAACAGCCCTTTAGAATCGCACTTCTTTTGCCTCACCCAGCTTTTACATCTCTTCATAAACACACCACACAGATCACGTCTTTTTGATGCTCCCACCCTCTCCCTCTCTCTCTCTCTCTAGATTTATTATATATTTCCTCTCTCTCTCTCTCTCTCTCTCTCTGTCTCTCTCTGTTTTTTTTTTTGGTCACGGGACCTATACCCCCCCAGTTGCCCACAGGAACACATATCTCACTGGCCAATTTTGATAAAAACATGGGACATTTGCACCAAAAAGAACAAAAAAACCACCCTCAGCCCCGCTAACCTTAACCCTCAAGGCCATAACCTTCCAAAACAATTACACCACTACTGGGAAAAAAAGGTGATCTCATCTCTCCTTGCAAGCTCACTCTCATATTCTTTAAAGCTTACATTTACAGCGCCTAACTATCTCTCTCTTTTTTGTTTTGTCCATTCACTTATTGTTATTTTTATGCATGTGTGTCACATTTTATTTTCTTGCAATCAATTGGAAGACCTAGCTATTGTTGCTGCTGGTATGCATGTATGTCTGGTATATAGCAGCAGCTGCTGCTGCTGGTGTCCCAACAAATATATGTACAAATACAAAAACACCTTAATACCCCCGAGAAAAAATAGAAGACATGCAATTAAAACAAACCCTTTTGGCACAAGGACTTTTATTTAGGGATTTTAGGTCTATCTGGTTAATTAAATAGGGGGTTTTTATTTAATTTTGGATCATCTTCTAGGTCATGCATGTTTCACATGATGTTGATCATGTACAAAAAAATCTGGTTGTGGGTTTTGGATGGTGTGAATCCATTGTTGTTTTCTTACAGTTACCGCAACAATTAATGGTGAAATGATGCTAATGTACGGTTCCATGGCACGTTTTGTATCTGGGTTTGGTGGGTTAGGGTTTTAACTGATAATCTCTGCAAAAAGATTGAGTCTTTGAGGTGGGTTTTTGGTTTTTAAGGATCTGGGCCTTCTTTAATTTTTGTTGTCGATTAATTTATAATGCTTGTTTTGTTTCATGCGTTATTTAGTCGTGCTACTTTGTCTTGTACCGTAGCAGAAGCTATGTTTTACAAGTTTGTAAGAGAAGATAGAGAAAACAAAATTTAATTTTTTGCATTCGGAAGCCTCTGTAATGTACATGGGTTCTGCACGCCTGCATGTTGATTTGAATTTTGCTAGGTGCGGAAACCCCCTAGATTTTGATGACAGCTGCATTTGTTTTTATCTGCATTGTATTAATTTGATAAATTAAAATTCAATCATTTTTTAATTAATTGGCTTTTTTGGGATTCTTAATTGAATGTAATGGGAGTAGATTTTGCTCCTCCTTTTATATTAAAATATCAATATCTCCTTTTTTTTAATCAATTACATATGAACACGTTATGTTCATTTAATGAGGTCAGTTTTAGGGGAAAAATGATAATACTCTGCAAATTTATTACAGATAAGCAACCACGGTAAGTTATGCACATAAAATGACCTGGATGAGATACAGAGGGAAGTGACTTCATTCAGACTGACTTTTTTTTATGCAGTGATAGAACTTTACTGTACTAATATAGAAAAAGATTAAGATGTAGAAATTGCAAATAACCAGGTTGGGCTTTGGAATCATTAGGCAACTCAGTATCTTTGAGTTTTTATTAACCGAAGAGAGGAATGATAACTTCAGTTTTCAACTGTTGAAGGATGTTCACTTAATATCAAATGACTAGCAAAAGCGAAAACTAGGGAAATTTTGTTTATTCAGAATAATGGGTCACAATCTTTTTTGAAAACTGATGAAAACATGACCTTTTTTACAGTTAGATTGTTGTGGGTTTCTGTGGAAATTCAATGATAAGATGAGTTGTTCATTATTTTAGAGAAGGTTACAATCATTCCATCTTCCTTTCTTGTAGTGGTCTTGTGAAACATTAGAAGTCATTAACTGAATGAGGTCATGATATGCAAACCTTGAGTCCGTACTGTCCCTGCAATAGTAATGGATATTTTGGTGTTCCCTTTCCCCACCTCAAGAATGATTAGAATTCACAACCCCCCCTTTCTAGATGCTTCTTTTGAATGATATTTGTACAAGCGTTGACCCTTTGCACCTGTATCGCCTTCCTTTTCTAATGTGGTCTCCAATTACCTCATCACAAGAGAGCTTCCCTATGGTGGAGTGATTGAAAAAACAAATCCCAAGTACAGTTCTGAATTTTATTTGGCCCCAGCACCTTAGGAATTCATACTTGATGAAAGCAATAGGCCCTGCTCCCAAGTTGTATTGAATCGGAGCTCTTCTTGCTAACGTCCCCTGGTACATGGAAAGCTGTAGAACATTTTTTTTTTAATATATAAATATAACAGTGAAAGTAATAAAAGCTTTTGCCTGCTTGCTTTCCTTGTTGGATTTGTAAGTGTTGTTTGAAAATCTCAATTGAAAGGGACATGGTATTCTGTGTTTACATGTTAAAGTGGGGATTTTTAAGTCTGATTTTGTAATGTCAAATTATTTATGATTAAAGATTCTTCAATCTCTTTGTCAAGCCTTCTAGCCATGAGGCTATTATGTATGCTTGTATTTGCAAGTCGTTTTTTCCCACAGCGTAGTACTCTATTTATTCTGTGGAAAAAGTGCTGATTTTTATGTGTTTGAAAACTTTTCTGCACTATCTTTTTCTGTTGCTATAGAGAAGAAGGCTTGAATTGATGCACATGCTTACTATAGTTAGATAAAGCATTACCAGGGTTGGTGGGAGGTTCCTTTTTATTTGATGTGCTTAAACCTGGAAATTTGGCATGCATATTGATTATCTGCCATGTGATTTTCCCTCCATGTCTGAGAATTTGTTGGGCCAATAGTTGGCTTGATTAGCTAACAAGAAAACACACTATGTTGAATTACTAGACTTCAGATTGTTTGGAAGTTTACTTATCAAGGACGCCTTTAATTACCACCATTTATGACTGGCAGCTTTTTTTATCTGAACATTTCTCTCTGACTGTTTGATTTATTGACCTGCACTTGAACAGGGAAATGAGTTTGGAATGACCAATACATGTTTTGTGGGACTGCAGATTTCAGTTTAAATTATGGACATGCTTCCTTGTAATGGTGTTCAGTATGTTGGAGAATCTGATTGTGAATGACAGCGTTCAGGGACAGATTTTACTTATGATGGAGAATCTAATGGTTTTAAACGTGTAGAACAATTTGCAATGGATGATGGCAGAGTGAATGACTTATTGCTAAATGTAGAAGAGTCTCGTATAGAAAGACAATGTGAGGGACTAGGGACAGTAGACAAATTGCATATTTCTGAAGGTGGAACTTCATATTCTGATTGTCAGGTAGAGAGCCAAAGGTTATCCTGTGATTCTCAGGATTTTGGAGAAGATGACATAAACGTACAGAATTATTACACAGAACCCAATGCAGCCTCTGAAAACTCCAATTTAATTGTTGACACCATTGAAAGTGAACCAAACAGCTGTAGGTATGGAGAGCCATCTCTTTTAGAGCCTAACTGGCTAGAACACGATGAATCTGTGGCACTATGGGTCAAGGTAATTTTTTTTTTGTTTTTTTAAATTTCTCTATTCTTGCTTCCATGAAATAACAGTTGGTCTTAGCAAATGCTGTACAGAAAATGTTGATTGTAAGATGTCACATGCAATGTTAATCTTTTGAGGCTTGGATTGTGCTGTTGGTGCGCTACCCTTTTTTTGGGGCTCCCCTGGCATTGTCTTTCACATGTTAGTTTTTACTAGGAAAAGTTTTTTTAATCCAGGAATTTTAAAATTTCTGTATATTACTGGGGATTTTTCCCAAGTTTGATTTTCATGCTGATACTCCTATGATTTTCTAAGTATAGTGGAGAGGCAAGTGGCAGGCTGGAATCAGATGTGCACGGGCCGACTGGCCATTGTCAACTTTGAGAGCCAAACCAACTCATGATCGAAAGCAGTATTTTGTGATATTTTTTCCTCACACCAGAAATTATTCCTGGGCAGATATGCTGCTTGTCCAACCAATCAATGGATTTCCAGAGCCTATTGCATATAAGACTCACAAAATTGGGCTAAAAATGGTTAAAGATATGAGTGTTGCACGGCGGTTTATAATGAAAAAGCTGGCTGTTGCCATGGTGAATATTGTTGATCAGTTTCATTCTGAGGTATGATTTTAATCTTTTGTTGTTTTTTTTTTTCAAATACTTATTGATACTCATGCCTTTGTTACTGTTTCCTTGCAATTTCTCTCTTTGTTCTTTTAAACTTGTCATAGGCTTTAGTAGACCCAGCTCGTGATGTGATGGTCTGGAAGGAATTTGCCATGGAGGCTTCACGATGTAGTGGTTATTCTGATCTTGGAAGAATGCTTCTGAAACTTCAAAATGTAAACTCCTTTCCCTGTCGATGGTGTAGGTTCTAGGTCTTTTTTCCTCCTTTTCTTTTTACAATGCAGCAATTAGAACTTATGATCTATAAAAGCCAAACCCCCCTACTGATTTCTTAAAGCTATGCATTTGTTCCTTTCTTTTTTATGCATTGAAACATGTGTTCATTAAACGTGGGAGAAAGCAGTTATGAATAAACTTTACTGTTTGGAAATTAAGTCGTTTGCTGTTGCCTTTCTTTGTTTTTTGTTTATAAATTTAGTCTTTTTTCATCGCGTGTCAAGTTGCCATGCTCTGGTGTTTTTCTTTGTATACTATAATTTAGGTGCATTGGGCCATTTGAAGACTTCTTTTTTCCCTACACATGTTAAAACCTGGACTTTTTTATTCCGCATTTATTCACCATTTTTTTTTCCCTTGCATTAATTTAAACACCAAACAATCTCCCTCCCACCCCTCCCCCCTCTTGGTAAATGATGATGTAATGGCACTTGTCGTTTCTCTGCAGATGATTTTGCAACAGTACATAAGTTCTGATTGGCTGCAGAATTCTTTTCAATCCTGGGTACAACAGTGTCAAGTTGCATGTAGTGCTGAATCCATTGAATTGCTCAGGGAGGTATGTATTAACTTGGCTGCTGACACATTAATTTGACTGCAGGTTGTTCTGACATGTAAAAGGCATGCTGGAGTTAACATTTCTGTCATGTCAAAATTATAATAGAATAAATTTCGTTCCTTGATATGGTATGTGATATATTCATCTACCGCATGGGACTTTCTAGAAAATTGACAAAAAAGGGCATGTGAATGTCTACTTACCTAAATCAATTAAAATTTATTTATTATGCAAAAACATCCACGTTCAATTCATGTTTTTGCTTCTTGTGATTAACTTCAAAATGTTTATTCAATAACCAGTTGATGCATATCTAATGTATTGTTGTAAGAGCTGTGCTATGTGATTTCCTCAATTGTATCTGATTGACATAGAAAGCAAATGCCACACAACCTGTGGCCATATGAACTTTCGATACAGTAAGCCTGTCCCCATTTTAGGTTAACCCTGTCTCGTGGGTTGCTTCATTCGTGCAAGGATACATGGTTGTTTGCTGGGCCATTAGGCTTCAGCTTGCGCCTGCGCTGCCCACCTCCCTTTTCGTGCTAAGTTGTATAATCTCATATCTTTGTCTTCAAACATTTGTTGATTGTGGTTTTCTGTGATTCAAGGAATTGTACAATTCTATTCTATGGAATGAAGTCGATTCTCTCCATGATGCACCAGTGCAATCGACATTGGGATCCGAGTGGAAAACCTGGAAGCATGAAGCTATGAAGTGGTTCTCAACCTCCCAACCTGTGACAAGTGGTGGAGATATGGAGCAGCAGAACTGTGACAATCTCTCCCCCTCAACCATCAGTCTTCAAGCTACCAGGAAGAGGCCAAAGCTTGAAGTTCGCCGTGCAGAGACACATGCTTCCCAGGTTGAGTCCAGCAGTCCACTTCAAACTACAAATGTCGAAATTGACTCGTTTTTCAGTAATCGAGACACTGTCAATGCTCATACTTTAGAATCAGAGCTTTCTAAAGAGGATGGTTTTGGCGAGGTAGCTGCACCTTTAGAGTCACCTTGTAGCATGGCTGATAGATGGGATGGGATTGTAGTTGAAGCAGGAAATCCTGAGCTTGTACAGAACAAAGGTGTAGAAATGGCACCTGTTAATGAAGTTTTGGCTAAGGAAAGCATAGAACCTGGGAGTAAGAATCGCCAGTGTACAGCTTTTATTGAATCTAAGGGAAGGCAGTGTGTGAGGTGGGCTAATGATGGTGATGTTTACTGTTGTGTGCATCTGGCCTCTCGTTTTGCTGGCAGCTCCACTAGAGGAGAGGCAAGTCCTGTTCATAGTCCTATGTGTGAAGGTACCACTGTTCTTGGTACTCGATGCAAGCATCGGTCTCTACCAGGTACCATATTCTGCAAGAAACACAGACCCTGGCCTGATGCAGAGAAGACCTCAAATTTGCCAGAGAATCCCCTTACGAGAAAACATGAAGAGATCTTTCCCAGTTCAGACACCACATATTGCAAAGAGATGGTATTGTCTGGACAAGTTGAAAAACCCCTTCGAGTGCAACCTGTCTCAGCCATGGATGGTGATGCCTTTCATGGAAGGAAAAGCTTACCCGAGAAACTTGAGCATCCTGGCCATGATTGCAATAGCTCCAAGATGCTGCACTGTATTGGCTCAAGCTCCCTTGATAGTAGTATCCTGTGTCCTGAGAGTCCAAAGCGCTATTCGTTGTACTGTGACAAACACATTCCTAGTTGGCTCAAGCGTGCTAGAAATGGTAGAAGTAGGATAATATCAAAAGAAGTGTTTATAGATCTTTTGAAGGATTGTCGCTCATCGCAGCAGAAATTGCATTTACATCAAGCATGTGAGCTTTTCTACAAGCTTTTCAAAAGCATTTTCTCTCTAAGAAACCCAGTTCCTATGGAGGTTCAACTTCAGTGGGCTCTCTCTGAAGCTTCTAAAGATTTTAATGTTGGGGAACTCTTGTTGAAGTTAGTTTTCACTGAAAAGGAGAGACTCAAAAAGTTATGGGGCTTTGCTGTGGAGGAAGATTTACAAGTTTCCTCTGTCATGGAAGAACCAGCAATTTTTCCATTGGCTGTCAACTGTAGCCATGATGATGAAAATTCTATTAGGTGCAAAATATGCTCAAAGGAGTTTCTCGATGATAAAGAGCTTGGAAACCACTGGATGGACAACCATAAAAAGGAAGCACAGTGGCATTTCAGAGGTCATGCTTGTGCCATATGCCTGGATTCTTTTACTGACAGAAAAAGTTTGGAAACCCATGTGCAGGAGAGACATCATGTGGAATTTGTTGAACAGTGCATGCTGTTCCAGTGCATTCCTTGTGCCAGCCACTTTGGGAACACTGACCAGTTATGGTTGCATGTCCTCTCTGTTCACCCTGCTGATTTCAGGCTGCCAAAAGGTGCTCAACAACTTAATCCGTCTATGGGTGAAGAGAAGGAGGATTCCTTGCAAAAACTTGAGCTGCAAAATGCAGCATCAATGGAAAATCACACTGACAATTTAGGTGGTTTTAGAAAGTACATTTGCAAGTTCTGTGGCCTGAAGTTTGATTTACTACCTGATCTTGGTCGCCACCATCAAGCTGCTCATATGGGGCCAAATCTATTCAGCTCTCGCCCCCCAAAGAGAGGTGTTCGATATTATGCTTATAGATTAAAATCTGGAAGACTTAGCCGCCCGAAATTTAAGAAAGGTCTGGGGGCAGCAACATATAGCAGCATCAGGAACAGGATGACTTCTGGTCTGAAGAAACGTATCCAGGCTTCAAAATCACTTAGCAGCCAGGGACTAAGCATACAGTCTAATTTGACTGAGGCAGGGGCTTTAGGTAGATTAGCAGAATCTCAATGCTCAGCGGTTGCAAAGATATTGTTTTCTGAGGTTCAGAAAACAAAACCTCGGCCTAATAACCTTGATATCTTAGCTATTGCACGCTCTGCTTGCTGCAAGGTGAGCCTAAAAGCATCACTGGAGGGGAAATATGGAGTGTTGCCAGAACGCTTTTATTTGAAGGCAGCCAAGCTTTGCAGTGAGCATAATATTCAAGTACAATGGCACCAGGAGGAGTTTAGTTGTTCCAGAGGATGTAAGAGTTTCAAGGATCCAGGATTATTCTCGCCCTTGATGGCTCTTCCAAATGGTTTTAAGGGGAAACAAATGATACATTCATCTGATCATACAAACAGTGAGTGTGAAGTGGATGAGTGCCACTATATTATAGATGTGCATGATGTTACAGAGGGGCCTAAGCAAAAGGCTACTGTCTTGTGCACTGACATAAGCTTTGGGAAGGAGACAATACCAGTGGCATGTGTTGTAGATGAAGATCTCCTGGATTCCCTCCATGTCTTGGCAGATGGTTACGATGGTCAAATTAGTAAATTCCCCAAGCCCTGGGATACTTTTACCTATGTAACAGGGCCAGTTCATGATCAATGTGATAGTCTGGACATTGAGGTATCTTTTGGTTGGGTTTCTGATTTGTTTTTTAGATTTGATTTGATTTCGATTATGAACAATTGTATCGATGTGGAATGCACTTGTTGGTTGTAATCCTACATTGGAGATGATTGAACCCTGATTGGCTGCTGAGGACACTGCAATTCGAAATATAAAACACATATACACAGACACACATATGCATAGAGATAGACAGAAAGGAAGACAAACACCAAACAAATATGCTCATTCATGCCATCTGCATATCCATATAATTTTAGAAATGCATTAAACACTGCTTTTTTCTCCTCCCACATCCCTTTTTATGTAGGGTTTGCAATTGAGGTGTTCTTGCCAATATTCAGTGTGCTGTCCTGAAACATGTGATCATGTTTATCTCTTTGATAACGACTATGAAGATGCGAAGGACATATATGGGAAATCGATGCTTGGCAGATTTCCGTATGACTATAAGGGGCGGCTTATTCTGGAGGTAATTTCATTATCTTTTTACCAGTGCAAATAGTTACTGATTACACTCCAAAGTTGATGTTCTTTTGATAGCTGAGTATCTATGATTGACTGCATATGGAGTAGCTTCCTCATTCCCTGAACTTCCTATTCTCTGCAAATTTTTTATTGGCCTGCTGCTTTAAGAGTGTCTGGTGGGGTGACTGATACATGCTATTGTTTCTCTCTTCTATATTACTTGCCAACTTGATTCCATAAACTGTACATGTGGGAATCCTGTAATAGAAAATATCGTAAAAATTTAGCTTCCATTCACATCACCACCTGGCTTGATTCCCCCTTCATAAGTAGTTTTTACTTGATCTGATGAAGGGAGATGGCATGAAAGCTAGTGGAATTTCAAGAAAGTTGAAAAGAGCACAAATTTTTCTTGTTATGAAACATCATGCTACTAATACCAATGCTCTTTTTTTTGTGAGGGATGAAAGAACTGAATTGGAACAGGACGGATATATGGTTTATAGAAGAAATGCCCTCCCATAAAACAATAGAAGAAACAAAATGGAACACGAGAGCATTAGAATTCTATTCAATGTCCGCTAAGTAAACATTCCCAAAGGTTCCTAAAGCATCACACTATAAAGAAGTGAGGAATGCTACCCTGTACCACTAGAGTTTCCTCAAAGTTAAGGATGTTACTACTTTAATGATTCTACAGTATGCCGAACAAAACAC
>Ga0325414_1009052_pt1 | contig 10510 bp, 4 predicted proteins | sample PopdelMetagenome_8_FD_206183 | JGI IMG/M metagenome (GOLD analysis project Ga0325414, IMG submission 206183) | Populus deltoides microbial communities from Bellville, Georgia, United States - Leaf-PdKOR-R3 | ecosystem: Host-associated > Plants > Phyllosphere > Phylloplane/Leaf | place: USA...
ACTTCATCTACCCAATATGCTAGCGTGACCTGTCAAGAGGATGGGAAATATTTATAAGGATTGTATTTACCTTCCATAATATTATTGCAGCAGACATCTTGGTAAATCACAACGTAAAAAGAATAAAAATAGAAAAATAAATCTCCATCTAATTTTATAATTAGTAAAAAATCCTAATTTGTTTTTCAAAGATTTTAGATAAGAGACTAGTTATATAATATTTAACATAATAATCCTATTATTGTCTGTTTTTTATTAACCATAAATACTATGATAATCTAAGATAGTGATATGGAACCTAAACTTGATGATAAGACTTAACCTTCACTTTTGAAATATGAGTGTTGAACCCAAGAGGATGGTGGATAACAAACTAGGCTTTGGCTTATTTATTTGTTATGTTATAGAATGGGTTTAAAGGCCATCATTCACACTTAATCGACCTTTATGAAGTATTGATCCCGTCCAAGTCTACTCACCATAACAGGGAGGAACATATCTTACCATAATAACAATAATATTTATACAAAAGTATCTATATAATTTGTATATATTTTGTTTAGGAAAAATAGTGTTTTAAGATCATGACGACATAACCCTTTTAAAGATTACACAATGCCCGCGTCAATTCTTTCGGTAAAAACAAAACAATAATTTTTCTAGAAAACTAACAAAGTTTCATCATCTTGTGAATAAAACTCTTTTTAAGGATTATACCACTCATGGAATAACCATTTCATAAAACAAAAATCAAACTTTTTTTTTACACATTTTAGGAGGAAAAAAAGTTATATTCTTAGATGACAAAAATTCAAATTCTCAAAGACAGACCCCCAACAACAGAACTAGTTTGGGATATGATTGCAATTACCTACTTCAATAAAAAGGACACATCTCATGTATATAGTATGAATAATCATGTAAATCAATTGAAATTGGAGGGTGGATCCTTAGAGATCTATTAAGCTTTTCAAAAGCACTTTTCTTAACATGACACAAAAAATACAATGTAAACTCGGGTTGTAAGATTGTAAATTCATAGGTAAATGTTTTTAACTAATTATATAGACAATTTCATCCAAGTTGTTCCACGTGTGTGAAAGGAGACTAAGGGCCGAAGGAGACGCCACCTCATTGTTTGGTTTAGGATTACTAGAGAATCTGGGTGTACTAGTTTTATCAGAGATTCGAGGGTAAGAGAGTAGTTGTGGCTAAGAAAGGTATTAACACCCCTACCACACCCTATCTGAGGTAAGCTGTTTTGTGTTGTTTGATGTGATTTAAAGGTTTAAGATTAAGATTTACTCGAATGAATAAGTCCGGTATTTAAAAATTTATTTTGGACTTGTGTACCCTAATAAATTCTTAGGAAAAAAAAGATTCTTCGTAATTTGTGTATTATGGTGAAAAATACTCCCAATTAAAATTGATGAATATTTAGGATAACTCTGAGAATTTTCTGGTGAACTCCTGATATTTCAAATATCAACCTCACTTGTAGGTCTAGCGTTCTATACTCGGATTTTTAACCATTAGTTGTTATGAATTAAAAAAGGTGATTATTGAAATACTGGCCAAATTATCATGAATTTAATAAATTTATTATTAAATCCTAAAATGCATGTCAAAACACACACACACACACACATATCTATTTTCGTATGAAGATAGTAAACAATATGTTTTTTATATTATTTTTTGAGAGATTTGGCCGTATCCAATACACAAACTATTTTTTTTTTATTTGTAGGTTTCTTGAAAATAAAAAACAATCCTGAGAGTTTAAAAGGATTTTTCCTAAACACATCTTAAAACCCAAAAAACAAACAAAACAAAAGAAAATTTTGATTTTATATTTTTTTCATTTTTATTTATCCTTTATTTATTATTTTATTATTTCAATCGGGTTGGGCAGACTCGGCCAGGTTGAAATGGCCGAGTTGACCCGACTGAGTCAACTTTAAAAAATTGATGAAAGAAAACACAATCGAAATAGATCAAAAGTGGCAAAAGCATGAAAACTTAAAAAGTTTTCAATCAAAATAGATCAAAATAGTAAAGACAAAACAAAATAGATGAATATTCTGTCTTCTCACAAAATGTAATTCTCAATCTAGAGTAGATTTCGAATAAAGGAATGGATGTTTTTGTTCATAATCCTCCACAAATCAATAATCAAGAGTTCATTTGTTCTAATGATCATCAAAATCACGCTATTTTTGCAAAAATAGGTTTCGGTTCGAAACAGAAACCCTAGAATTTAAGTCTATTAAAAGTTGTTATTGATGCAAAAAGAACTCCTAGATTACTTACCAACGATGATGGGCAAACCTATGGGAATCAGAAACAAAACCAAACAAGCTTTGAAACTAGCATCTAAGGCACGATTCAACAAATAAATCTGCCTAAAACCCATAAAAAAGCAAACCAGAAACCCTAGAGGGCAGATGCACCCAGAATAGCCCTTTTTGGCCTCTAAAACGTATCCTTGTTATCCCAACAGACCATATTAGTAGTGAGGAACATTATTATGGCCAAAGAAACAACAAAACAACACAAAAACTCAAAAAAAAACATTGATTTTCAATCTTAAATGCTACCAACTCAAAATAGCAATCAATATTTAACAAAATGAGCTTCAAAATCTGACCATTTTCACTTCAAAAGGTTGAACCAACTACTTAGAAGTAGAGGCTATCCTTTTATTAATAGAAAGAGCCTCTTCTCCTTTGCTGCCACCTTTGACATCCATTAAACCAAGGTTTCATGCAATGAAATGGAAGAAAAACAAGCAAGAGCATATCAAGGCATTCAAGACTTCATATTGAACATAAAAGAAGGATCCAACAAGCCTCATAGAGTCTATTTTCTAGGTTTGAATGTGTATACCTTCTTAGCTTTGAAAATCCAAATCTGAATTGATTCTTGGTGTTGCTTGCCTTTCTTCTTGTTTTAGACCTCCTAGACCAGAGTTAAAGCTTCAAAAACTTTCTAAATAGGACTCTTGCACCTTAGCCTAAGTTTCTCATTTATTCTTTTCTTTCACCTCTTTCCCTATGTTTTTCTCTGTTTTTCCTCCTTCCCTCTATGTTATTCGACCCCTTATTTTATAAGCAAATTTAGGTCTTCTAGATGGGTTGGCTAGGGTTCTAATAAGCTAAAACCTAGTTGGTTTTGCCATGGAGCTACTGGTTTTGGGTGTAGGTGGTTTTGTAGGGTATCAAAAGAGAGACACTATATTTTGTGGATGATTTCAATACCAGCAAGGCAAAAATATACAAGACTTATCACGAGTCAGAAAGAGACATGTATGGTTATGGAACCTTTGATTAGGGCATCCATCATCTAACTATTTAAAGCATTTATTTTCTAGTTTTTTTTTTGTTGAAAGATTCAGACTTTAAATGTGATACATGTATTATTTAGGTTTTAATACAGGTAATATACCATTTTACTTTATTCAGTTTGATGTTCGAGGATCCTCACCAATCCACACTTTTTTTCTTGGATTTATTGCCTATATACTTTTGTGATTGAATGTACATACATGAACTTACTTTATTTGTTGAGAAATAAACATGAAGAATTTAGTAGTTTCAAGATTTTTCATACAACGAATCAAAATTAATATGCAACTAATGTTCAAATTATTCACATTAATAATGTAAGAGAGTATGATAACTATGAATTTCAAAAGTACTTTTAGATAAATGCTTTCCTTCATAAAACATCTTGTATTCAAACACCTTAGCAGCATGGAATTATAGAAAGAAAGAACAAACATATTTATGAAACATCTAAAGCATGCCTTATCAAAGATCATATGTTATGCTATTACTAGAATGAAGCAGTAGTCATAACGATACAATCTATCTTAATATATACTCATCATATTTTGTTATTGTGATGTTTTTGTTTATATTCATAAAAATCAACGTATAAAATTTGATCCATATGTTGTTCTTTATATTTTTTTAGGTATGTAACAATCCAACTATAGGTTGAAGATATATGAAATATCTTCAAGAATACCAAAAGGATAATCTCCTAATAATATTCTTGAGTTAATACAATCAACTTCACCTATCAATAAAATAGATACTTCTATCGGATATAGATTACCTTTCAAGTATAATAATGAGAAACCACCAAATCAATATTCTTAAAGGTATATGGAAAAAAAAATAAAAGTTTACAATTGTCATGTATCATTATAGAAGCTATTAGAATTATTTTAAGCTTTTGTACACTTGTTGCCATCTATATAGGTTCCTAAAAAGCTACAAGAAGATCTATTGAAACCAGAATGGACTAAAGCAATAATGGTAGAAATGGAGGCATTATAGAAAAATCAAATGTGGATTTTTATTCCCCTGCCCATGGGGAAAAGAAAACTTCTAAGTTGCAAATATGTTCTTGTTTTTTTTACCAAACATAAGGTAGATGGAAATATTAAAATATACAAAGAAACACTCGTGATAAAAGAGTATACTCAAACATATGACATAAAATATTAAAAGAAGTTATCTCTAATTGTGAAATTAAATACAATCAGGGTTTTGATATCTTCAGCAGTAAATCTGGATTACCAATTACATTAGTTCAATGTCAAAAACACTTTATTCTATGGAGATAGAAAAACAAGTTTATATGTACATTCCACCTTGATGCACTACAGGCTCATAAATTAGATTAATGTATAAGTTGCAAAAAGTGATGTATAGGTTCAAAAAATCACCTTGTGCATGGTTTAGACGCTTTAGTTCAACTATAAAGAAACATGGATTCAAACAAAGCAATTTAGATTATACCTTGTTTCTCAAACAGGAAAGGGAAGGTAATGACCTTGATAATTCATGTTGATGATATGATAATTATAGTCAACGATACGAAGATATTTTGAGAATAAAAGAAAACGGCAACTAAATTTGAATTAAAGAATCTTAGGAGATTGAAACATTTTCTAGGCATTAAGGTAGCTGGATTAGAAAGAGGTATCTTCCTATTATAAAGAATGTATATGGTGGACTTAGTTTCAAAAATAGGTGTTAGATTGTAAACTAGTTGACACTCCAATCATACAAATTATAGTCTTAAAGAATACCCATATCAAGTTTTCACTAATAAAGAAAGGTATTAACAATTAGTTAGAAACGGATGTACTTATCTCATGCATTTTTGGATATAGCTTATACTATAAGCCTGATGAGTTAGTTTATAGATAATTCAAGTGAGAGAACATACAAACAAATAGATTAGATTCTCTGATACTTGAAATTGACACTTGTTAAAAGGCTTGTGTTATAAAAAAAACAAGCACTTGAACATTGATGGATATATAGATGTAAATTAGGAAGGAAACATCACTTGAGATTTACATCGAGTTATTTCATCTTTATATGAAATGACCTAATTACATGGAGAAGTATGAAGCAAAAGATAGTAGCATTATCCAGTACAAAAGTTGAGTTCAAAAAAATGACCAAGAGATTATGTGAGCTCTTATGGTTGAAGGAGGTATTCATGAAAATTAGTTACACACCAAATGATAGGATGTGACTTTTTTGCAACAAGAATGCATGCATAGAATTAGTTTATAATCTAGTTCAATATGACCATATAAAACATGTTGCGGTGAATCGACATTTCATTAAGGAAAAACTTCAAGTTAAGATAATCCAGTTCTCAATTGTAAAATTTGAAAACCAATTAATTAGCATATAAATTAACAATCAAAGATAGTCTCTACTAAAATCCTCTAAAACTCACTTTATAAGTTGGATATTGAAGATTAAAGATAATTATGCATTAATTTAAGAAAGAGAAATTAATTGGAGAATATTTATAGGGATTGTATTTACTATAAATAAAACTCCATGATACATGGTTCAGCCTTAATCCTAGCTTTATATTAGTACATAATAGTTAAAAATACTATTCCGTAATATATACCTCCCTTCCAATCAATAGAAACATGAGAAACAATTATATCATATACTCTTTGCAATAGTGCCTAAATTTAAGTTGAACCACGATGCGTCCATGCCCAACTCCTATTGGGTTCAGCATACTACTGAACTTAAATACATATAGGTTCAACATACAAGATGAAACCACATACACATGGGTTCAGTATACAATTGAACCCAATTCCTCTTGGGTTCAGCGTAATGCTGAACCTAACTCCTATTGAGTTCAGTGTACTGCTGAACCCAACTACAATTGGGCTCAACGTACAATTGAACCCAATTCCTCTTGAGTTCAGTGTAACGCTAAACCCAACTCCTATTAGGTTCGGCGTACTTTTGAACCCAAATACACTTGGGTTCGCGTATAGTTGAAAAGTGACCCCACTATAAGCCTCCCCTACTCTGGGCCTAAGCTAGTGATTATGATACCCATCACATCCCATTAATTACGAACAAGCAGTTCATGCTTATATTAATGAGATGTGATGGCATCAACAGTATAATAATATTATTCTACTATTACGAGATTACATCTCTAACCCTCGTATCATATGAAGCAAGTCAAGACAGGTAATATAAAAGAAACCTTGAGTACATAGAAAGAAGGTTCAAAATCCTATGATCTTAGACATAAACACATTCCTTCTCTTCTTCCGTTACATCTATATCTTCTTCTCTATCTTTATAAAAGCTTATTAATACCTTCAATAATGTTTTTTCTATCATACAAAATACCTCGTACTGACTTGATCTTCAAAAGGTCACCCAATAACACCCCCACAGGGGTCTCTAAGGGACTTTGTGCAGGTATTCATTCAAGAGAAGATTTACAACCCCTGAAGATATCCATTAAATAGGAAGCCAATACAGTCTGAAAGTAAAGGTCATAGAACACACTGTGAATGATGCAAGGGTCCTTAGGAATAATTCCTTCCAGAATATTCCCCATGATTTTTGTAGCCTCATCAGTTTGGAATGAGTGAAAATTATGGTTAGGCTTTTATGGCTTTGTCTACTTCCTCATAGTTAAGTAAAAAGAGCTAGGCTTTAAGCTCTTAAATGTTTCAATCAAATTGTTAAATATTTTTGTTAGAAGAGGAGTTATGTTATAATAGACAAGACTCACATGAGAATGGAAGATTTGTTGGGTGCACATGGTGAGTTGTAAATATCCCACATTGCAAATGAATAAAAATTGTAAGGTAATTATATATATGGATTTATAACCCATTAGTTTAGACTTTTAGATTGAAGGTGTATCCATTATTATACATTAAGTATTTATGCACACTGGTTCAATAAATACAAAAAGATATGTTTCTCCTTGAACATGAATAACTCCCTAACACAATATATAACTTGGTCATACAATGAATAATATATAATATTTAAAAAACAAATATAAGCAATTTTATTATATAATTAATTAAAATACATGTAAAAGAATTAATATAAAATCATTCTTGAAGTTTTAGCTTAATTGTTTAGATTAAGATGATTTATAATATAATATTGGAGCTTTAATAACCATGCTATCATAAACTCAAATCTAATCATCTTCATTTTTTTTTCTAATTAAATGAATACAATTAAGTAATTATTTTTTAAAGCTTAAAAAGTAGTTTAAAACTTTGCACTAACAAAAGCATGTTGTTATCCCCTAGTCTTGCTCACGTGGCAAGGGTGTCGTGTTGCTCTAGTGGCAAGGCTGTGTTAGCTATTTTAGATTGTTACGTAATGGAAACATGTTTTGAGAATCTGTCACTTTTGGAGGATGAAGATAAGGAACTTGTTCTGGAGGTTGAAGATTCGATCTCAGAGATATAATCACTCAATCTATGTTTAGTAGGTCATTTTCTCACGGATAGAGGGATTAATTTCAATGCCATGAAAAACAAGGTGGAAAGCTTATGGTGTCCTGGGAAAGGGATGTCCATCAGGGAAGTTAATGTTGGCAAGTAGATACGAACAGAGTCCTTGATGGGGCTCTATGGATGTTTGATAACCAATTATTGCTCTTGCATTATTTGAAAAAGGGTGAAGTCTCAAGCTAGCCACCTGGCGATTAATAATGTTGAATTATGAGTCCATATTCATGATCTACCAATAGGTTGCATGTCCATGGCTGTTGGACAACAATTGGGGAATTTTATTGACGTGTTTTTGAACCATGACTAGAATAATAACAGTGGAATATAGTTTAACTTTATGTGAATTCGAGTCCGTGTTGATACCAGCAGCCTTTTAAAAGATGGAAGAGAATCTGTAAAGATGAATGGTATTGGTCCATGATACAACTCAAATATGAACGTTCGCCTTCTTTTTGTTTCATTTATGGCATTCTACGACATACTGATAGGTTATGTGGAAAATCATTTCAACTACATGAGGGGGAGGTTAAAAAAGAATGAGGATCGTGGTTAAGGGCACCTCCGAGTAGATCTTCCGGTGAAGATGATGGTCGATGGTTGAGGGATTCAATCAGTCAGTAGGTTAGGGGAGATTCTGATTCCCATACATTACAATCACAAGGTCATGAAATGGTTGAACATTATGGGACTGTTACAATGGCTTATTTATGACAAGAGGGGAGAAAGTCTGATGTGGGAGCCATAGGGGATATGGTTATTACTCCAACAATTTATGAGCAATTTATGGACCCTAATGTGAATCAGGATGCTACTCTTGAGCCAGATGATTCAGGTTTACAACAGGTGAAGGATAGAAAGAAGAGAAGATTTGGCTCTAAAATACATGTTTCTAGCTCTAAGGTCTTCGAAGGAGACTACATAAATGATGGACCAACTTTCTCCACCATGGAGACTGAAAGCTCATCTGCTAAAAATTTATAAAATGCATATCTTGACAGTCAGGCTTGTCAGGAGCTATTGAAGTAGAATTGAAGTAGTTAAGAGGGAACTTAACTTTGATAATTGTTTTGCAGTGAATAGGTATGGTAGGGGAGATGGCTTAACTATTTTTTGGAGGACATCATGCTTAGTTTCAATGATAGGTTACTCTCCAAATCACATTGATCTGGAAGAAACAGAGGTTGGTGGTTTTAAATGGAGACCAAATTCTACGGGTATCTAGAGCGTAATAGATGTAGAGAATCATGAGATCTTTTTAGGGTGTTGTGTCATAAGATCAAACATGTATTGGGTTTGTCTTGGAGACTTTAATGACATGCTTATAGTTGATGAAAAAAAATTACTCAAAAAAGATATGAGGTGGTTTACTATTCATATGAACTATGTTTCTATCTCATTTTTTCTTTTATTTGCATCTTTTTTTTTTATTGAATCATTTTGTTTTTCATTTAACAATTATAGTTTGATTTTACAAAATTAATTATCGTTAAATTATGAAATGATATTCAAAATTGTGAACACATAAGACAATACAAAATGAAAAAAAATATCAAAACAATAATGGAAATGCAATATAGGAAGAAAAAAAACTCAATCATAGGGAAAAAAAATTAATGTTAAGTGTGAAATGAAAAACAAAATTGACTTTTAAACTGAGTTTGAGAAATCTATACAACTTCACATTATATTACTTCACCAAATTGCCTTTTATAATTATTCAAATTCTAAAACATATAAAAATATCCCAAATACATTTACCTTAGTAAACATGAATGATCCTCGGCAAACCAGCTTAAATAATTATGTACTGATTTACTAATCCACGTTCTACTGTGAGTGAAACCAAAATATTTTGAATATATATATAAAAAAAAAAGTTCAAACCAAAGAAATTTAGTATTGTTATTAAATCTCTATAACTTTTTATTGATTTAAATTTAAAATTAAATTATATAAGAGTTATCACGAGGTGATTCAGTTGAATTAATGGGTTTAAAAACAACTTAGATAACTGATAAAAATTATTGTTTGACTTTAAAAAAATTTCATAACGATGTTTTTTTTAATATTGATATGGTGATTTAATGGATCAACATGAGTTTCACGGATTAACCTTCAAACATATGACCCAAGTAAACATGAATGATCCTCGGCAAACCAGCTTAAATAAGCATGTACTGATTTACTAATCCGCGTTCCACTATGAGTGAAACCAAAATATTTTGAATATATATAAAAAAAAGTTCAAACCAAAGAAATTTAGTATTGTTATTAAATCTCTCTCTGTCTTCTTATTAATTTAAATTTAAAATAAAATTATATAAGAATTATCATGAGGTAATTCAGTTGAATTAATAGGTTCAAAGACAACTTAGATAATTGATAAAAATTGTTGTTTGACTTTAAAAAAAATTCATGACAATATTTTGTTTTTTTAATATTGATATGGTGGTTTAATGGATCAACATGAGTTTCACGAATTAACCTTCAAACATATGACCCAAGTAAACATGAATGATCCTCGGCAAACCAGCTTAAATAATCATGTACTGATTTACTAATCCGCGTTCCACTATGAGTGAAACCAAAATATTTTGAATATATATAAAAAAAAGTTCAAACCAAAGAAATTTAGTATTGTTATTAAATCTCTCTCTGTCTTCTTATTAA
>Ga0325414_1009055_pt1 | contig 10510 bp, 5 predicted proteins | sample PopdelMetagenome_8_FD_206183 | JGI IMG/M metagenome (GOLD analysis project Ga0325414, IMG submission 206183) | Populus deltoides microbial communities from Bellville, Georgia, United States - Leaf-PdKOR-R3 | ecosystem: Host-associated > Plants > Phyllosphere > Phylloplane/Leaf | place: USA...
GTACTCTGGTCTCGAGCAACGAGACCTCCGCCTCACCGAGTAGCGATTCCACATGTACTCCAATGAAAACGACTTCCGGTAAAAATTTGAGCACGATCCAACGGTAGGATCAAAAGTTATTGCCCTTTCGAACCGGTACTTTGGTCTCGAGCGACGAGACCTCCGCCTCTCCGAGAAGCGATTCCACATGTACTCCAAGCAAAACACCTTCCGGAAACTCATGTAAAAATTTGGGGGCGATCCAACTGTCGGATCAAAAGTTATGGCCCTTTCGAACCGGTACTCTGGTCTCGAGCGACGATAACTCCGACTCATCGATTAGCGATTCCACATCTGCTGCAAGGAAAACGGCATCCTATAAAAATTTGAGGGCGATCCAACGGTAGGATCAAAAGTTATTGCCCTTTCAAACCGGTACTCTGGTCTCGAGCGACGAGACCTCCGCCTCACCGAGTAGCGATTCCACATGTACTCCAATGAAAACGGCTTCCTGTAAAAATTTGAGGGCGATCCAACGGTAGGATCAAAAGTTATTGGCCTTTGGAACCGGTACTCTGGTCTCGAGCGACGATACCTCCGACTCGCCGAGTAGCAATTCCACATGTACTCCAATCACAACAGCTTCCGGAAACTCATGTAAAAATTTGAGGGCGATCCAACGGTCGGATCAAAAGTTATGGCCCTTTCGAACCGGTACTCTGGTCTCGAGCGACGATACCTCCAACTCACCGAGTAGCAATTCCACATGTACTTCAAGAAAAACAGCTTCCAGAAACTCCTGTAAATATTTGAGGGCGATCCAACGGTCGGATCAAAAGTTATGGCCCTTTCGAACAGGTACTCTGGTCTCGAGCGACGATAACTCCGACTCATCGATTAGCGATTCCACATCTACTGCAAGGAAAACGGCTTCCGGAAACTCCTGTAAAAATTTGAGGGCGATCCAACGGTAGGATAAAAAGTTATAGGCCTTTGGAACCGGTACTCTGGTCTCGAGCGACGATACCTCCAACTCGCCGAGTAGCAATTCCACATGTACTCGAATCACAACAGCTTCCGGAAACTCATGTAAAAATTTGAGGGCGATCCAACGGTCGGATCAAAAGTTATGGCCCTTTCGAACCGGTACTCTGGTCTCGAGCGACGATACCTCCAACTCACCGAGTAGCAATTCCACATGTACTCCAAGAAAAACAGCTTCCGGAAACTCCTGTAAATATTTGAGGGCAATCCAACGGTCGGATGAAAAGTTATGGCCCTTTCGAACAGGTACTCTGGTCTCGAGCGACGATAACTCCGACTCATCGATTAGCGATTCCACATCTATTGCAAGGAAAACGGCTTCCGGAAACTCCTGTAAAAATTTGAGGGCGATCCAACGGTCGAATCAACAGTTATGGCCCTTTCGAACCGGTACTCTAGTTTGAAGCGACAAGACCTCCGTCTCACCGAGTAGCGATTCCACATTCACTCCAATGATAACGGTTTCCGCAAACTCCTGTGAAAATTTGAGGGCGATCCAACCGTCGGATCAAAAGTTATTGCCCTTTCAAACTGGTACTCTGGTCTCCAGCGACGAGATCTCAACGGTAGGATCAAAAGTTATTGCCCTTTGGAACCGGTACTCTGGTCTCGAGCGACGATACCTCCGACACACCGAGTAGCAATTCCACATGTACTCCAAGAAAAACAGCTTCCGGAAACTCCTGTAAATATTTGAGGGCGATCCAACTGTCGGATCAAAAGTTATGGCCCTTTCGAACAGGTACTCTGGTCTCGAGCGACGATAACTCCGACTCATCGATTAGCGATTCCACATCTATTACAAGGAAAACGGCTTCCGGAATCTCTTGTAAAAATTTGAGGGCGATCCAACGGTCGAATCAACAGTTATGGCCCTTTCGAACCGGTACTCTAGTTTGAAGCGACAAGACCTCCATCTCACCGAGTAGCGATTCCACATTCACTCCAATGATAATAGCTTCCGCAAACTCCTGTAAAAATTTGAGGGCGATCCAACCGTCAGATCAAAAGTTATTGCCCTTTCAAACTGGTACTCTGGTCTCCAGCGACGAGACCTCCGCCTCACCGAGTAGCGATTCCACAAGTACTCCAAGAAAAACAGCTTCCGGAAACTCTTATAAAAATTTGAGGGCGATCCAACGGTCGGATCAAAAGTTATGGCCCTTTCAAACCGGTACTCTGGTCTCGAGCGACGAGACCTCCACCTCACCGAGTAGCGATTCCACATGTAGTCCAAGAAAAACAGCTTCCGGAAACTCCTGTAAAAATTTGAGGGGGATCCAACGGTCGGATCAAAAGTTATGGACCTTTCGAACCGGTACTCTAGTCTCGAGCGACGAGACCTCCGCCTCACCGAGTAGCGATTCCACATGTAGTCCAATGAAAACGGCTTCCTGTAAAAATTTGAGGGCGATCCAACGGTAGGATCAAAAGTTATTGGCCTTTGGAACCGGTACTCTGGTCTCGAGCGACGATACCTCCGACTCGCCGAGTAGCAATTCCACATGTACTCCAAGAAAAACAGCTTCCGGAAACTCCTGTAAATATTTGAGGGCGATTCAACGGTCGGATCAAAAGTTATGGCCCTTTCGAACCGCTACTCTGGTCTCGAGCGACGAGACCTCCGACTCACCGAGTAGCAATTCCACATGTACTCCAAGAAAAACAGCTTCCGGAAACTCCTGTAAATATTTGAGGGCGATCCAACGGTCGGATCAAAAGTTATAGCCCTTTCGAACAGGTACTCTAGTCTGTAACGACGAGACCTCCGCCTCACCGAGTAGCGATTCCACATGTACTCCAATGAAAACGGCTTCCTGTAAAAATTTGAGGGCGATCCAACGGTAGGATAAAAAGTTATTCCCCTTTCGAACCAGTACTCTGGTCTCGAGCAACGAGACCTCCGCCTCACCGAGTAGCGATTCCCCATGTACTCCAAGCAAAACAGCTTCCGGAAACTCATGGAAAAATTTGAGGGCGATCCAACGGTCGGATCAAAAGTTATGGCCCTTTCGAACCGATACTCTGGTCTCGAGCGACGATACCTCCGACTCACCGAGTAGCAACTCCACATGTACTCCAAGAAAAACAGCTTCCGGAAACTCATGTAAAAATTTGAGGGCGATCCAACGGTCGGATCAAAAGTTATGGCCTTTTCGAACCGGTACTCTGTTCTCGAGCGACGTTACCTCCGCCTCACCGAGTAGCGATTCCTCATGTACTCCAAGCAAAACAGCTTCCAGAAACTCATGGAAAAATTTGAGGGCGATCCAACGGTCGGATCAAAAGTTATGGCCCTTTCGAACCGATACTCTGGTCTCGAGCGACGATACCTCCGACTCACCGAGTAGCAATTCCACATGTACTCCAAGAAAAACAGCTTCCGAAAACTCTTGTAAATATTTGAGGGCGATTCAACGGTCGGATCAAAAGTTATGGCCCTTTCGAACCGATACTCTGGTCTCGAGCGACGAGACCTCCGACTCACCGAGTAGCAATTCCACATGTACTCCAAGAAAAACAGCTTCCGGAAACTCCTGTAAATATTTGAGGGCAATCCAACGGTCGGATCAAAAGTTATAGCCCTTTCGAACAGGTACTCTAGTCTGTAACGACGAGACCTCCGCCTCACCGAGTAGCGATTCCACATGTACTCCAATGAAAACGGCTTCCTGTAAAAATTTGAGGGCAATCCAACGGTAGGATAAAAAGTTATTCCCCTTTCGAACCAGTACTCTGGTCTCGAGCAACGAGACCTCCGCCTCATCGTGTAGCGATTCCACATGTACTCCAATGAAAACGACTTCCGGTAAAAATTTGAGGGCGATCCAACGGTAGGATCAAAAGTTATTGCCCTTTCGAACCGGTACTTTGGTCTCGAGCGACGAGACCTCCGCCTCTCCGAGAAGCGATTCCACATGTACTCCAAGCAAAACAACTTCCGGAAACTCATGTAAAAATTTGGGGGCGATCCAACTGTCGGATCAAAAGTTATGGCCCTTTCGAACCGGTACGCTGGTCTCGAGCAACGATAACTCCGACTCATCGATTAACGATTCCACATCTACTGCAAGGAAAACGGCATCCTATAAAACTTTGAGGGCGATCCAACGGTAGGATCAAAAGTTATTGCCCTTTCAAACCGGTACTCTGGTCTCGAGCGACGAGACCTCCGCCTCACCGAGTAGCGATTCCACATGTACTCCAATGAAAACGGCTTCCTGTAAAAATTTGAGGGCGATCCAACGGTAGGATCAAAAGTTATTGGCCTTTGGAACCGGTACTCTGGTCTCGAGCGACGATACCTCCGACTCGCCGAGTAGCAATTCCACATGTACTCCAAGCAAAACAGCTTCCGGAAACTCATGTAAAAATTTGAGGGCGATCCAACGGTCGGATCAAAAGTTATGGCCCTTGCAAACCGGTACTCTGGTCTCGAGCGACGATACCTCCGACTCACCGAGTAGCAATTCCACATGTACTCCAAGAAAAACAGCTTCCGGAAACTCCTGTAAATATTTGAGGGCGATCCAACGGTCGGATCAAAAGTTATGGCCCTTTCGAACAGGTACTCTGGTCTCGAGTGACGATAACTCCGACTCATCGATTAGCGATTCCACATCTACTGCAAGGAAAACGGCTTCCGGAAACTGCTGTAAAAATTTGAGGGCGATCCAACGGTCGAATCAACACTTATGGCCCTTTCGAAACGGTACTCTAGTTTGAAGCGACAACACCTCCGTCTCACCGAGTAGCGATTCCACATTCACTCCAATGATAATAGCTTCCGCAAACTCCTGTAAAAATTTGAGGGTGATCCAACCGTCGCATCAAAAGTTATTGCCCTTTCAAACCGGTACTCTAGTCTCGAGCGACGAGACCTCCGCCTCACCGAGTAGCGATTCCACATGTAGTCCAATGAAAACGGCTTCCTGTAAAAATTTGAGGGCGATCCAACGGTAGGATCAAAAGTTATTGGCCTTTGGAACCGGTACTCTAGTCTCGAGCGACGATACCTCCGACTCGCCGAGTAGCAATTCCACATGTACTCCAAGCAAAACAGCTTCCGGAAACTCATGTAAAAATTTGAGGGCGATCCAACGGTCGGATCAAAAGTTATGGCCGTTTCGAACCGATACTCTGGTCTCGAGCGACGATACTTCCGACTCACCGAGTAGCAATTCTACATGTACTCCAAGAAAAACAGCTTCCGGAAACTCCTGTAAATATTTGAGGGCGATCCAACGGTCGGATCAAAAGTTATGGCCCTTTCGAACCGGTACTTTGGTCTCGAGCGACGATAACTCCGACTCACCGATTAGCGATTCCACATCTACTACAAGAAAAACAGCTTCCGGAAACTCCTGTAAAAATTTGAGGGCGATCCAACGGTAGGATCAAAAGTTATTGCCCTTTCGAACCGGTACTCTAGTCTCGAGCGACGAGACCTCCGACTCACCGAGTAGCGATTCCACATGTACTCCAATGAAAATGGCTTCCTGTAAAAATTTAAATTTGAGGGCGATCCAACGGTAGGATCAAAAGTTATTGCCCTTTCGAACCGGTACTCTAGTCTCGAGCGACGAGACCTCCGCCTCACCGAGTAGCGATTCCACATGTACTCCAATGAAAATGGCTTCCTGTAAAAATTTAAATTTGAGGGCGATCCAACGGTAGGATCAAAAGTTATTGCCCTTTCGAACCGGTACTCTGGTCTCGAGCGCCGAGACCTCCGCCTCTCCGAGTAGCGATTTCACATCTACTCCAAGCAAATCAACTTCCGGAAACTCATGTAAAAATTTGAGGGCGATCCAACGGTCGGATCAAAAGTTATGGCCCTTTCGAACCGGTACTCTGGTCACGAGCGACGATACCTCCGACTCACCGATTAGCTATTCCACAACTACTACAAGAAAAACAGCTTCCGGAAACTCCTGTAAAAATTTGAGGGCGATCCAACGGTCGGATCAAAAGTTATGGCCCTGTCGAACCGGTACTCTAGTCTATAGCGACGAGACCTCCGCCTCACCGAGTAGCGATTCCACATGTAGTCCAATGAAAACGGCTTCCTGTAAAAATTTGAGGGCGATCCAACGGTAGGATCAAAAGTTATTGCCCTTTCGAACCGGCACTCTAGTCTCGATTGACGAGACCTCCACCTCACGGAGTAGCGATTCCACATGTACTCTAATGAAAATGGCTTCCTGTAAAAATTTAAATTTGAAGGCGATCCAATGGTAGGATCAAAAGTTATTGCCCTTTCGAACCGGTACTCTAGTCTCGAGCGACGAGACCTCCGCCTCACCGAGTAGCGATTCCACATGTACTCCAATGAAAATGGCTTCCTGTAAAAATTTGAGGGCGATCCAACGGTAGGATCAAAAGTTATTGCCCTTTCGAACCGGTACTCTGGTCTCGAGCGCCGAGACCTCCGCCTCTCCGAGTAGCGATTTCACATGTACTCCAAGCAAAACAGCTTCCGGAAACTCATGTAAAAATTTGAGGGCGATCCAACGGTCGGATCAAAAGTTATGGCCCTTTCGAACCGGTACTCTTGTCTCGAGCGACGATAACTCCAACTCATACATTAGCGATTCCAATTCTACTACAAGGAAAACGGCTTCCTGTAAAAATTTGAGGGCGATCCGACGGTAGGATCAAAAGTTATTGCCCTTTCGAACCGGTACTCTGGTCTCGAGCGACGAGACCTCCGCCTCACCGAGTAGCGATTCCACATCTACTCCAAGAAAAACAGCTTCTGGAAACTCCTGTAAAAATTTGAAGGCGATCCAACGGTCGGATCAAAAGTTATGGCCCTGTCGAACCGGTACTCTAGTCTGTAGCGACGAGACCTCCGCCTCACCGAGTAGCGATTCCACATGTAGTCTAATGAAAACGGCTTCCTGTAAAAATTTGAGGGCGATCCAACGGTAGGATCAAAAGTTATTGCCCTTTCGAACCGGTACTCTAGTCTCGAGCGACGAGACCTCCGCCTCACCGAGTAGCGATTCCACATCTACTCCAATGAAAATGGCTTCCTGTAAAAATTTAAATTTGAGGGCGATCCAACGGTAGGATCAAAAGTTATTGCCCTTTCGAACCGGTACTCTGGTCTCGAGCGCCGAGACCTCCGCCTCTCCGAGTAGCGATTTCACATCTACTCCAAGCAAATCAACTTCCGGAAACTCATGTAAAAATTTGAGGGCGATCCAACGGTCGGATCAAAAGTTATGGCCCTTTCGAACCGGTACTCTGGTCACGAGCGACGATACCTCCGACTCACCGATTAGCTATTCCACAACTACTACAAGAAAAACAGCTTCCGGAAACTCCTGTAAAAATTTGAGGGCGATCCAACGGTCGGATCAAAAGTTATGGCCCTGTCGAACCGGTACTCTAGTCTATAGCGACGAGACCTCCGCCTCACCGAGTAGCGATTCCACATGTAGTCCAATGAAAACGGCTTCCTTTAAAAATTTGAGGGCGATCCAACGGTAGGATCAAAAGTTATTGCCCTTTCGAACCGGTACTCTAGTCTCGATTGACGAGACCTCAGCCTCACGGAGTAGCGATTCCACATGTACTCCAATGAAAATGGCTTCCTGTAAAAATTTAAATTTGAGGGCGATCCAATGGTAGGATCAAAAGTTATTGCCCTTTTGAACCGGTACTCTAGTCTCGAGCGACGAGACCTCCGCCTCACGGAGTAGCGATTCCACATGTACTCCAATGAAAATGGCTTCCTGTAAAAATTTGAGGGCGATCCAACGGTAGGATCAAAAGTTATTGCCCTTTCGAACCGGTACTCTGGTCTCGAGCGACGAGACCTCCGCCTCACCGAGTAGCGATTCCACCTGTACTCCAAGAAAAACAGCTTCCGGAAATTCCTGTAAAAATTTGAGGGCGATCCAACGGTCGGATCAAAAGTTATGGCCCTTTCGAACCGGTACGCTGGTCTCCAGCGACGAGACCTCCGTCTCTCCGAGTAGCGATTCCACATCTAGTCCAAGAAAAACAGCTTCCGGAAACTCCTGTAAAAATTTGAGGGCGATGCAACGGTCGGATCACAAGTTATTGCCCTTTTGAACCGGTACTCTGGGCTTCAACGACGAGACCTCCGCCTCAACGAGTAGCGATTCCACATGTACTCCAAGCAAAACAGCTTCCGGAAACTCCTGTAAAAATTTGAGGGCGATCCAACGGTCGGATCAAAACTTATGGCTCTTTTAAACCGGTACTCTGGTCTAGAGCGACGAGACCTCCGCCTCACCGAGTAGCGATTCCACCTGTACTCCAAGAAAAACAGCTTCCGGAAACTCCTGTAAAAATTTGAGGGCGATCCAACGGTCGGATCAAAAGTTATGGCCCTTTCGAACCGGTACGCTGGTCTCCAGCGACGAGACCTCCGTCTCTCCGAGTAGCGATTCCACATCTAGTCCAAGAAAAACAGCTTCCGGAAACTCCTGTAAAAATTTGAGGGCGATGCAACGGTCGGATCACAAGTTATTGCCCTTTTGAACCGGTACTCTGGGCTTCAACGACGAGACCTCCGCCTCAACGAGTAGCGATTCCACATGTACTCCAAGCAAAACAGCTTCCAGAAACTCCTGTAAAAATTTGAGGGCGATCCAACGGTCGGATCAAAAGTTATGGCCCTTTCGAATCGGTGCTCTGGTCTCGAGCGACGAGACCTCCGCCACACCGAGTAGCGATTCCACATCTTCTACAAGGAAAACAGCTTCTGGAAACTCCTGTAAAAATTTGAGGGCGATCCAACGGTCGGATCAAAAGTTATGGCCCTTTCGAACCGGTACTCTAGCCTCGAGAGACGACACCTCCAACTCACCGAGTAGCGATTCCACATCTTCTACAAGGAAAACGGCTTCCGGAAACTCCTGTAAAAATTTGAGGGCGATCCAACGGTCGGATAAAACTTATTGCCCTTCGAACCGGTACTGTGGTCTCGAGCGACGAGACCTCCGCCTCACCGAGTAGCGATTCCACATGTACTCCATGAAAAACAGCTTCCGGAAACTCCTGTAAAAATTTGAGGGCGATCCAACGGTCGGATCAAAAGTTATGGCCCTTTCGAAGAGGTACTCTGGTCTCGAGAGACGACACCTCCGCCACACCGAGTAGCGATTCCACATCTTCTACAAGGAAAACAGCTTCTGGAAACTCCTGTAAAAATTTGAGGGCGATCCAACGGTCGGATCAAAAGTTATGGCCCTTTCGAACCGGTACTCTAGCCTCGAGAGACGACACCTCCAACTCACCGAGTAGCGATTCCACATCTTCTACAAGGAAAACGGCTTCCGGAAACTCCTGTAAAAATTTGAGGGCGATCCAACGGTCGGATAAAACTTATTGCCCTTCGAACCGGTACTGTGGTCTCGAGCGACGAGACCTCCGCCTCACCGAGTAGCGATTCCACATGTACTCCTTGAAAAACAGCTTCCGGAAACTCCTGTAAAAATTTGAGGGCGATCCAACGGTCGGATCAAAAGTTATGGCCCTTTCGAAGAGGTACTCTGGTCTCGAGAGACGACACCTCCGACTCACCGAGTAGCGATTCCACATCTTCTACAAGGAAAACGGCTTCCGGAAACTCCTGTAAAAATTTAAGTGCGATCCAACGGTCGGATAAAAATTATTGCGCTTCGAACCGGTACTGCGGTCTCGAGCCACGAGACCTCCGCCTCACCGAGTAGCGATTCCACATGTACTCCAGGCAAAATAGCTTCTGGAAACTCCTGTAAAAATTTGAGGGCGATCCAACGGTCGGATCAAAAGTTATGGCCCTTTCGAACAGGTACTCTGCTCTCGAGCGACGATAACTCCGACTCATCGATTAGCAATTCCACATCAACTGCAAGGAAAACGGCTTCCGGAAACTCCTGTAAAAATTTGTGGGGGATCCAACGGTCGAATCAACAGTTATGGCCCTTTCGAACCGGTACTCTAGTTTGAAGCGACGAGACCTCCATCTCACCGAGTAGCGATTCCACATTCACTCCAATGATAACGGCTTCTGGAAACACCTGTAAAATTTTGAGGGCGATCCAACGGTCGGATTAAAAGTTATTGCCCTTTCGAATTGGTACTCTGGTCTCCAGCGACGAGACCTCCGCCTTCCCGAGTAGCGATTCCACATGTACTCCAAGAAAAACAGCTTCCGGAAACTCCTGTAAAAATTTGAGGGCGATCAAAAGTTATGGGCCTTTCGAACCGGTACTCTAGTCTCGAGAGACGACACCTCCGCCCACCGTGTAGCAATTCCACATCTACTACAAGGAAAACGGCTTCCGAAAACTCCTGTAAAAATTTGAGGGTGACCCAACGGTCGGATCAAAAGTTATTGCCCTTTCGAACCGGTACTCTGGTCTCGAGTGACTAGACCTCCGCCTGACCCAGTAGCAATTCCACATCTAGTCCAAGAAAAACAGCTTCCGGAAACTCCTGTAAAAATTTGAGGGCGATGCAACGG
>Ga0325414_1009058_pt1 | contig 10506 bp, 7 predicted proteins | sample PopdelMetagenome_8_FD_206183 | JGI IMG/M metagenome (GOLD analysis project Ga0325414, IMG submission 206183) | Populus deltoides microbial communities from Bellville, Georgia, United States - Leaf-PdKOR-R3 | ecosystem: Host-associated > Plants > Phyllosphere > Phylloplane/Leaf | place: USA...
TGCATAGAGGAGTGAAATAGAATTTAGCCCAAGAATTGTTTCTGTGTTCTTAACAGAATTATTTCTCATGGAGTTTATGGAGTTTCCGTTGTCTGTATTCATCATACAAGAAAGAAAACAGCAAGAGTCACGACTTAGAAAATGGTGGACCCTGAAAATTGAATTTTCTCAAGAATCATTGCTGAATTCTTTCTTTTTCTTCCTTTTTAAATCAAACAAGATCATCGCCCCCACTCACCCTTGGATTCTGAATCACAAGCCATTTAAGAAGGGCCTTTCCCTATAGCCACTACCTCTCACTAAGAGTCCTCCAGCTTTGAGACTTTGTTATGAAGGAAACCAAAATATATACAATGCGGTGAAGGCAATAATGATGTCTCGCTGAGAAGTTGCTCAAAGTTTCATTAACTTCATGCTCTGTGCTGCAAAAGCTTAACTGCCAAAACTACGACTCTACAAGCTCCACAAGTAAAAAAGATACCCACCTTTTCCAACATTTTTATTTCTGCCAAGTTCTTGACATTAACTTGCTTACGCAGGGAGAATTACGGGAACTTGTTACCGAGGCCTCACTATACATCCATGCCAAAGTACCCGAAAGGCGTGGAAGGGGACATGGGTGAAGGCAATGTTCTCGGTCACAGGAATGACATGTTCTGCTTGCGCTGGTTCAGTTGAGAAGGCTATCAAAAGGCTTCCCGGCGTGCTTGAGGCCATTGTTGATGTCTTGAACGATAGGGCTCAAGTCATGTTCTTCCCCAGTTTTACTAATATACGTGTTCAACAACTGTTGGATAAAGTATTTGAAGACAAATACTTGAGTAAAAGCTCGTTGTTATGTTGCTTTGAATTATATGTCAAAATTTAACTCAGAATGGTTAAGTGAATTCCAAAGATCCAATCTCTGTGCGTGTGTGAAGATTTAACCCAGAATGGGGGACATGAAAATATAGTCATCCAGAGGCATGAAAATGACTCTTATGAAAATTCATCCTGCAAACTGTTCATTATTGTTATTATTTTTAATCTATAATGACACTCAAAATGGTAAAACTATATGATTCTATTAGCATTTTGGCTTTTCTTTCCTTTTTCCAATTGCTTTGATATACATACAGTTTTGTTTTTTCTTTGGTAGTGGAATTGAGGTAGGATGAATTTCAGAGGCTATTACCTGAAAGGGTTCTAAATTTGATCTTGGTAACTATCCATTTGGCACATTTGCGTTTAATTTGTCTGCACTCCTTTTGAGTATTTTTATACTCTAGCACTTTAAAAAAAATATTTAGAAAAATATTTTTAAATGTTGATGTAGGACTGATGCTTGCAGAAACTGAAGCAATGGCATAGTTCCGATGAAGAGCAATTTGGAGGATGTACTGACTGCTATTCACTTATCTAGGTTCATGTGCGTTTATTTTTTATATTCAACCTGTTTTTTTCAAATTATTTTTTGTTTTAAAAAATATTATATTAATAATGTTTTAAATGTTTTTTAATAATTTTAATGTATTAATATTAAAAAAATAAAAAATATATATTATTTTAATATATTTTTAATTAAAAAATATTTTTATAAAAATACTCTAAATCGCTCATGAAAAGCTTTTCTTAGATTGACTTAGAGCGTATTTGAAATTGTGGTAGCAGTCGCGGTTTAAAATGTTTTTTTGTTTAGAAATGCATTAAAATTATATATTTTTTATTTTTTAAAAATTATTTTTAAGATCAAATCATCAAAATGATCTAAAAATATATAAAAAAAATTTAATAATAAAAATTTAAAATTTTAAAAAATATAATTTATCATGTTTGTAAACAAACTCTTAAACTATAAATGGGCTTTGGAGTATAACCTCATTGGCATTCCAATAGTAGCCGGGGCGCTTTTCCCTGGCGCTGGACTCCGTTTACCACTGTGGATAGTGGACCTTTTCCGTGGGCTCCATGGCTGCCTCTTTAGTCAGTGTGGTTCAGAACTCTCTCTTATTGACGAATTACATAAGGCCCAAGAAACTGAAAAATCTAGGAAATAGAAATTCATGGAATAAAGATAGTGATTAAGAGTTGATCAGGAGTTGATTGAGAGCAATGTAGACGATATGTAGGAAGCGTTGCCAATTGACTGGTGCTGCATGAGGTTTTAAAAGTAAAGGAAAATGAGGAAAGACGAGAGATTTTATACATGGTGCGTGAAATGTTTAGAGTTTTCTTCCTGTTTCAAATGATAATCACCATAGCAAGACTTGTGAAAGCCGGGATTTCTTTCACAGGTTTGCAGATAGAAATATTGGTGCCAAGCATATAATAAATGTAGCCAAGTGTTTTGCTACCTTGAGATTGCCATCAACACGAGAACAACTTCAAGCACGCACCCTCGGGATTAACTTGATGATAAATTTAAGGTGTGTTGCTTGAACTATTAATGATGTTGGCTGTTTCTTGGCATACAAATAACATAATGATCATTGTGTTATGATCTCTCTGGATTTGTGGCTACTCCACGGAATGAAGATTGAGCAAGTTGAAGATGCAAGAACTCAAAGAGTTACGATATTATGATTGAGAATTACCCTCGGGGGGAATGGAAACATATATGGTGTCATGGACTAAAACATAGTACTCCTAGTTTCTAGAAGTAAAACACTTGAAGAGGGCATGGAACAAATTTCAACCAGAAATAGCTACTGCTTCGCAGACAAGTCTAAACAATTGCTGTGACAATTTTCAATTCAAAAGAAGTTCCACAATGAGGCTTTTTGTCCATTGCATTTGCAGATGTCTATGATACGGCATCTCTTTGTAGCCCAAATTTTTATTACAAAAAATTGCAAGAAATCACAACTACTTGCACAACCCATTATTTGCTCCAATCATTTGGGTATTAACCATCATTCTTGGCTGAAGCCTCTACAGGATGAACCCAGATTGCTTACCATATGTATATTTATGACTTCAAACAAAATAATTCTTACAACTTTGAGGCCAATTTTGTTTTCAAGTTCTCACTGTTTGTGCTCATTGACCGTACCTTCTGCAGTTTCACTTTGGCTTTGAACAAGATTTGATGCACTTCATCAAAGTGTGGCCTTGTTGCATTTTTTGTATCCTCCATCCACTGCTGAACCTTCTTGTAGGGGCAAAGTATTCGGCTGCAATCCTTTTCATCCAAAACCTACAGCCAAAAACAAATTCTACTTGAGAATGCCTTCATGAGGCAACTTCTTTGATTCTTTTCCTCGCATTATATGAAAGAATTTCAAGGTAAATTTAGAGCAACAAAAAATCCTACCTTACAGTTCAATAAGTGTAAAAAGTATAGAAGATCTATGTTTTTTAAATGAATTTCTTCCCAAACAGTTAGGTAATATCAGAGCAAGAACAAAAAAGGTATTGCCTGCAATCCTAGACACCTGTAAATTATGCTCTAGGTTTCAGCCATTAAAAAAAACACGTGAAATTTATGATGTAATTAACCTTTACATCCATGAAAAATTCAATGTAAGAGCATGAAGCTGAAATCTTTCCTTGCAGACTTAGATTCCCATTTCAGCATCAGTAAACATAAGGCCATAGTCCAATAAAACAAGTTGGACTTCTGACTACTGCCCAGAAGACATAACCCATCACACTACTACATCCATGTTTTGTTCATCTCTATAGCACCTCGCTCTGTTCTGACAGTGAGATCAAGTGTGCCTGTCGTTGGGTGTTGGAAAAGAAAAGGGAGGAGAGAGGCAGCACAGATATTTCCCTTGTGTTCAAATTTGATTAAGTCCTCATGCCTCAAAATCCTAATACCAAAACTCTAAGTAACTCTCTCTCACTAAGAGTTTTTATCTCTATCGCAGCCAATACATCCCTTTCTTTGTTTCTTTATAGTTACATAGCCAATACTAATTATATCATAGAAGCAAAGAGTCATATCTATGTACCTCCAGTTGCATTAGTTCACAAACTAGGCTTATATCAGCTATGGATGGTTGATTTCCACCTAACAAGAACCGGCCACTTCCCTTAAGCCACACAGACTCTATCTTTGACAGGGATGAAAACAGAACTTTCTCAGCCTCAGCAGCTGCTTGTGGATCCAGAGGTAGACCAAGGACAGGTGCTAATGTGGTATTCTTGACATATTCAGCTGAAGAAGAAGTATAAAATGGAAAAGCACCAGCTTATCAGAATCTTGGGAAAGAAAAATAAACAAAAGCTTTCCAGTGGAAGTCGCCAGGAACATTGTAACTAGAACCAGTGGAATATAAGCCGTATTGTATGTCAATTTCCAAGTCGGAAGCATAACAGCAAAATCAAATTAAACATGTACAAAATAATGATTCTCACAATTGTTTCAGATCAAATTTTTTATGGCATACCTGCACCACGGCGTAAGTTGGAGTGATGCCAATCCAAAACCGAGTTGATTTTAGCTCTTTTGAAAAGATCCGCTGGGTACCTTACAGTGGGAACAGGTAGACTTGTTTATAATTGGCCATGGCATGTAAATCTTGGAATTAAATAAAAAATAACAAAATAGTCTTTGAATATACTAAAAATCCTGCACGAGAAAGCATAGGTCAACCAAATATACATTGTTCCTGCATTAGACAAGACCAAGCACCTTTTCAGTGTGGTTACAGTGAGAATCATAGTCATTTAACCAGTAAATTTTAGTAAATAGAAAAACGGCCCTGCTAATGTTGTCCATTTTTAAAGATTGAAAAGTGACTATACTAATATTGTCCAGTTTCTCCTTTCATATCTTAAAGATTAAAGCAATCAACAAAGTCTGCCTTGGTACAACAAAAGACAACAGATCAAGAAATAGCCCACGAGCCCTAAGTGACAGGAGCATGTTCCTTGCTTTTTTTCAACACATTTTTTTGGGCGTTAAGAACAACACAGCTTACATCATATCTATATCATTGCCAATACCCATTTCATTTCTTTATCCAGCAAGAATTTCCTATATTTAAGCCACCCATATCCCATAATGTACAGAAATTAATTACATTGGATAAGCAGCTTTTACATACCAGTGATCAGCAACTCCCGGAAATACACAAGCAAGATAAATTAAGATCGCGTGACTGCAAAGAACAATCAATAATTCAATAAGTAATTTGACGAATTAAAATGTTTAACGGCAAAAGGGAGTGCCAATTCTCTTTGTCATCTACAATTTATGGTGCAGGTCACACAACTAAATCATAGGAAAAAATGGCTAGCAACAAACTCAGGTCCTAGATTTACAGAAACGAAAAATGTGAGAGATGACAAAGGCAAGAGAAGTGTTTAAATTACCTCTCAAACAGCTTGAAACTTCCATCAACTATAGCTGGTAATTTTCTCATAGGGTTTATCTCTGAAACCATAATCAACAAACACTTAATTCTGCTAGCACAATTTAAGCGACAAGAACACTTAAATTAACATCATTTCCATCTGGGGAGGTCTCAATTCTGCTAATAAACAACAAAAGCCTCAGTTTTTTGACCCGATTCGCAAATAACTAAACACAGCATGAACATAGACAGACACAGAAGGGGAGCAACTTGATTGAGAGTACCTTTGAATTCAGGAGTTAAATGCTGGCGCTTTGATATGTCAACTCTAACCTCTTCAAAGTCTATCCTGTTTACCCTGTATCAATAATATACAATTCCCACATCAAATACACGCAAAAAAAAAAAAAAAACCATGTTCAAGAACTTGCAGTGAGAATTAGTACATGAGGAACCTATTACAAAGGGAAATGAAATAAAGAAAATTACTTGCAGAAGATGAGAACAGCCCGTGATGGCTGTGACATTCTATCTGCGTATACTTTCAGCTTCATTTTCTAGTTTCTCTCTCTCACTAGATCTCTGATTCTTAGTTCTTACAGTTGAATCGTTGATGTGAGGTACTAAGGTCGCAGATAGAGCCTTTCCCCCCTTTTGCACTGTTTTATCTCAGGCTCTGAAACCTTATCACACATACATATATTGTAAGAGTTAATTATAACTAAGTCCCTGTAGTTTACCAACAATAATTGATTAATCCTCATGGTTTCAAATATTAATTTTGAATCCCAATTTTCTTAAAATCTGTCTATACCTTCATTCTTTTGTCAATTTTATGTTCTTTTTCTATCAGATAAATTGGGTTGGGGGGGGGGGGTCTCAATTTTGCTAACAATTGATGACCATAACACACACTTGATGACCATAACACTTGATGACCATAATTTCCATCTGGAGTGTGAACTTTTACATTGAGCTGAAACCATTACAGAGGGATTAAAAAGGGTTTTCTAAAAAAACAAAAAAAAAAAAACCTTACAGAAGATGACGATTGCCCTAACGATCTACACATCCTTTCAGCTCCATTTATTTAAATAATTTTACGAGTTTTTAAGTTAATAATTATATAAATTTTTAGTGATTTTAAAATTTATAAAATTTAAATTAATAATTTATAAAATATAAATTTAAAATTTCATCAATTAAGCTATACTGTCAAAAATTTTATTCAATCACTCTTGATTTTACGATAGTGTTTGTAATTGTATTAGACTGTAAACCTTTATCTAATTTAATTAATAAAAAGATATTAATATAAAGCATGACCTGCACAAGAGTGATAGATGGTCTGTCTACTATTCATGTTTTTTTATCAACATATATTTTTAAATAATATATTAAAATAATATTTTTTTATTTTATAAAATTTTATTTTTAATATTAATATATCAAATCAATTCAAAAATATTAATTTTAAATAAAAAAATTAAATTTTTTAAAATATTATTTCTATGAAAAATAATAAACATGCATTTTATAGCTATGGCCAATAATAAATAGAGTTTATTTGGTAGTATAGCAGTGATTACTCTTGTTTTATTTAGAAATACATTGAAATAATATTTTTTATTTTTTAAGATTTATTTTTAAAATAAAAATATCAAAATAATTTAAAAATATAAAAAAAATCAATTTTAATAAAAAAACAAAAAAATAAAAAAATTTTAATAATTTTAAAATACAAAAACTAAATAAATCTGGTAAAGTTTTTTTATTTGTTTTATTTTAAGACGGGAGGATCCTCCACGTAGATTTCCGCATACCGAGACCATCCATCTTTAAATCAAACTATCTTTGTCGAGGCAAAGAAATTCATGATACTTATCACATGAAAATTTTTAGATTTTAAGTCCTTCTCTCCATTTTTTTTAATTTAACATTGTTTTATTCTCTTTTTCTTATATTAGTTGATTTTTATAATTAAATTCAATTTCAATTTTTTTTTTATCTTTATCAAGATTTTCTATTATTCATAATTTTTTCAATTCTTCTCACACATTCATGACATTTTATCTGTTAACTTTATTAACACGTAATATTTAAATCTTATCTTCTTAACATTTTTATCTTTATTTTTTTAAAATATAATTTTATGACAAATATTTTTCATACCTCTTAGCTTTTATATATAAAATTTTTTTAAAATATTATTTCCTATTTAACTTTTTTTCTCACCTTTTTAATATGTATTTCTTATATAACCTTTTTACAAACTACATGATGAGTCTTAAAATCTAAAATGTTTATAAATAAAGCTAGTATGTCAACTAATTGATTAATCTCTTGATTCAAGTAATATGATTCATTCTTTCTAGCTAAGATATCTAGTAACATGATATGGAAAGCCCAGGTGATTGGTATTTTGTGGCTTGTGATGCCTGGTAAACCAAGGTGACCGATAACTGATATATACAAAAGGTTTTCTTTGATGGATATAGGAACTCTCAGATGTCTAAGTTATTAACTTTATAAAGAGAGAAAGTACAAAAATATATATGTTAAAAGTGTTAAGAATGAAGAGATTGTGAAGATTAAGCTTGAAGGATCCATGATTTATTTATAGCCAACGAGTTTTTTTTTTTTGGTAGAGAAAAGGGACTAAAGTGTAATTTTATCATTTTTGATATATTGAGTTGTATTTTACTCCAAATAAGATGTATCGAATTAGTATAAAATACCGAGAGATCAACTTGGAGTCTTGAAAAAATTCTCAAAATAGTGTTGGGCTCGAACAAAATATTTGAACTCATTAGAGATGAAAAATAGGTTCAAACGCATTGTCTGAACCAAGGTTGTTAATTCCGTTATGTTTCGTCCGGAATGGCCGAAACATTCCATACCAATTTAAAAAATGAAACAAATTTCATCTCATTTTAAATTTCGGTCCGTTCCGGATTTTTCGGCTAAATTCCGCCCAGAACGTTCCGGTTTCATTCCACATATTCTGTTCTACTTTTGAAAAGCCATTGAATCAAAATGAACCTTATTCAATTTAATTAATTAAACAACCCAATTATAAAAAAGCTCTTTTTCATTACTATTTTCAATAACAATGATATTGATAATAATATTGAAAATTATTATTACTATTTTCATTAACAATGATATTAATTTTTTAAAATTAGATTTATCACTAATATATATGGTTTATATTCATGTTGTTTTTTTCATGTTTATACTTTGTAGGAATTTGAGCAAAACAAGGGATGCTTTAGATTTCATTAGCCTTGATAACATTGACCTAACTTTATATTTAAAATATTTGTGTTAAAACATTTTACTTTCATAATATTTTGATATTTTGTTTAAGTTGAATTACTTTAAGTTAAAGATCTATTTAATCTTGACTATTTAGAAATATTTTAAATTTTAAAATTATATTTGTTTGGCATTGTGTTTGTATTGCATAATTTATAATTAATTTATCTTGAATTTGAATTATGTTTGTTGAATTTATATATATATATATATATATATATATATATATATATATATGAACAGTACAACCTCGAAACGGCACACCAAAACACTTCGAAACTGAAACATTCCATTCCAATTGAAAAAATAAAACATCTACCGAAACGGAATTTACAACCTTGTGTTGTACAACCATATTAAACGAGGCCGTTCTACGTGTGCTTATATATGGCTGAGCTTTTTCTTGTTTATCCTGGTTTTTTATTTCTAATAAAATATTATTTGAAAAGTCATTCAACACACCTATCCTTTCTTGATTTGAAAATTCTACCCTATATCTATTTTAGTCATTTAATAACGAAGGATTATCATTTTAACTCAACCAAAAATATTAAAATTTTTAATTTATTTTATATTTAAATTATTTAATTCTTTTAGGACAAATTTATTGTTTTTTCCGCATTGTAAACTAACACTAAGAATTGTTTTATACTAAAACATCGAAAATAAACAAAATCAACCTAACTTTATTTTTATTTTATTTGAATCTTTTTATTATAAAATAAAATTTTTGACAATAAAAAATAATTTAATATTAATATTATTTCTTAAAAAAATTACCTTAAACATTTTATAGTTTAGCCATTTTGTCTTTACATTGCCTGTATTCTTTTAAAAATTATGATTTACATCTTAAATTTTATCTAATTATTTAGAACTATTGAAATTCAATTCAATACCAATGGTTAAATCAATTTATTTGTTTGAAATTTTTGAAGGATATTATTTTGAATCATAAATAGAATTCAAATCATAAAAAATAAATAAAAACAAATAAGATAAAAAACACTTTAATTTGCAATAGTAATTTCAAATAAAAAATATTATTTTTAAAATATCGATATTTATTTTCTTTCAAAAACCCTATAACTTTTATTTGAAAGTATATTAATGGTTGTTTTTCAAAATATTTTTCATTCAGAAAAATATTAAAATAATATTTATTTTTTATTTTTAAAATTTATTTTTAATATGGACACATTAAAACGATCTAAAAATATTAAAAAAATTAATTTAAAACAAAAATTATTTTAAATTTTAACCAAAAAAAATAAATAAATTAGAACTCGCTCCAGGACGGTGCCTTTGTCGTCTCTTTGACATTCCTTCTGCCTCTCTTTAGTTTATCTTTTTTTTTGTAAAGCGCTTGGGTCCTCCATCCACCTCTACCTATTTCATCCTACAAATCCTTGAACGGTAGTATGTATTCAAGAGATTTCCTCCTGTTTTTTCTGCTGCAGTTCTCTCTTTGAACACTGTATCCTAAAACTTTTCTTCGGAAATTATGAGAAAAGGAGGCTCTTGTCATTGATGATGTTTAAAACTGTCTTTGAATGGAAGAACACGATGATGCTGTAGCTTGCTTGCCTGCACGTGCATGCCATGAAGTTATGCCATTCGATCGATGTGATCATATTTCTAATTCCAGGGGAAACATCTTGGCAACATAATCCGAGACACTTGCACTAATCACAGCCAAGAATATTCCTCATTATTGAAAGGGAACATTTTTAATTTATGTTTGACCTCTCTTGGCATTAAAATCTCAGCGGTGGCTACTGCTCTTGTTTGCTCGAAAATGCAGCTGGTAGGGGCAGCAATATTAAAAAAACAAAAAATAAATAAATAAAAGTGGCAGTCCATTCAATTTATACCCAATTAGTTCTAGGTTGCATCTCCTCAGTCA
>Ga0325414_1009059_pt1 | contig 10504 bp, 4 predicted proteins | sample PopdelMetagenome_8_FD_206183 | JGI IMG/M metagenome (GOLD analysis project Ga0325414, IMG submission 206183) | Populus deltoides microbial communities from Bellville, Georgia, United States - Leaf-PdKOR-R3 | ecosystem: Host-associated > Plants > Phyllosphere > Phylloplane/Leaf | place: USA...
TGTGTTTTTCTATCCATTTTATTTAAAATGATATAATTTCATTTTAAAATTATCCCCAAAATATATTTGTTTTTATGTATTTTTATTTTTTTCTTTAATTAAATATGTTTTTATCCATTTTATATTTCTAATTTTTTATTGTAAGATATTAAGCATTTGACAACCTAAATGATCCCGTGTCCATTGTATATATAGGGCGTGTTTAGAAGTGTAATAACCATAGTTTTGAAACCCGGCCCGGCCCGGCGGGTCGACCCGGGCCGGGTTGAAGAAAAAACGGGGAAAGAAAAAACCAAGCTGACCTGGCAGGTTGACCCAGTCAAAACCCGGTTACAAACCCGTTGACTTTTATTTTTTTTACTAAAACAACGTCGTTTTGATTTTAAAAAAAAAGAACTGACCCGGTTGACCTGGTCAAAACCCACAACCCGGGTCTTAAAACTATGGTAATAACAGTTGTTTTTCAAAGTATTTTTGGCTTAGAAATACATCAAAATAATATCTTTTTATTTTAAAAAAATTATTTTTGACATCAGCATATCAAAATGATCTGAAAACACCTAAAAAAATTAAATTTTTTAAAAAATACTTTTAAAACACAAAAATAAACAATCATTCCTAAAATGATAGTTAAGCTATTAACATAAAAAAGAAAGATGCTTAAGCATTGTTTGATTAGGTATAAAGAAGATTCGATTGTGTTTTTCAACTTGGGAAATAAGTCAGCATATCTCCATGAAACACTCTTTAATATTAACGAGCATGGCTAAAGAAGAAGCATCCAAAATTAAAGGGATTGTTACTCTATGAAAAGGATCACATGAATGGAACTGAGCACCGAAAGCCAAATGGATACAGCAACTACTTCCACCATGTGAGATGGCGACTTTCGCTCTTTTTATCTATATATGTTGCCAAATCTAGGAGAGAGTGATGACGAAGTTTTTATTAGAGAGAGAGAGAGTGAAAAATTCTCGACCGACACCCATTTGACGTAAAGAGAAAATTCCCGTGTTTGAAAGTACGGTTATAGTTATTTTTTTAAATATATTTTATATTAAAATATATTAAAATGATAATTTTTTTATTTTTTAAAAATTATTCTTGAGATTAGCACATCAAAACGATCCAAAACATATAAAAAAAATTAAATTTTAACAAAAAAATAAATTTTTTAAAAACACAATTTACACCGCGTTCCAAAACAAGCAAGTATGAACCATCGGTCAAACAACCTTAAGTTTGGTAGTTCTAATTATAGTATAAACCACTGGTCAAACAACCTCAAGTTTGGTAATTCATTGAAAGGTATGTTTGGTATTATGATATATGATAATTTTATATAAAAAAAAATTATTTAAAATATATTAAAATAGTTTTTTTAAGTTTTTTTTATTTTTGATATTAGAATATTAAAATTATTAAAAAATATTAATTTAATATTTTTTTAGATAAAATATAATTTTAAAACATATCGAAAATAAAAATTACCGCACTTCCAATCACTCACTTAAGTTGTGGCAAAAAAATATAGTAAATTTTTTATAAAAAATAATTTACATCAACACATAAAAATAATTTAATTAATAACACTAAAAATAATTAATTTAAAGCATAAAAAACTTAATCTTTTTAAAAAGTACAATGTGATTATAAAAACAAACAGATTCTTCATTAATTATATGAATTTTTTTAAAAATGTCCTTTCAAGATAAAATTCAATATTTAAATTATGAATTTAAATATAAAAAAATACATCCTGAAAAGTCAGTTATATATAACATGTATGGATCAACATCATAATCTTGACCCGTTAGAGCCAATTCTGCTATATATTTTACACATAAAAAAAAAGAAAAAGAAAGAGTTGTTCCATATAAAAAGGTAACAGCTAGATAGAAGTGGAGGTGTGCAAATAATGCTGATTACAGAATCAGTGGAGGAGATGCTCGTCTTGGGAGAAAACATTAATCATCGCGGTTTGATGATAACAGCCAGGCACATATTTCCCTGTTTTTTACCTCTTCCACTCAACTTCTTATTTTTCTAATACTTATTCACGCATTACATAATCATTGCCCAACCCATCTTTCAAAACATATATATATATATATATATATATATATATATATATATATATTTATTTATTATTTTTTTTTCATTTTCATGTGGGTATTTTTTTATGTGAATATCCGGATTAATTTGCGAATACCTCGACTAATTCCACGCATCCTGAAGTTAAAGATCACGTAAGCCTTCAGTAATCATTATATTAACAACCACATAACTTGAACTTGAAACCACAAGAGAACAATCATTTTAATTTCAAGTTTTTATTAAGGGATGATTTACTAAACAATATTATAATAAAAACAATATTATTATAGGGCTAGGACCTTGCCTAATTTTCCACCTAATTAATTTACATAATAGGAGTAGCTTAACATTAGGTTATCCTCTTTCTTTTTTTTTTTTTTAATTTTAATATGTTGATGGTAGTTGTAAAGCTCAATTCAAAAGTTCAAAACCCAGGTGAGTAAGATTTCTCTATATTATATTATTACTATTCAATTTACAAATCATCAGACACTTGTAAATAAAATCTGAAACTACCTCAATTGGGACAAAAATAAATAAATAAAATAAACTAAAACAATATTAATTTAGATAAAATTAATAAAAAAATGAAATTGATTTAGCTGGATTTAAATAGTTTAATATATTCAAAATAGTTTAAAATAAAATTGAGGTTTCACATCATCAGGTGAGTTGACCCGTGAAAAACAAGTAGATTTTAATAAGTATGATGTGTATATGGATGGAATAGTTGATTATGCCACTTATTTGTTTTCGTGCAAATAATTTGTTGGGAAATGGAAGGCACTGAGTTTTGCTTTTCAGTATTGAGATTGCTTCTGGGAAAAGTGTTGTCATGTAAAAGCTGTCAGCTTCTTTTTTTTCTTTCATGTGCTGAAGCCCTTTAGAGTATTCTAGATGATTATTTTGTACTTGAACTATATTGCAGGTGAGATTAACTTCTTTTTTAATATATATATATATAAACATTTAAATATTATTAATGATTTTTTAATAAAAAAATAACTAATATAAATATTATTTGAATCAATTAAAAAAATAACTTTAGTCAACCAAGTTAACATGTTAAACCTACTGTCTGGATTATAAATTTAAAATAATTTCATAAAAATAAATTGAAAAAAATTATAAAATTTATTTTTCAATAAATTTTATATTGAAGAATAAATTTAAATTAAAAAAAACCATAGAAACAAAAAAAACAAAAAATATTATTATAGTGAATAATATTATATGAGGAGGGGTACAACAAATTATAAAAAAAGGGAAAAAAAAATACTCCTTTAGATTTTTTTTAATTGTTAGTTTACATATCACATAGTATTTCCCCCAACTTTATAGTTTCCTTTGATTCTTTCTGCCCCCAACTGAGGTCAATTCAATGCCCGTTTGGTACTGTAGAAATGGCAAGATGCAAACACTGAATTAAAGTGTTTAGTTAATACTATCCATATTTTTTTCATATGGATTCCATTCAAAAACCAAGGTCGGATCTCAGTTTACGAGAAATGATTTTTATCTACTTCTCCTTCTCTTCTACATAGAGAGAGTCTCCACTATTCTAGTTAGACCGAGTCCGGTTCAAAGCTAAATATATTAAACCGGATCCAACTCAATAAAATAAAAAAAATTAAATTTTATTTTTTATTTTTAATTGTGTTTTATTCGAAAAACTAGTGTTTCATATTATTCGATGACACTATATAAATTAGAAAAGGATCGCTTGATGAGGTAATATTTGTAGAATTTGATCGCAATCTTAATTTTATTCCTGATGATATTTTACCTGATATTGTTGTGCGTTTACAAAACCAATGAAATTATAGTCCTTGTCGGATGTATTTCATACGTGATGGAATTGTAGATAATTTAATGGAACAATAAAAAATATTTTATATTAAGTATTATTCATTTCATGATGTAATAACAGTAGTTAAATTTACAATATTTAAATTAAAAACCATCAATATTAATATATATTCTTTAAAATTATTTTATTACCTCAATTTAAAAAGCATTCTTAACCAAACACATTAAATTACTTTTTGTTCAACCTCAATTTCAACCACAGTTTCAACCAAACATATATAAATATCAAACCAACCTCAACCAAAAGTATTTTTTATAAAACAATTTTTTTTTCAAATCACAACCACAACAGCTACCACAATAACAAACACAGTCAAATCTATAAAACAAGCCTTGTGATAAATCTATTCATGAACTTAAAAAAAAGATAACAAACCATATGCTATCTGCTTTCTGATAATCTAGTGACCAGAGGTTGCCAAAAAAATAAGGTCTCAGTTTTTTTTTGCTTAAAAACTTATTTTCAAATTATATTTTTTTTCCAAAAAACCTAGAAAACACTCTAAACATTGTGATAAATCTATTTGTTACCTTAAAAAACAGCTCAAAAAATCAAAATTAACCTAGATCCAAAAACATCATTTCTGTCATATTTGCCTCCTCAAGCAAGAAGGAGGAAAAAAAAAACACTCAAGTGAAACTACCCCCATGAAATAGAATCCATTGACATTGATTTCAACCATTTTGATGGTCAAAATTATTTTTAACGACCACATTCTCTTTCCAAGCTGGAATTCAATAGTCCTTTCTTTTTTTTATCACACAAAAAAACTGAAAAATAAAGCAACTGAACTTTGGTATCAAAATTAAATTTCTGAAAATTAAATGGACCGATCACTTATAAACAAGAAAAAGGAGGATCAAAATAAACTTTTAAAATGAAATTCAAAATTGCCACCTATTTTACTCGCTATTTTCACTTTGGTCTCCTAACTTTCAATCCAATATTTTCTTAAAAAAAAAAAGGTAATTAGATGATAATCTGAGTTCAAAAAGCCCCAATTGTAAAAAATAAATAAATTGAGGATTAAACTTAAAAAATATATTATTTTAATCCATAATAATTTAAGAAAAAGTAAATAGTAAAAAATGTTATGCTACAATGATTTCTTCACACGGGCTTAGTTTCTTTTAATTTGTTTGTGTAATCAACCATAATAAAATTCCTTCGTTTGTTTGGCTAGCCGCACACCAGCACCAAAAGTCAAGGCTGGAATTTCAGAAATGGTAAGCTAAAAAAAAAAAATTGGGAAATGCCAATAAAACCAAGGGCATTTCAGTCTTACTGGCTCCTAACAATTATAGCGGTCCATCCACATTTAAAAGGTTCACATTCCATTTCCAGCGGAAAACTATATATGAATAAATTAATTATATGTGGTTTTTAATATTTCTGAATTTAGTTATTTAACCTCTATACTGAAATTTTGAGCATAACGACCCTTACACTTGTCAAAGTTGGTTGGAAAATGGTGTTTTTAGCTCTTTTTTTAATTATTTTTTTTCCAAAAAAATCTTGATAACATTCCAAAAATTGTTTTCGTTTGTTTAAAAGCTAAATTATTAAGCTATAAAACAAAACTTTTGGACTTTGAATATGTTGTTTCTTTGTCCTATAAAAATAATCATTTTTTCCTCATTTAGTTGTCCTAAACTGCACATTTCTTATTGAAAATTCAAAAAATTAATTATCTTACTTTTTTTTTGTTGTTTTGTCCTTCATGAAAATAGAATTTACACTATTCTAATTTGATCATATTTAATTTGAAAGGACAATCTCATGAAGCTAATTAATGTATCTATATGTTTTGTTTATATTTTTATTTATTTGGATTTTTGTTTAGAAGAATCATAGATCAAGTCATAACCCCGTAATCTTGAATTCAGTTAAATATTGAGTGTAATATATATGAGTTTGGCAATCTACCAAACCCAGCATCCCTGAACCTAGTCAAGCGCTAAGCCCACATGCATATAAATATATTCTCTCTAATTAAATTAGAGATATTTTCTTTTTGGTGAAGTCAGAGATATTTCTCTTTGGCATGGATAAGGTTGCAATGTGATTGAGAAAAAGGTAAGAAGGATGGGCTATTAAAACATGTTGGAGCCTTAGAAGAAAAGGTTCTCAATTATTATTTCCCATGATATATTTATTTTTAGAATCTTTTTAAAATATCAATGTATTTTTTCTCATAGAGATACTATTTTTTTAAATACGAAAATGACTAAAATACACATAAAATCAAAGAAAATTAAAGCCATTAACCAAGTGTGTTTGTGTCTTTTTATCTTTTTAAATACAATAAGGAGACTTTTGTGCCCTTGAAATCAAGAAAAAATAAGGAATGTATGTAGGGGAATTTTTATCATTTCACTAGGTTTTTCTTTTGTTATTTCCATATTTATGAAGGGTGTTCTAGTCCTTTTACATTGAATAATTGATTTTTAAATTCAAAAAACAATTGGCGCATGCTTTTTAGTCAACGCTTATGGTGCCTCCTGTTGGCAAAACCTGCTCTTTCATCATGTCGTTGAAAGTACCACTGCATTCTTTTCTTTATTGTGAGATGTATGAGAGTGGAGGATGGACAGTTTATTACCATTGGTTGTTTCTTTTTCCTTTTCTTTTCTCTTTTCTCTCTCAAAAAGAACATCTCAATCCTCTTTGTTTTTTTATATTTCGATTTCAGTCCTTATTTTTTTTATTTCTAATTTTTATTCTTGGCCCTTTTTTAAAATTCTTGTTTGTTTTCAATTTAGTTCTTCAATTATATTTTTTATTTATTATTTTTTCAATTCAGTCCTTATTCTTTTGATTTCTAAGTTTTTTCCTTAGCCTTTCTGTTAAAGTTTTATTAGTTTTCAATTTTATCTTTCAATCAAAGTTTATGGTGTATTTTGTTTTTCAATTTGTTTTTTTTTCCTTTTTTGTTAAAGTTCTTTTCTTTTTAATTTAACTCTTCAGTAAAAAAAATTGATTGTCCTCTATTTATTTTTATTTTATTTTCACGCTCATTCTTTTAATTACATTTTTTTTTGTTTTGGATCCTTTTTTGTGTAATTAATTTTTTTTCCAGTTTTATCCTTCAGTAGTTGATTTGCTGAGAAACTAGCTTTGTGATTTTTTCATTTATGATGCTTTCAATTTAATAACTTGGATTATAGGTTTGAAAAATTAACAAGGGTTGACATCATTTTTTTTGCTCATTTTCTTTTATGATTTCAAAGTTCAACATTGTTTTTTTTTCAAAACATTATTTACTCTGTGGTTTTCTTTAATTTTTTTCTATCGAGTTGACATGGTCTTATGACTTAGACAATGAGTTTTGTAGGTCAACACGGGCTGACTCGCCTCTTATTACCTGGGATACATGTCCATCATGCTAAGCAGGGTTAACTCGGACAATTTTTTCTGTCCATTTTTTTTTATCTAATTTTTCACTTCCAAGCTATCATGATTTTTTTATATATAAAAACTTGATCCATCTATTGTTGTTGGATATTTTTTCTATCATCTAATTAAAATATAATCAACTTAGTAAACCCGATCCGGCTTGTAATCCGAGCCATTTGTTTTTCTTGTTTCTTTTAAATGTGCTTGTGACAACTATACTATACAAACTTTTTTCTTTTTTAAAAAAAATCTAATTTTGGTTTTATTTTAATGAATACCTTTTTTTAATATGTATTTTCTTTTAAATATATTTTTTACTTTATGTTTCAATTAATATCCCTCCTTTATGATTTTTTTTATTTTACTTATTTAGTTTTTTTTATAGAGTTTTTTTTTAAATTGTTTTATGTGTATAAGATTTTTGAAGATATTATTCTAATTCATCTATAAATTTCTTTTTATGTTTCACGTAGATGAACTTTATTTTTAAAAATAAAAAAATATATTTTTAAATAATATTTATAATATATGCAACCTTGCATAATATTATTTCCCCTTTTGTTTTATTTAATCAGTTTCATGTGTTTGTCTATTTCTATTATCATTTGATTGAAGAAAAAATGAATTTAATAAAAAATTCAATATACACAACCAGGTAAGTATTCAATGTTGTGAGATCAAATATCTTGATCTACATCTATCTCTTGATTTTTCTAGTTTTACTTTTAGTTATCGTTAATGACTTTTTATTTATTTATTTATTTATACAAGTGGTTATCGATTTATTTAATTAAATACTTGCATAAACTTTTTAATTTACACTTTGAATTTTTTTATGTAAATTGAACATGAAGGGTCAATTGACAGAAATGCTTTTTGTGATTATCTATTAGAACGGGTGCCTCTGGCCAATGTTTATAAAGGCGATCACATTAAATTAACATGGTTGAATATAAATTTTAAGACCCTCAGCAGATATGATAGAGGACTAGTTGATTACATATGCTCGAGTATACATATTATATATGTTTGAAAGTCTTATTTTCACGAGCACTACTAGAATGCAATACTTTTGTTCTTTTTGGGTCATTTATAATGACAACTGCGGGGTATGCTTGCATATCTATACTAACAACTATGTAAAGCATGTCTAAAAAAAAGAAGATAAATTACCGGGGTATCTATTATTTCTTCATGTATAATTATTTTAAATTCTCTGATTGTTAGAATTAATGACATTTTAAATACTAACTTAAAATTATCAGTGTTGATTAATATAGCTTTGGTCATGAGATCATACTCATATCGGACGTCTAGTAAGTTGGGTAATAATATGTTTGACACTGTCATTCAAATGTCACTATCCATTTGTTCTAGGTAATAATAAAATTAAATTAGTTTTAATCAACATATTATTTATATAAATTGAATGCAAAAAATATACTAGATTTATGGCTTGTCATGTCAGAAGGTGTGAGATTAGACATTTCATGATAAATCTCACTCATGTCTATGAGTTCTGCCAGGATGAGTTGGACGCACATCAACCACATCAGGTAATGGTTACAAATGTATTGTATTTTTTTTTTGTTATTTGAATAAAAATTATTTAGTTTTAATTTGTTATCTAATATAAGTCTTTCATATGTTTTGATTGGTTATATGGATGTCATATACAAAGGACTTGATATTTTAGCTTCGCCTATATGCCGCGAGGAATTTGACCTTTAGTTAGCACAAGTCTCGTTGTACTGCTTCAACATTGTTGAGATGCATTGCTTAGATTGGATAATGTGACAATTTGAACTATCTCAACATATACCGGATTATGTTGATATTAATGACGAGTTGCATAATAGTAGTCATTAGGGTAAACACAAAGGAAAGTGGTTGGTGATGCTATGAAAGATCGTGTTTTTGAGGAGCTGACATCTGATGACTAATGTATATACTTATATGAGATGATATTTGTCCATTACAAGTTGTTTCATTATATTTTTCGGTCACATTTTTCGAGATGTCCATGCAATCTAATGCATTTTGCGCTCCGATATTCGAGATAGAATCGACTGGTATGCAATGTTGTTTTATATACAATATTTATTAAATATTGTTAATGTTATTATGGATGATGACTACAAATTAGTTTTTTATGTATATATATTGATTCATTACTTGACACGAGAAGCTTGAAAAACAACAATGACTATTCATGAAGGTGTCAATGAGATGTGATATATTATGACCAATACTACGCTCAATTTATGTCATAATGAATTTCAAGAGGTTAGGGAGGTTGAACGTCTTGAAGTGACATTAACAAAATATGAGATTGTTTATTATGAGAGTAATAGAGATGTTGGCCCATCCATGAGCATCCTATGCCTGCTCACGAGCGTCCCAGGTCCATTCACGAGCGTCCCAGGTCCATTCACGAGCTGTGATGATATTGGTCCTCCTCACACCTATATAGATGTTATAGACCTATCCTCGAGTTGAACGAGTTGGACGAGTTAAGGTGATTCTCTAGACCAGTTCACAAGTATTTCAGGACCTTCCATGAGATAGGATGATTATTAGATATAGTTAGATGTTTTTATATGTTATGAAAATTATAAATAAATATATAATTAGTTTAATTTTAATAAAATGTTATGTTATGTTAATTGTCGGTCTAATTTTATTATTTATAATTAAAAATATTATGTTCTGTTTATATAAATTATGTTTTGATACTGAAAAACTGGTTATTTAAACTGTTAAATTATAACTTTTGAGGTAAATAGATAATAATGAAAGAAATTCTTTCAGGATAAGTCTTTTTAATGAAGTCACATGTAATATCTGTAATTCAAATATCACAAACTCAAATATTGCAATTGACATTTATGGCTTTTGACGAGTCGCTATCTAACGACTTCATTAAGTATGCTAGATCTTAAATAATTTTTGCCAATTCTATTTTATCAAAAATAATTTCACTGTGCTAAGTAAAAAAAAAACCCTCCAATTTCACTGTTCCTTCCAAAATTATCTGCCTCCCCTCTGCAGATAAATATTTCCTTCCTGCTCTTAAAAGCAATGCTTGTGATTCTCATTGGTAGCTTTGAATACAATCAACGGCCCCACCAAACTTACCCC
>Ga0325414_1009061_pt1 | contig 10503 bp, 3 predicted proteins | sample PopdelMetagenome_8_FD_206183 | JGI IMG/M metagenome (GOLD analysis project Ga0325414, IMG submission 206183) | Populus deltoides microbial communities from Bellville, Georgia, United States - Leaf-PdKOR-R3 | ecosystem: Host-associated > Plants > Phyllosphere > Phylloplane/Leaf | place: USA...
CTTCTTTATGAACACTACCAAATTACTAATTAATAATAATAACGGATAAATCGGGCAATTCGCATCGTCAAATGATATATATATATATATATATATATATATATATATATATATATTGTTAAATAACATATTTTTTAAAATCACGTAATCAATATTCATTATATGTGGCAAATAATAACAAGGTATTAATTGATATGGTGGTTTATAACCACGATATCTATTTAAATTCAAGATTGATTGGCCAATCGAAAAAAATCATAAAATTATCAAAACTAAGATTTCATGACAAGATTTTTAAAATCTAAAGATACGATGGTTATAGTAGTGATTTAATAACTACTCTAAGGAAAACATCTTTCGAAAACTTCTTTATAAATTTGAGTTCGAGCCAACAATCGAATTAAAAAGTATGGTCATTTTGAGTTATTATTCGGTTTTACGTGACTAAACCTCTTCCTAAACCTAAACTATTCATAATCACTTGTGAGAACTACTACGTGAATAATAACTTTTTAATATTTTAATTGGAGTTTGTTTTTTAATCTATAAGTTGGACAAAAATGATATTTTTACCTATAAAACATATTTGAAAGAAAAAATCATAAAATTATGATTTTTGTGTGAAACGGTTGATCGATTATACAAATGTATCCAACCGGTCGATTGACAATTGTGGCACTTCAAAAGAGCAACAAGTTTAAACGTCGCTATTCTAAAGCGGAACAACTATTTTGTCATGTTTAGAAATAACAATATTTAGTAAATGTTATGTTCTATAAACACGACAAAGTGAAAATATGCTATTACACCAAATCCTTTTCAAATAGTAATATTCTATGAAAACTTTTAATTTACTTTGCTAATTTTTTAAAAAAATCCAATAATAACTCAATGAATCATCATATAGGGAGAGAAGGAATTAATTAGCAGTGTATGACATAATGTTTTGGAAGTGTTTTTTTTTAAAATTAAAAATATTTTATTATTTTTGCTTTAAATTAATATATTTTTGATGTTTTTATATTATTTTTATGTGTTGATATAAAAAATGATTTATAAAAAATAAAATAAAAAATTTTAATATATTTTGAAATAAAAAACATTTTGAAAAATAACCGTTACTACACTTTCTAACACCCTAATATCTTCAAGAAACTATGTTCTAGATGTTCCAAGCATAAACTTTGAGCCTCACCTTAATGCGTTACCCGTTTTGTTTTTTAGTGAAATTTAATGGGTTATTGAGCGTTAATATTTTAAAATTTTTTATAATGTTAACGAGTAATTGTTTTTTAATATATATATATATATATATATATATATAAAGAAGATAGGGAAAAAATAAAATAAAAAATCATTAATCCCTAGTGCTAATGTTTTTTTTAAAAAAAAAATTTTGGTTGCATTGCCTTGTTTTTACGCCTTGCTAGTTATTCAGTACTGTGATTTATGACAAATTTTGGTGTGGGTTTGTAAGAAAATTGTCTGTTTGTTTCTTTTATATATATATATATATATATATATATATATATATATATATATATATAAAAGTGATCTTATAAATTTTAAATGAATAAATTTGTTTGTAAAGCGATATTATTGTCGTTGTTAGCAGTTATTTATAACCGGTGGTGCATCGTTTATCTGACCGGGGAAAGAGAAGAATGGCCGGTACATGGTCAAAGATTTTGGTTCGGGAGAAGTGACTGAACAGTGGCCAGTGGGCACCGTGGAGATAGTGGCATGCGTGCGCAGTATGTTCTTTTGTGCTGATCAAGACGACACGGTTGGCCACTTGGATCCTTCTTCTTAATTTATTACAATCAAGAAAAAAAAAAACTAAACTAAATAGTACGTGCTCGATACAAGTAAAATAAAAAAAGCTTTTGAAAGGCCCCCTTGCACGGATGCGTGTCTTCTTTTGGACAGTGCATTTCTCTTCGAACGACACTATTTTAATGATGATGGTTAAAATGTTGTTTTATTTACTAAAATAAAATAAAATAAAATATTTAAGTTTAAAAAGATCAAATTTGAAATTAAAATAAATATAGTGGGGGTGGGGTGTACATGCATGCCAACTAGACTGACATGGTGGCATCTAAAAGCGTCACGTCAAGTTTTATCCATTAAAACAGCACGTGTAGGTCCATGATCAGTGATTACACGGCAGCCACATTTTTTCCTTCTTCCCCGTCTTTTCTCTCTCATCCTCTTGCTATTCGCCAACCAAAATTAAAATGTGTGGTATATGTTGATTTTGATTTTGATTTTTTTTTATTATAAATTGTTTTTTTATTCATCATTTAATATTAAGTTGGTTTAGCTTCTTGCCTTATCCCTGATACTGGTTACTGCTCCCTTCTTCCTCCAGTCAACAGATCGAGGAAGGAAGGTTACTTGTACCCTCATCATGAATGAACCCAGTTCCCTGTCTTGGTCCATGGAGCATCCTGTGATGGCTAACCTTTGAGCCTCCATAGTGTTACAAGAACTCATGGTTGGTCATATCAGCAAACCTATTCAGTTTCAACTTGTAAGGCTTGTCCTTGCTATTCACCTTGTGAACATGTTTCAAAATTTCCTTGAATACATTGAAGCGCTTTTGTTTTTCAGTGAGGCTGCGTGCATGAAACTGTGTGTTGACACCCCTCCATCTCTCTCGTACAAGTCCCAGAGTCTCTCCTCTGATGCCAAGTCCTCTTCAGAGTAATCAAAACTCTGAGCCAACCTGAAAACCAGAACTACTGAAAATACAACTAGGATGACCTTTCCCGTATCCATAACAACGGTCTCAGGTACTATAGATTAGCAAAATAGCTATGGTATCATCTTAAAGGATTTAATGCTAATATTGACTAAAGAAATAAATCCGAGATAAAGCTGTCTGATTTGATTTTGGAATGACAAGATGTATAATTGTATATATACTCCCAGTGAAGAGATAAGCTTGTAGCTTCTTAGAACTTTAACCCAGAATCGAGAGGAAAAGTTTGTGAAGAAAATGGCTATAAATGTGGGAGAAGGACCATCTTCTTGGCTTCAAGCACCGAAAGAGACATAATGATTCTTGAAGAACTAGCTATTTGATTGACAGTCATTGGTTTTATATAGTAAGTATATCAAGAATAGCGTTGTGGGCTTATATTATGCGTTGCAGCTTTTCTGGAGGTGATGCTTGATCATCTTGCGTCCGTCCTGAAGCCAACATGAAAACCACGGTCCGTACTCGACTCGTTTCGTAGACGGGTGCCCAAAGTTTGCATGTCGTTTCTTAGAAAAATGAATAATCTCGTAGGGGTTCTGCTATTTACCTCTTTCATGGGTAAATTAATTAGTGCTTAGAATGACGAAACATATACAAAATCGGCGTCAGAAGTCACCAGGCGAATCCAGTTCCATGAAAAGAAAAGAATTACAAGGTGAAACAGCGTAGGTAATAGCATCTGCATATTAAAGTAATGAAGCAGACTTGGTTTCTTCATAAAGATCCTGGCAAGCCCATCATCTTGGTGCAGTCTAGCTCGAATAGTCGTGTGATAGAGATTCTGATGGATCTTTGAGCTACTATCAATGAACTTTATAAGGAAATAAATTTATAGCCTTGAGCCCTTGTTCAATATTGTCCCAAGGGAAGGAGATGGTCTTGGCTCAAGAAGTTGGCTGATGGCAGTCTTGGCATAGCAGATGGTGGTTATGTCCTCCGGAGATGGCAGTCCTGGCAAGCCCAACTAGTATATCTACGCATGTACTAGCTTTTAAATCTGTTCTTTAAATGATGGGAATCGATGGGGTCTGATCGTCAATGCAGATTTTCCATTTCAGCACTATGCGGGTAACCATGTTTTTTTAAAAAAATTATTTTGTTTTCATTTTAAATTTTTTTATCGTTTTGATATTTTGATAAAATATAAATTTTAAAAAATAAAAAAATATTATCTTAATATATTTTTAAATAAAAAATATTTTTAAAAATTACCTGCTATCAAATAAATCAAAGCAAAATAATAGAAATTATAACAAAATTTTCTTTTCCTTTCGCAAAACGAAGGAAAAAAAATACTAATATTATTTTCGTGTTTCAACGTCCACTTTTAAGGATCAACACATTTATGAGTTTACGTCTATTCTCATCTCCATCTCATGAAAAAAAATTGTTATTAAAATAATATTTAACAGTCGTTTTTAAAAATATTTATGATTTAAAAATATATTAAAATAATATATTTTTTAATTTTTTAAATTTATTTTAACATTAGAACATCAAAATATAACAAAATACAAAAATAATTTTTTTTCTAAGAACACTTTTAAAATACACAATCAAACAAGTTATAAATCTAAGTATTTGCATAGTAATTAGTGAATTGGATCAACACCTTAACCCCCGAGGACTACCCATGTCATGAAGCGAGGTGAGAGTGAGACAGATTATTTTTCCAAGGAACTGATCCTTTTTCTGTCTCATCTAATTTCAAATTAGAACATGAACTCTTCCTCTCATTAACAAAGGGTTAGTTAACCATAATTTAATTAGTTGGTTTTTAATCAAATGGAGATGTGAATAGACGTCCGAAATTAATTAATTTATCATAAACACGTTCGATTATAACAACTAAGACTTTGATAATATCGAAATTAATAATTTTTTTTCTCCTATATATCATAACTACAAATGTTAAAAAGAAGAAGAAGAAGATGATGACGTGCCAAAAAAAAATTGAAAAAGAAGAAGAAAACTAGCTGCTCCAAGCCCAACTCTCCGATGAAGCTCACCTGAATTCTCCTCCTAACAAGCCCACCTGAACCCTTCTTCAATGAGGCCCAACCAAACCCTCCCCCAAGCAGGCCCATCAAAACCCTCTCCAAAAAAAACCTAACCAAACTCTCTCTCTTTTTCTTACCACCACCATCATGTTAGTATATGTTTATAGCAATTCAAAATATTTTTTATTAAAAAATTTATAAAAATAATTTTTTTATTTTTTAAAAATTATTTTTAACATTAGCATATCAAAACGATCTGAAAACATAAAAAAAAATTATAAAATTTTTAAGAATGCTGTTTGCACCACATTAGACACACAACAACACGAATATCTCTCATCAAATATTATTTATCTTCTACAAAAACTATTTATCTTCTACAAATAGTATTTTTCTTCTTCAAATACAATCCATCTTTTGCACCACGTCCTTATGAACTCTTCGGCTTTACGTTGAGAAAAACTAAAGATTTGGTTGAATCCATTTATTTTGTACATTTATACCAAACACTATAGATTACATTGTATAAATTAACAATGCATTTTTTGTGATTTCTTTCCTTTAAGATCTTTATAAATTTTTTCAATTTGGCCATGAAAATTAATTTCTTTGTAGTTTCATCCTCGTGGTTTACATTAGTATTGTTTTAAGTGTTATAATTTATTTCGCAACTAAGTGTTTTAGAATATACTAATAATAAATTAAAGATTGATATTATTATAATTTTAGGTTAAAATTATATTTAAAAATGTATAAGGACTTGAAATATCACAAAAAAAAAAAACATAGGCCCTTTACATTTCCATAGTTAAAAAGGAACAAAATTTTTAATTTGAACCATGAAGTTTCAATTTAAACATATTTGATCCTTATTAATCAAGTATTCTAGTTTCAGTTCCAAACTTCATTTTTTTTTTTTGTTACATTTTAGCATGTCAATATGGAGAGAGAATAGAGAAAGTTACCAAAAAAAATGAGAGAGAACATTTGAGTCCTCCATAAAAAAAAAAAATCAATTTTAGTATCAAATATTTCATCTTAGAAATGAGATTTCCTTGGACTTGGACTTTTCCTTCATGCTTGTCGGGAAAAATAGACTAAGATCCTTGCAATTTTTTATTCAATTTAATCTTTGGTTTTTTCCATTGATTAGATGTTGCATTAGGGTTAAAAAGGTATTTATAAAGGTTTTGAGGTTGTTTTTGAAAATTCTTTAGATGAAAACATGTTGAAATTTCAGTGTTTGGGGTTCAAAAGGTTGGACCCTAATAAACTAGTGAATGCCATATTGCCCACCGAGCAAACAAAGTGTTGTTTATTTTGTAAAAAAAATATAACAAAACAAGGCGTGTGGGCTTGAACTTACAGGACAAGACGCACCAAACACGATCAATATATATATATATATATATATATATATAATAACTTCGTTTTAAAATCTATAATTCAATAATATCCTTAAAATTTTTAAAATTATTTAGTTTAACTTTTTTTATAAATAGTAATTAATATTTTTGATTGTTTGCATAATTTCATAATACCTCAAAGATATTATTATAATTTTCCTTTAATTCTTTTTTGTATTAATTGATAAAATTACCATAAAAGGCTCGAATATGATTTTAAATTCATGGTTAAAATCTATTTTTTATTAATGATAACCAAACACTTAAATAATTTATATAATTTTTCAGTTATTTGATTCTTGACTTCGATAATATGTCCGAGGAAGACATAATATTCAACTTCATGTCTGGACTCCAATCTTTGGTGCAAACGAAACTAAAACGACAAAAAAGAAATAAAAGATATGCCCTCCGTTATTGTTGTTGCGGACAACTTGGTTAATTTTAAATCGAGTACTAGAGAGGGCTATGTGTCATCCTTGTTCAAATCTAAAGTAAAGGTCAAGAAGGAAAAGTAAGTTTTAGTAGGGGTGCATCGGAGGTTGTAGTGGATACCCGTAAGGCTAAATTTATAGATGCATAAGGTAAAGGTACTAAACCGAAGTATGCTTGCTTCATTTGTGATGGTCCTCACTTTGAAAGGGAATATCCAAAGAGGGAGAAGCTAAACGCTATTCGAGTTGGAGATAACAATGAAGATGAGGGAGTAGTTACACATGTCAATCCTATACGTGTGTTAAACTGCCTAGTAGCTGAATTAGTGGATTCAGCTTCTCAAACCAGTCTTGTTGATTAGGACTTAGCGAGGATTAATGCATTGTGAAAAGGAAAGTCAGTGGTAGAAGATTTGATGTATATACAGACCAGTGTAAATGAGCAGCCAATTAATGTCATGCTAGATTCGGGTGTGACCCATACATTTGTGTCTAATCAATTAGTGAAAGATCTTGGTTTGAGATTGAGCAGTAACGACAACTTCATGAAAGCAGTCAATCCTAAGGCACAAAAGATTGTGGATACGTCTTATGATGTGCTGATTATATTGGATCAATGGAGAGGTAACCAAGATGTGTTGGTTGTGAATTTAAATAATTATGATATTATTCTTAGTCTTGATTTCATAAGAAAAGCAAAGATTGTTTTGATGTCACATTTGAATGGAGTTATAATTTCAAGTTTGAAATTTTAATATTTCATATAAAAAAATTAAGAAACAATACATAGGTTGTACATGTTGTAAATAATGAAGTTTAAAAGATTATTTCAAAAGGTTTTTTTTATCCCATATTGAAATGATATTATCTTATCCTTTTAAGTTGAAGTATTTAAATCAAAAATATTTTTTTATTTCATATTAAAAAAACATAATTTTTTTCTTGTGAACATAAAATATATATACTAAAGAATATTGAAAAAATAATATTTTTCTTGTGAACATAGAATATAGAACATATATTTCAGGTTCTAGATAAACTCAGCGGATTAAATGGTTTTCTCGAGACCAATAATTAGTCCTGATTTTAAATGAAACAGACCCAATCAAAATTTTAAATTTTAGGTTAACCCGGCGAGTCGAATCAATCTGATAACTATGATTTAAAGCCCAGCCTGTTAAGAAGCCATGGAAAAGGTGTACAAGACGTGGTGGGAATCCATTTGGTCTAATCAATATTATCAAAGCACTGCCTGTTTAGAAGCCACTTCCTGTCCGAAGAGACATCACCGTAGAAGAAGGTGGCAGTCGGGCCTGGAGGTGATGGTCTGATAGAGAGAGATTGTTAAACTGGCACGGTGTTGTTCGTCCATGGAGATATTTTTCGATTAAAGAGATTTCATTTACCATGCAGCGGGGCTAGATGCGGACCCAGTTACATGGAATATATATATTACGGCCACAAGGTGGAAAGAATTGAGGAGGAGATTTTGCAAGATATGTTTGCCACAAATATTCGTAGCTGTAGTGAAGTTAAGCTTTACAATCCATGTTCCATGTGCGGATCCGCATAAGAACAGACGCTAAAAACCACTTCACTTCTGTAAAAAGTGAAAACTTGATTGAGTTTTATCATGCAAGCAGTTGCATGATAAAACTCTATCAATTTTTTTTTAAAATATTAAAAATTTATTTCTCATTTACTTATAAATAACTTGTTTATACCATAACGGTTATGTAATTTTTAATACAAAGCGCAAAAAAAGATTCCAAAATATATGCGAAATAAAGTGATCTATCAGGCTGAAATAATGTGATGATTTGAAAGGATTTTAGGCCGCTATACATCTCGGAGACTATATGAATGACATATATTCAGCACGTGACGTCTGTGTGTTTCACACGAAAGTCACAGTTCAGTGTGCGGAAACGGAGTTGGCAAATTCTTGGTTCCGTTACCACGCACACTAATGGTTTCGTTCTATTCGTTTTGCATGCGAAGCGATGGTAAGATTTTTTAAAATTATATTCATTTTTTTTAATTTGTTGTTTTTTTATAAATATATTTAACTGACAACATTTTTATCTTGCAAGCTACGGTTCTTGGATGTGAGCCAAGTCCAATAAAGTTTTTTGTGGAAACGCATATGCGGAGTAATGAGTGTCAAAAAATGGTGCAACGGTTTGTAGATAGTTGAGCTCAATATTTTGTGGCATGTTGTTTTTCAACCATTTTTTTTCTTAAGTTATTATTTATTTGAGTTTGATGAATTTATTTTTTATTTCCAGGAGACATATAATAGCTGGTTGGAAAAGACATACGAGGATGATTTTTTGATCCACATGAATATTGATTCGGATTTGTGATTGGAGAAGACATACGAGGATGATTTTTCGACCCACCCGAATATTGATTCAGATTTGTGATTGGAGAAGACATACGAGGATGATTTTTCGACCCACCCGAATATTAATTCGGATTTGTGGTCGGAGGCAGGATTGTCTGGTGGATTTGATGGAAATCGGATGTACGGACTTTCTAACACTACAGCTTAGAAGTTACAGACGACCTATAGTGTTTCAAGCGTTGGATGCTTGCAACTAATCTCGAGCACTCAATCTTCTGAGTTCGTGGACTTGTTAGATCAAGGACTATAAGAATGTACAATCCATCTCAATGAAAAATATGAACGGTTCTCTACGAATTATAAAGAACTTTATGGGGTGGTAATGAAGATGAGATCAAAGATGAGTAGTACACGTACACCCTCTTATTGGCCCCACGGTCATGCAAACGACCAACCTCCTCTAGCCCAGCCTCTATTCTAGTTTTATTATATTTGAACACATGAATGTTTAAATTCGTAATAAATATTTGGCTTTTATATTAAGATAATTTATTTTTAAATTTTATATTAATTTAATTTTTGTAATTATTTTCTATTTTTGTTTAATAGATTTTTTTTAATATATATATATATATATATAAATTATTACTGACGGGGTTACCGACAGACTTATTCCGCGGTTATATTACAGAGAGTTAAAAAAGAATTACAACAAATGCTAATGCTACTGTTAACTCATCGACGGAATCAGTCTGTCGGTATATTATAGAGAGTTGAAAAGAAATTATTGTAAATTTCACTACAACTATTAACTCACCGAAAGAATTAATGCAAATATCACTGCAACTATTAACCCACCAAAATAATTACATGCGGTTCTCATGTCGGTGATATGCTAAATAGTACTGAGGGAATTATCAACGGAATGAAGTGGATATGATTTTTTTTTTTTAGCATGGCCCGTCTGTAAATCCATCGGTAAATTTATTGACAACAAACTTACCGACATACCAGAAATTACTATTAAGTTTTTTTCAATGAATATTTTATGTCCGTGATCCTGTTAGTAAAATAATCACAGATAGACTGATAGAGTAAAAACCGACATAAATTTTTGTTAGAAAGCACTATTGGAGAGATTATTTTTGAAGGAATTGATCCCTTTCCTGTCTCATCTAATTTCAAGTTAGAAAATGAAATCTCTCTCTCATAAATGGAGATGAAAATAGACGTACGAAATTAATTAATTTATCATAAACAAGTTCGATTATAACTGCAATGACTTTGATAAGATCGCTCAGCTCTATCTGCTTCGAGGGACCAATTCCAAACTACCCGGGAGAGGGCCAAATACGTAATTTTTCCTACGTAACTAAAAATGTAAAAGACGCAGAAAAGTGCTAACATGGCGCCAAAGATGATGAGAGATGCATGTGTGGTGGACTTGGCTTTCATTACAGCACAGGCTTGATGTAGAATCATGTAGCTTTAAGCCACTTACTTTCTGCTCCTGTCTTTGTTGCTGACGTTTTATTATGCCAAGCAATTT
>Ga0325414_1009062_pt1 | contig 10502 bp, 5 predicted proteins | sample PopdelMetagenome_8_FD_206183 | JGI IMG/M metagenome (GOLD analysis project Ga0325414, IMG submission 206183) | Populus deltoides microbial communities from Bellville, Georgia, United States - Leaf-PdKOR-R3 | ecosystem: Host-associated > Plants > Phyllosphere > Phylloplane/Leaf | place: USA...
TATTTTTTAAAGTATTTTTTATATATAAATATATTGAAATAATATTTTTTATTTTTAAAAATTATTTTTAATATCAACATATCAAAACAATCTAAAAATATAAAAAAATAATTAATTTTAAATAAAAAATATTAATTTTTTATAAAAAGGCAATAACAAAGGTGTACTAATCCTGTTATATATACAGCTATGGATGCAATTCCATTCCTATCTTTGCACTCTGTCTGATAGCTAGTAATGTATAACACATTACATGTGAAACCTCAGTATATAGTCCCAGGAGTGCAACACCTAGACAATTTCATTAGCAAGTACGTGGACTCCCATGCAAGAATGGCAACAAGCGGGGGAAAATTCCAGGAAGCTACACTAATTATAAAGAAACTGCACTCTCGGGTCTTTCTGCCTCAGAAACATTTAGCTTCTCTTGTCCTATATATATATATAACCTCCTCTTTATGATATCAGCCCAGGAATTAAAGCTAAAGGTAGCAGGGATCGCTTGGATTTTCACGTAGAAGTGAAAACAAACTAGGTGTATACTGGGGTGGTAGCTATACAATATTTTACCATAATATGGACCAGTACCACTCACAGGTTCATCAACAGGTCTCATCAGAATTGGAAAATGGAGATGTTAACTATAAGGAAGGCTTGAACAGCAATAACATTAAGGGGGGTTTTGTCAATGGGAAGACACCACAGAATGTTTCATCTTCAATTATTCGAAAGAAATCCGATCCAATGCTTGTTTCATCAAATGTTCGGTTTGAAATGCTTGGCTATTTCTTGACCAATCTTCAAGAAGTGATTCTTGGAACCAAGCTGGCTGTTCTCTTCCCAGCCATTCCTCTAGCAATTGCTGCTGACTATTATAAGTTCGGAAGAGTAAGTTGATTAGTTTCTTCTCGGAAGATTAATCATGGAACCTTTTTTTTTGTTACACAACCATGTCATTGATTTTACTTTGTATATTTACAATTGATTTTGTTACATTTAGCAACTCCTGTATACATATTTAATTACCAAATTAACGAAGATGATCATAGATATGGATTAAATAAATATATTACGATATTTCTTGTTGTATATCTTTTTAATTTGCATTATTCTGCCACACGTAGTCTTGGATATTTGCTTTGAGCTTGCTTGGACTCACCCCACTAGCAGAACGTGTCAGCTTCCTCACTGAGTAAGTCTGTAACTAAGCATAGTCATATAATTTTATAAGCTTACTAGTGGAATATTTTATCCATTGGTTGTTCTGATACTAATCTTTATTTTCAACTTTTGTTGTTCATGCTGCTATTAATCCCAGACAAATTGCATACTTCACTGGTCCAACAGGTAATTTAAATTTGCCCACAGATTACTTCTAATTCTGGTTTTACACCATCATTTGAAAATTGAAGATTATTTGATCATTTGCAGTTGGAGGACTCCTTAATGCAACATGTGGCAATGCAACCGAGTTGATAATAGCAATTCTTGCTCTTTACCAGAACAAAATACATGTCTTGAAGTATTCTCTTTTGGGTTCCATTTTGTCAAATCTCCTTCTAGTTCTTGGGACTTCCCTCCTATGCGGAGGCTTAGCCAACCTAAAAAAGGAACAGAAATACGATAGAGTAAGACACACACTCAAAATTCAAGAACAAATCCAATTAATTTTACAACTTGGGTAAGTAATTATTATATACGATCTAGCTAATACTTTTCATAATCTTTTTTTCTTCTTTTTTTGGCTTTAACAGAAGCAGGCTGATGTGAACTCATTACTTTTATTACTGGGGTTGTTATGCCACATGTTGCCACTGATGTTCAGATATGCCATAGGGGAAGGAACTGCCACTGCCTTCTCTACCCTTGAGTTGTCCAGAGTGAGCAGCATTATTATGCTTATAGCATATGTTGCTTATATCTTCTTCCAGCTAAAAACTCACAGGCAACTGTTTGATGCTCAAGAGGTGATTAATTAACTCTAGATGCGAAAAAGTTTTAAGATAAAAACTATATGAGGCTCATTATAATTGCAGCACTTAAAAAATGTTTTATTCAATGAGATCAGTATTCTATTAGGTCAAAAGGAAATAATTATAATCCAAAGTTGGTATTAATGCATAGAACTTACTGGTTCAAGTTGAATGACAGGAAGATGATGAGGAGGAAGAAAAGGCGGTGATAGGATTTTGGAGTGCATTTACTTGGTTGGCTGGCATGACAATTATCATAGCTTTGTTATCTGAGTATGTTGTGGGCACAATTGAGGTACATTACACTTGAGAATTTCTAAAATATTATTTGTTAGCAATATTAAAGCATCTTCTAATATGCGGATTTCAAATTTTAATGTATCTCAATCAGGCTGCATCAGATTCTTGGGGCATTTCTGTCAGTTTCCTCAGCATAATTTTGCTGCCAATAGTGGGGAATGCTGCAGAACATGCTGGATCGGTCATATTTGCTTTCAAGAACAAGCTGGTATGATATGTTAGACCATGACAGTAGTCTTACTCCTATATTTTGTTGCCTGCTAAGTTTCAATAACACCAATTATCTGGCTGTTATGCAGGACATATCTTTAGGTGTTGCTCTAGGTTCTGCCACTCAAATTTCAATGTTTGTGGTAAGATTAAAGAATCCCAGGCAAACAAAATCCTTTGCCAAATTAACCTTGGAAAGAAATCATGATAACTTCTTCTTCTTCTTCTTCTTCTTTTTTTTTGTGGGCTTCAGGTCCCTTTGTGTGTTGTTGTTGCGTGGACAATGAACATCCATATGGACCTTGATTTCAGTCTCCTTGAAACCGGTTCTCTTGCTTTCACAATAATTATCACGGCCTTCACTTTACAGGTTTTGTCATCTGATATTTTTCTTAATTACCAGTGTTAATGCATGTTATATTGGCTATTTTTAGTTGGTTTGTAAATTCTCTTATGGTAGTATTTTAATTACTTACAGGATGGAACTTCACACTACATGAAAGGACTGCTTCTTTTCCTTTGCTACATTGTGATTGCTGCGTGCTTTTTTGTTCACAAAATTCCTCAGAGTAAGTTCCTAGCTAGCGAAAATCTATGTTATAGAATGATCCAAGTTTCTTCATTCATTGACTGATCACTGCTAATGTTTCCTACAACTCTGATTTAGATCAAATCTCGCAAGGCAAACCATTCAATGGACTCTTTGCAGCTTAGCTGCATTTACATGCGGGGCTTGATCCCCAGCAAAGAATGGTCCACAGATCAATTTATGTTCTTCAATTCATCTGTGAACCACCTGCATTGGCATTCTGGTAAGAGAGGATGGTGTGGTAAACGAGAGCTTTCGAGTTACAAGGCCATCAAACGTTGAGACTGGTTTTTTCGGATTTAGAAGGGAGCTCTGGAGAAGAAACAGAACTTCTCATGGAACAAGTTTGTTTATAGCTCTGTCTTTATGTCTTCCTAATAATGTTTTGGTACTGAGTTGTAGTACAAAGCAGTGTCAAAATGCATATAGTTTTTTACCTAGTAGCTGTGATTTTCCATGTATTTGATTTAATTCACTGTATCATGTTGCTTACGAGAATAATCTGTCTTCACTTCTTGCAATGTAATAATCAAGTTAATAAAGAAAACAACTTTGAATATCAGAGTAGCTGTGCCTCAAAAAACTCAAGTTATTTTTTAATCGGGGAAGAGGAAGAGAAATGGTGTTATAAAATCATTTTGGCATTAAATTAATTATAATAGAATTTTTATAATATTTTTAAACTTTTTGTTAAACGAGTTCACGTGCGGCTGACTCAGTATAAGTGTTATCTATACAGTATGTAATTTTTAAGAATACAGGGGCAAAAGTATTATGAGAGGGAATAATTTTCTCAAAATTTAACTATCATGGCTATCTCTGGCTTTGTCCGACTCTTGTCTCTAGTTCTGTCCCGTATTCTATTAATTAATTAACAAGACACTCTAGGAATCAAAATTCAAGTGGCTGGCATAAACTTGACAGGACAGCTTGACTGTTTACTCATGGAACAAATTGATGCTGCACCCCAAGTTGCACATAAATAACAGCAATATCAGGGTTGACAATAGATTAGTGGATTGATTACTCATATGTCATGATTCATGCATCCAACTGTATCTGCATTTTGCTTGGAGTAAACTAGCATTACAAGTTTTTGGATGCAGATTCCCCATACACTGACAGAATTAGCACCCTTTTCGTTGTTTATGGAGTACGAACCTGGTCTGGTTTTGTACCATTCAGTTCTTCATGCAAATCCAAAGCTCATGAATCTTAACCCACAATTCCAGCTTGTTGTAGCTTTCATTTGGGACATCCAGTTAAAGTGTAGTAGATACATCTTGGGAAATTGTGGACAAGAATGTAAGATGACTGTTTCTTTCTTTTCTCTCATTCTTCTAATCCCTTGCCAGAGAAGGCTCATATTAGACATGTTATGTGCACTAAGTAACCCAGATGGGCCTGCCTGATATTTTTTTAATGTATCTCAGCTTTATGCCCAGCCTAAATTCAGGATGACTAGCAGCTCAACCGTCTAATCAAACTCCAATTCTTCCGGACCTGGTGACAGAGATTCAAGGTGTTTCATGTGTTGTTGAAAATTAATTGAGGGAAAAAAAATAGTAAGCTGCATCAATCAAGAAGATGGGGTCCTGAAACCGTTCATGTCTGAGTACCAAATATAGTGCCAGGGCTACCTAATTAACCATGTATGGACAAACTTGGAAATAATATTATAAGCTCTTGTTGCAACCACAATGCCAGCATATTAACGGCCAAAGGTCACAATCTGCCGGCAAGCAAGGCGGTCTAGAAGCATTGACGCCGCAACTATTTGCCACTCGCCATGTGATCTTGGTTAATTTTTAACATAAAGTATTCTTGACATGAAAAGGAAGCTATTTAAATAATGATTTTGCTTTTCTTGATTTTGAGTAGCAATATATTATAAACCAATTATTGAGTCTTAATGGGCAAGCTTGAAACCTTGCCAGATATCCTCCCTCAAAAGAATAGGACAACTTGTTTGATTCGGATTAGGTGTCAGGCCCTTCTAAAACACTGTTAGAGGATCATTAACTACCATACGGGAGGACACAAGAAATCCTTTATTTATAGATGCTGCAAGGTTCTAAAATCTGAGCTAACAATACGATATCAAATGGCAGATGAGGAATCCAATAATGGAGCTGAAGCAGCTGCTGATTGTGTTGCCATCATTTTTGGGGTCACCGGGCTTGTTGGGAGAGAAATAGCCAGAAGGCTAATCTCAAAAAACAAATGGAAGGTTTATGGCGTGGCTAGAAGGTATGAGAGTTTTCCTATCCTAAGTCCCAACTACCATTTCATCTCATGTGACTTGCTAAACCCTCAAGAGACAGAAAACAAGCTCTCTATGGTGCAAGATGTGACTCATATGTTTTGGGTCACTTGGACAGGCGAATTTCCTCTAGATAGCAGAGAATGCTGTGAACAGAACGAGGCCATGGTGTCCAATGCCTTGAATGTCATCCTCGCCAAATCTAAGGCGTTGAAGCACGTTTCACTCCAAACAGGAATGAAGCATTATTTCTCATTGAGAGGTCCTTTTGATGTGAAACAAGTCTCTATCTACGATGAAGAATGCCCAAGAACAAGTGAAGGTTATAACTTCTATTATGTTCTCGAGGACTTGCTCAAGAAGAGACTAGCTGGTAAAGTGGCATGGTCTGTGCTAAGGCCTGGTTTGTTGACGGGGAGCTCCAACAGGGCTTTGTATAACATCATGGGCTGTTTAGCTATCTATGGTGCTATTTGCAAACATCTGAACCTCCCTTTTGTGTTTGGAGGGACTAGGGAGTGTTGGGAGGAAGTGTTCATTGATGGTTCTGATGCTCGGCTAGTAGCTGAACAACACATTTGGGCAGCTACCGATGATGGAATATCTTCCACAGACGGCCAAGCTTTCAACGCAATTAATGGCCCAAGTTTCACATGGAAGGAGATCTGGCCGGTCCTCGGAAAGAAGTTTGGAGCAGAAGTGCCTGAAGAAATGTTTTCAAACGACTTTTGGTTTGCAAAAGCAATGAGTGACAAGAAGGAGGCCTGGCAAGAAATTGTAGTGAAGGAAGGCCTGGTACACACAGAGATGGAAGATTTGGCTAACTGGGAATTCTTGGATATCTTGTTCCGCTTTCCGATGAAAATGCTAGGAACCCGAGGGAAAGCTGACCGATTGGGTTTTACGATGAGATGCAAGACATTGGAATCAATCTTGTACTGGGTTGATTCCATGAGAGAGGAGAAGATGATCCCTTGACTTGACTTCATTTGGATTGAACAATGGACGAGAGAATGTGGTGCACCTCTAGTTGGCTCTCACAGCAAATAAAAATTATAGTGCCTTTATAAGTGCTGTTTGGCTTTTGGCTGACTGAATTAAATAGTTCTCTCTTATGAACATGAAATATATAGATATATATATATATATGTATATATCGATAATACCATATATATGATATGAGTTGATTAAATTATGCAGATTTCCACCTGTTTTTACTCATTTTGCATGCCTTAGAGTTAAGAGCCAGCTGCATTATAGATCCCATTGTTCATTTCTCATGTTCAATCCCACTCTTACGGAGCAAGCAGGGGGGTGCGCTGGCTGGCTTGGCTTCTCCATGTTTTAGGGACATAGAGCATTCTGCGTAGAAGTACCAGTACGTACGGCTGTTTTATTTTGTACATGACATCTACGTATATCTTTTGTCATAGTTCTCTATTTTTGGAGAAAAAAATTGTTCAAAGTAAGACAGCCGCTGCCCGTTTCTATGGCTAGTTTGAACTTGGATTGAAGAATGATTTCCATAATCTCTTATATGTCAACCTGTTACTAGAACAGAAGACAATTATTTTAGAACCGGGGATAACATCCTTGATAGATTCATGTCATAAAATTCCCAGGTCAGGTAGTCTGGTGGGATCAAGCACTAAAGAGAAATCTTCCTGGTAGGTATTTTGCCCCTTTGGCATACCCCATGATCTCAACTTGAAGTCTCCTACACATTGTCTTCTGTTATGATTTTGATGCTTGCCTATGCAATCCATAAAAGCTCCTGGATTGTAAAGTCCTCATCGTTTCTGGAAGTTGAGGACTTTAATGGAGACGGCAAAGATAATAAAGAAGAAGAGATAAAAGCCAACAAGTACTGCTACCGACACTCCGATCATACTGGGACCATAGCCGAAAGTAACATCCAATTACTTTTTCACAGGGCCTAATTCACACCCTGCTCCTACAATTTTTTTTATTTATTATTAACAACATATATTTTAATTAATTCTGCTGATTTTAAAATTAACAATAATATAAATTTTTAACAATTTTAAAATTTGATCAAGTGAATTTTCAATTACTCTAAAATTTATAGAATTCAAATAGATAATTTTTTTTAAAATAAATTTAAAAACTGATCAAGCTACATCCTTTCTGCTTCTACAATTATTGTTTCCACATCACCTAGCTGAGAAGTGATAATACCCCGCAGATTCCACGCAATAGGGCAGACGTGGTAGAACCAGATCCACCATCCTGGAATACTCTGAAAAGGGGCAGACAGTAACAATAAAAGGTGGCTGAAAGGAAACAGGTACACCGTGAAGTTTTCATGGATATGGGAATTTATCCCAAATCCTTCAACTTCCTTTCCCCTCATGTATGTGAAGTCAAATTATTTTCCCAGTCCCTTAACTATGTCCTTTCTACCGTGTAACTGTGCTTCACTTTGGAGATGTTATGTGATTGGTCTTTACGAAAATATATTTATATATATAAAAGTATCTGGTCTTGAGATCGAGGAAAAGAGGCAAATTATATATCCACGAAACAAAATAGAATATTATACAAATACCTGGTCTTGAGCAAAGTACATAACAAACCTCATCAAATGAACATTGAATTGTAAATTTTTTCATCAACTGCTCTTTCCAAAAGAAGCTGCTATATATTTCTTCAGCACAGTGACAGTCACCTGGGCCATTGCATAGGACAATGGAGAGTGCATTCCGGCTGCTTTCTCTCTGTAGAAAACAGTTCTCTCAATTGAAACTATTGGATGTACTGTGGAAGCGTTACTGACCCCGAGAAACATGCATGAAGAATATAGTGCTCCCATAACCACAAACAAAGCTTGAGCTGAGTCCCTACCAAAAGTATCAGCATGGTGTGATTTAATAACATTCTGAGAGTCTCAACACAAGGGAAATGAGACATCTTAAGCGCTATGATTACTTGCATAACGAACACCAGCAGATGTCAAATAACTAAACAAATAAAAGAACGGCAGTCTTCTCTTTTTTTCGGCCTTCTCTTTTCTTTCCAATTCTCTCTTATGGTATCGAGATAGAAGTATTAACCATTGTCCAAGTTATCTAGAATTACAGCTACGGTTTTGTATCCAAAAACCAAAGTTATTTTTGCCAAAAAGCATGCTAAAAATATTAAAAAATGAGCTGATATGTCATATGTGTCAGGGGTTTAAATTTTAGCACAAGAAAGATTGACATTAGCCAAGAATAATTTCTGTAGTTTCGAGCTGACTTAACATTTTCATTCAATATGGCAAAGCAGTGATCAAAAGGACTAAAAGGGTAGAGGAAGGTATTCATAATAATAAAACAAATAAGATAAACACATGACTGAGTGGATCACAACAACGCATATCCATATGAAACGACAGAAAAAGATTATACTATAAGGACGGGAATTTACCTTTTTGAACCAATATCCCAGAATACCGAGACTAATAGCGATGCAGCTAATACAGTAAAAAATAGCCTCACACCATTGTATTGTGGACTTCTCCACTATACAAGATTTTGTTTCCAAAGGCAAATAAAAAACTGAGCCTGCGAGCCTTAGAGCATATGTTGAGGCAAACTTCAAAGGTTCTGAACCAGTAGGCGGATTACTGAAATGGATAATTGAAGCTTCCACCTCCCTGAGGCAATAAAACAAAAAATGGTTCACGAATGCAAATTAACGCTCTGATCAGTAGATAAACAATATAGTATTTTGCAAGATCTTGCCGGTGTTTAAACAAGACCTCAATTGGGAAACCTGTATTGATTAGATTCTCTGTATAATTCAGCAAAATCTTCACCGATTTTCTCTTCAATAGTAGGTGTAGTGGCCACAAGCATCCAAGTTGCTGCGTTGTAACCATCGGGACATGAGGACTACAGAATCATCATGGTTTCCTCAATATGAGGAAATGAATAAAGAATATCTGCAGCTGACATGGGAATGCCAAGTGATGATTACTTCTTCTCCTTTTTCTCTTCAAACAACAGAGCATGTGGTATCAAGTATAATGATAAAGTTAAAACAGGAAGGCATAAGCGTAACTGACTGAAGCTTTGCTCCAAGTACGTAGCAAGCTAAAGAAAGCTAAGCCGAGGCCCTTGAATGTTGGGGATTCTGGCTCCCCCATGCGCGGACAAGTGGTGTTATGATATTTGCTCAGAGAAGGGTAAGCATATTGACACAATATTTAACGTGGTTCGGCAAAACCGCCTACATCCACGGGAGAGAGTCCATATTATTTAGAGATAGAGAAAGGATTACAACACAATACATGGAGGAGGAGGATCACTTCACTCTTACTCAACTCCCAGCTCTCTTGCTGCACTTGCAGCTGCTGTAATGGCACCAAGGCTGCTGCCATTGCAGCTCTCCACTTAGCTCTCTACACTCTTCATATTCTCACCCCTCTCTTGCTCATTGTGCTCTCTCACGTATGCCTATAAATAGGCAAGTATGGTGGCTCCTCTTCTTCAACAACAACAGTTGCACATGGGTTGATACATTTGTCAATGGTGGGTGCAACTACCATTGATAAATGGTAACCCTACTCTTTAGGGTAGGTTGCCCAATAATGGCAAATCCCAACAATCACCCCCTTTGACATTTATATGGGCAATTTTCCTCTTGCTTCTTCACCACAAACTTGTATCTTACAGCTCTTCCAAGCTTACCATTCCGAGAGCGTCTGTGGCCAAGTTTATAGGTACTCGCCAAACCTTTCAATCACCAGAGTTACCAAAGCACACCTTTTCTCACACAAAAGGATCACTACAACTAGATGGTCTGTCACTTCACATCTGAAGAGTGTTAACGCTTGTCTCTGGGACACACTGCATTCCCCTTCGAGCGTATCAACCATGCTCGGTCCGGAATGATTCATCAAGCTTTACACCAAGGCTTACAACACCCCCTCAAACGGAAATTTCTATTTCCAAGTGCAACAATCATTATCTGAGTATCTCAATATGATCACAAGCTCACCACTCTTCCAAGAGTCTACTCATCCAGGAGTTGCGTCTGCCCTCTGTTCCACCCTAGGAACCACGCCTTACTTCTCCGTGAGTCTCTCGCTCTTAGTCGTAAGAGTCCAGGTAGCTCTCCACCTTTAACCATGGGGGCAGCCCATTAAAGGTTGATCCATATC
>Ga0325414_1009067_pt1 | contig 10499 bp, 4 predicted proteins | sample PopdelMetagenome_8_FD_206183 | JGI IMG/M metagenome (GOLD analysis project Ga0325414, IMG submission 206183) | Populus deltoides microbial communities from Bellville, Georgia, United States - Leaf-PdKOR-R3 | ecosystem: Host-associated > Plants > Phyllosphere > Phylloplane/Leaf | place: USA...
ATCATTTTCTTGAGAAGTATTTGGTTCAACTGGTTGTTCAGAAATTTTTGGTAATGCTTGAACTTTCTAATCTACTAGAATGTTGTCAACAACTTGTGGAACTTCAACAATTGATTATTCAACACCATTTTGTACTTGAGAATGTTGTGAAGAATAACCAATTTATCACTTGATATGGAAGGTTGTGATTCTGAATAATTTTTCTCATAAACTATGTTCATGATTTGATCACTCCCATTGATCAAGTCATTTTTAAGAAACATTGCATTTTTTTATTCCATAATATTGGTGTTGTGAGATGGACAATAAGATTTGTACCCTTTATACCTTTCAACATATCCAATGAAATACCCATTAATGGTTCATAGGTCTAGCTTATTTTCTTGTGGATTATAAATTCTTATTTCAGACAAGCATCCCCAAACACGCACATGTTGTAAACTTGGTTTCCAACTTTTTAATAACTCAAATGGCATTTTTGGAACAACCTTGGTTGGAACTCGATTTAATATGTATAATGTTGTCTTAATGCTTCAGTCCACACGGACTTAGGTAGATTAGAGTTACTAAGCATGCTACGTATTATGCCCAATAATGTTTGTTTTTTTTTTTTTCTACTACACCATTATAATATGATGAACCAGACATGGTGTATTGGGCAACTATCTCATTCTCTTAAAAAAACTTTGTGAATGGACCATGTGTTTGTTCATCCTCTATGTATCTTCCATAATATTTCTCACCTTTAGTCTTAAAAATCTTACAATCTTAATTTGTTTCCTATATTTTTTTTTCTTTACTTTAGTCTTAAAAATCTTAAAGGCATCTAATGCTTCATTCTTGTTAAGAAGCAAGTAAAGATACATGTATTGTGAATAATAATCTATAAAAGAGATAAAGTATTTATGATAATGTGAATCCATGTTTAGACTACATATATCATTATGAATGATTTCTAATATGTCTGAACTCCTATTGGCACCTTTTTTTAACTTGTTGGTTTGTTTTCCTTTAATAAAATCCACACAAGTTTTAAAATTAGTAAAAAAAAGATTACTAAGTATCTCATCATTTATTAATAATGTTTGTTTAAATTGGTCCTTGAAATTTTTTAGAATTTTTTCTGGAATTTTATTTAGGGTCTGTTTGGCAAAAAGAATATTTTTTATTTAAAGCAAAACTGTCAAAATAGATCTAAAGATGTATTTGCCAAACAACCCCTTAGGTAAAAAATTCCTCAACAAAAAAAGTTATCAACCAAACAAAGTCTTAGTACCTGACCCAAAACAAAACCAATCGGGTTGACTAGAAAACACTAGTTCAACCTTGAACAAAACTGAACACCATTATTTGACCCGAAACTAAAGCAAAACAAACAATTAAACTAAAAACAAATCAAAACTAGAAAAAAAAACATAAAATTTCCTAACAAAAATAGATCAAACACCAAGAATATGAAGAACACGATAAATATTCAAACTGAAACCCAGCAAACACAAATCACAAACCAAACAAGTTTTCATGCAATCAAGGCCACAATTTTGTTTGTAATCATACATAGATCAAGAATCAAGCATCCATTTTCTTCAATTAACCCTCAAAAACCACAATTTGATCAAAATGTGTTTGGACAGTCGAAAGAATTCTAGAATCTAAATGCATGAATACTTGTTATTGATGCATTTTAAACTTAGATTATTTGCTAAAAATAGAAAGCTAAAATGTTTATACCAAGAATTAACCCAAAACAACTCATAAATAAAAGATTAAGGCAAAGTTCATGCGAGAACATGAACCCATAATCTGGAAAATTTCTAGAAATTGAAGAACTAATGCCAAAGCCTATATATGGCCTTCTAGGCCTCTAAATACAGTGGTTTTGGTCCTCGCAAACTACATGACCAATACCAAGTATAGTTGAATCCAAAGAACTAACAAAAAACATCAAATGATCATAAATATGCATTAAATTCCAACTTCATAACTACAACCCTAATAACAGCCAACAAAAACATCAAATTTTGATTAAAAAATGATTCTTTGAATAATTGGAACTCAAACCATATTTAGAAACTAAGAACATACACTAACAAAAAAAGAAAAGGCATTAAACACTCATTGCCACCTTTTGACAGAATCCAAAACTCTTCTATTTTATCAATATCAGTCACAAATATATTGTCTTAACACTCAGTAACATCAATAACAACTTCAAACAAGATTTAAATAATAAAAATAACATTTTTATCTATTAATCAAAATAAAACTAGAAAACATCATAACACTAAAACAAGTTAAAAAAACATCAAAAGAGGTTTAAACATTAAGAAAGCATGAATGGGCAGGCCACATCGACTTCACCCTTAAGTTTTTACATGGTTATACCTTCTTAAAGCTTGTTGACTATAAGCTACTATTTCTACTTCTTTTTTCCTTCATTCCTTCTTTCCCTTTCACTCCTTTTCTATCCAAAACTTACTAGACCTTTTATATTAGGCTTTTGAACCTTTACAATATGATTTATTAACAAACTATATCCCCATATTTTCCCTTTCTCTCTCTTTCTCCTCTGATTTCTAAGGGTATTTATAGGGTTTTTTCTAGATTTTTTGGTGGATTCCCTTAAAAATTGATCAAAACTTAGCCCTTTGATCAAAGTGAGAGGGTTCTTGACAAAAGCTAATATCTAGAAGCTATTATATTAGGCTGGTTTATCAATTGTGATTTTGGTTTCAGGGGTACTTGGTGGTTTTGCTAGACTTAAAGGGTAATGAACTATTTTTGGCCTTTTGATCTTGAGATAGAGGCTTTAAAGCCATTAATACCCTTTGAGAAGTTTTAAATGTGAACACATGAAAAAATATATGGTTTTTTTTTTAATATATGTTATAATGGAGTCTAACTGGGTTGATCACTTTTAAGGCGTCACCATAGCAACTCTGATGTAAACATAATAAAAAATACCTAAAGTTGGTAGAGGAGGTGCATACCTTTTATTTGGATTCAACTTTGCTCAATTTGGAGGTCCGTAGCTTTACATTCATTCGTTCGTTTAAAAGTGTCAAATCAATCAACCTAGAATTTAAAAATATAGGGAAGCTGATCAGGGATAAGATATTGGAGGCTTCTGTGGAAGAATTGAGATGTAAATGTCTAATTTCATGGGCATAGGGTTATAGAGGAGGTATTTCTAAGTTGAATGGTGGTGGTTACAATCTTTAAGATGGTTAGAGATGCCACATTCATTCGTTTGAACATGCTTATTTGATCATCCAAAATTACCAAGAAAGGAGATGAATAGTGGATGAATAAAAATATCGTCTAGGTTAAACCTTAGAAATTAGAGTTTTTTAATTTGGGATTTGGCCAATTTTAATCTGGTCAATAGTTTTCCAATTCTTTTTAATTGCATACAACTGCACCTTTGCCAGACTCAAATATCAGCCCTAGAATTCAGCGCCTTTTACAGACGAAACATTAGTTTGAATTTATTCAATTTTATCCTTAATTGACCACTTACAGGTTGGTCCTTAGTCTTGTGAATCTGAAATTAAGTCCTTAAATGGCCTCCAAACTTTTTTTTTTCATGATTAAGCCCCTGATTTAACTAATTAAACCTTCTAAAGTTTAATTTCTAACCCCAAACTTCAATTTCTTTCAATTAACAGCCAAATTGACTACAAAAACTGATTTTCCTTGCAAACAAGTCCTCAATAAAATTTAATTAAGCCTTCTAAAATTCTCATTGAGTCCTAACTATCCAAATTTGTATTTCTTTACCCTAAATAAAAATGTTTTCACCAACGAGACCCTTTTTCAATCAAAATTAGGTTGTTCATTTTGCCGATCTTATACATTTTGGTCCTCAAACATTTCCACTTATTATCTTGGTCCTCCACCACCAATCTTGGTCAATCTTCTAGGCTTTCTTCATATATGTCTTATTGTATTTTTTTTATTATTATATAAGTGTGTGTGTGTTCAAAAATAGGTAACAACAAGTATGAACATGTATTAAACTATAAGTAACATTGTTTTGTAAACTAATGCAATAAAGACCATTAGATAAAACACAATTTCATATAAAATAAACTAAAAGTTTCTGAAAATTTAATAGAATAACCAAAAGGTACAAGTCTTGAAATAAAGTTTCTAGAAAAACTTAGAACATAAAAATTCATTTCCCACTCTAAAACAAAATCATTACTTAGAGTTAAATAACATGTTCCTATAACCTTCACATGTGAACACTTCTTGTTTCTCAAATATATGTTTTGTTCACTTCCGACTAGTTTTCTTAGGTTTTACACACCCTGCAAGGTATTTGAAATATGGATTGTAGAACCAAAATCAATCCACTATATGTTATAATTAACATCAACCATATTAGACTTATAACAAACAAATGAGATTGGAATACCTTTCTTTTCATGTTATTTCTGAAATTTAATGTATTCCTTCTTCATGTGTCATTCTTTTTAATAAAAGAAACATATGGATTCCTTCTTAATATCAACTTGAGGAGGCATTTTACCTTTTCCTTTTTATTGGCTGGAGTTTTGTCCTTCCTCTACGTTGCCAAGTTGCACTTTCTTCCAGTTCCATTACCAGCCTTCCTTCCTCTTGAACACACATGGTTATGAGTTTATTGAATGACCATGTGTCTTTATATGTTTTATACTATATGTTAAAGGGATCGTATTATTATAGAAGAGTATTCATAATATAGTGCACTAAAAAGGATTCTTACATCTGAACCTCAAGATTCTTCATTTAAGCCACAATATCTCCCACAATCTACATGATGTGCTCGCGCACATCTCTCATACTAGTGAGCCTCATGGATGAGTACTTCATGATTATAGTGCTTGCTAGTGCCTTATCTGAAATGATAAATTAATCATCAATTGCTTTTAACAAATCATGAATTTTCTCATATTGATCAACCAAAACACGTATACTAGTGGATATTCTAGTATTTATGAACATCATATTAAAGCGATTAGATCACTCTCATCGTTCATAAAGTGTAATATCCTCTAAAGTGTTGGTATTAGCATCTGCACGTTTTTATCTTTCCTAATTGTATAATCTATTTCCATGCACCCTAAATGAAATAGAATTCTTTCCTTTCATACTTTATAGTTATCACCCTTTAGATTGATAATATCACAATGAATATAAGAGAAATTCGCAGGTTGTATAATTGTAAAAACAAATTTAAAGTGCATCCTCATGTTAAAATTGAGGAATAAACAAGATTTCATACTTTACCAATGTAATTCATGCTAAAATTGAATATAATGACATAAAAGTTGCACATGGGCTAAATTTTTAATTCAAACATATTCAAACATACCGTATGATAAAATTATCAAATTATATACTTAATTCATAATTTTGTGGGTATATATCATGAGAGTAATTTGATATTATATCCTAAACCTTACAATAAGACTATCAAATTATGTAATTAATTTATAATTCCTGTGGGTATATTATAAAAATAATTTGATATTTTATTCTAATCAATTATATAAATATAATGAAATATTCCTATGGGATAATATTTAAACTAAATTTTCAAGTCATAAATAAAATCAAGTTAATCATTGATTCAATTTGGGAATCAAGATTGCTCTTATATTTAAATAAAATACTAAATTTTTTAGATAGATATATCAACATAGATATCATATCAAGGTAGATGTGTTATTACAGGCTCTGATATCAACTATTAGACTTGATAGATCTAAACATATTTCTAAAATAATTTGTATTTAGATTTGAAGTGGAAAAATAAATAGATCAAAATCTACCTTATATCATTGATGAAAAACACTTAAGAATATTTTTTTTTTTTAGGTTTTAGTACTTTTAATCTTTGACACATTCAAATTTAATGATATATCTTTGTAGATAAAATTTAATAAATGTTTTGCTCACTTCTCATTGGTTTCCTTAGGTTTTGCACACTCTGCAATGTATTTGAAATATGGATTGTAGAACTAGAATCAATCCACCATGTGTTATAATTAACATCAACCATATTAGATTCATAACAAACAAATGAGATTGAAATACCTTATTTTCATGTTATTTTTGAAATTTAGTGTATTCTTCTTCATGTGTCATTTTTTTTAATAAAAGAAACACGTGGATTCCTTTTTAATATCAACTTGAGGAGGCATTTACCTTCCTTTTGGATGGATTTTTGTCCTTCCTCCGCGTTGCTGGCATTGCACTTTTTTCCAGTTCCATTACCAGCCTCCTTTACTCTTGAACACACATGGTCATGAGTTTATTGATTGATCATTTGTCTTTATATGTTTTATACTATATGTTAAAGGCTATGTATTATTGTGGGAGAGTATTCATAATATAGTGCATAAAAAAGAATTCTGACATCTCAAACTCAAGATTTTTCATTTGAGCCACAATGTCTCTCATCTGCATGATGTGCTTGCGCACATCTCTCATACTAGTGAGCCTGATGGATGAGAACTTCATGATTGGGGTGCTTGCTAGTGCCTTATATGAAATGATGAATTAGTCATCAATTGCTTTTAGCAAATCATGAATTTTCTCATATTGATCAACCGAAACACGTATACCAGTGGATATTCTAATTTTTATGAACATCATATTGAGGTGATTAGATCGCTCCCATCATTCATAGTGTTATATCCTCTAAAGTGCTGGTATTAGCAACTGCAAGTGGTTTATCTTTTCTAATTGCATAATATATGTCCATCCACCCTAAATGAAATAGAATTCTTTCTTTTCATACTTTATAGTTATCACCCTTTAGCTATATTAAGAATATCACAATGAATATAAGAGAAATTAGCAGGCTGTATAACTGCAAAAACAAATTTAAAGTGCATGCTCATGTCAAAATTAAGGAATAAACAAGACTTCATGCTTTACCAATTTAATTCATGCTAAAATTGAATATAATGACATACAAGTTGCATGTGGGCTAAATTTTTAATTCAAGCAAATATTTCGTATCATAGAATTATCAAATTATGTACTTAATTCATAATTTTGTGGGTACATATCATGAGAGTAATTTGATAATCTATCATAAACCTTACAATAAGACTATCAAATTATGTAATTAATTTATAATTCCTGTGGGTTTATTATAAAAATAATTTGATATTTTATTCTAATCAATTATATAAATATAATGAAATATTCCTATGGGATAATATTTATTATATTTAGTATAATTAATTACAATTAATGTCTATAATTCTTTATGTGATCCTAACATAGCATAATACATAATTTTATTTAGTTAAAGATGTCATGGATAATCTCTAATTATTTAAAATTATATAGATCACTAAGTTAAGGCATAATCTTATATAGCATAAAATAATATGCTACCTTTTTTTAATCCATAAAAGAAGAACCAAATAAAATAAAAGTAAAGCCATGAAAATTAACCAAGTAAAAAAAACATCAAAGTGATAGCCACATGAATTATAATTAAATATCCTGAACGAAAATAAAATGGATAGCCCAATCATTAAATGGTTAGAAATCAATTTTTTTAATGATTTATAATCATACAAAGCATCAAAACAACCTTTAAAATAAAAACCCTAAAATGTTTATTTTTTAGGACAAATGGTTTTTAATTTATTCCTACACTATTGGGCATGTTGATGGAAATTATTCTAGGCATTATATTCATGGCAATTATTGAAACTCGTTACACTATAAACTAAATTTTCAAATCTTAAATCAAATCAAGTATATCATTGATAAAATATGACAAAATAAAAAAAAAATCATTTAACCACTAAAAATTTCATAACAAATACAGTTAAGAAGATTAATTGATTTCTTAAAGCACAAAAATTTCTAAATAAATATATCAACATAGATATCATATTAAAGTAGATGTATTATTAGAAGCTCTGATACCAACTATTAGACTTGATATATCTAAGAATGTTTCTAAAATAATTTCTATGTTTTTTTATTTGAAGTGAAAAAATAAATAGATCAAAATCTACCTTATGTCATTGATTAAAAACACTTATGATTTTTTTTTTTTTAGGTTTTGGTACTTTTAAGCTTTGATACATTCAAATTTAATGGTATATTTATGTAGATAAAAGTCTATATTTCAGTATATAAGCTTAGAAACCAAAAACCTTGGATTTAAACTCTTATTATTGATACAGCTATAATGCCATTAATTTATAAAATATTAATATGGGAGTCAATTTTATTGGATCAAATATTATATTAAAGTAATTGAAAAAATTGAATCGCACGTTAACACGGAAAAACACAACTTCAACATAACGATGTAACGAACAGAGGCAAAGAAAGCCAAAATAAACAAATAAAAGTAGAGAGAAGCCAACGGATGTAACGTGCAAGGAAGACATTGGGATATACTTAATGTATTTGGATGTCCTCAGCTTTGGAACGTTATCCATCCACCTTGTCTTTCACAGCAAGCTCTATTTCTTTTAAAACTTTGCGTAATTGGTAGCTGTTGCCTTTACTTTAATCAATTTCTTTGCAAAGTTGCTTGGGTGATCCCTCAGATACATGATTTCCCAGAATATATAAAAGAAAGCAAGGAGGTGTGTACTCTTTATACAAACCCCATCTTCCTTTTTTTTTTTTTTTAATTAACATGGGTGTCCGATCTAACTTGCACGTATCTCGACTAATTCCACGGATCATAAAATTAACAACCATATAAGTTTCCAATGACCCTGAAGTTTGTGAGATTCGAACCGGTAACCTCTAGAAAACAAATTTAAAATCTGACCAGTTAAGCTATATTTAGAAACTCATCCTTCCATTTAGCGGTGGTGTATCTGAGTCCATTTCTTATAAAATAAAAAGAAACAACCACGTTCTCTGTGGGTACAGAGTGTCTCACGTTGACAAGAGTAACGATACCAACCACCTGCATAAAAATATATATATATTGTTTCCTATCCTGTGGATCTGTTTCTAGCTACATCATTTGTGTATAAGAACTAGTTACGTGACTTGTTCTTCATCACCAGTCGAGTTGTCTATTTTTATTTTCTTGAAAAAAAATTATATATAAGTATTTTTGTAGTTTAAAAACTCTAAATTCAAATAAAAAATCTTATGGAGGCATTTAATCAAATAATCAAAAATTATGTATGTGAATAAATATATAAATAAAAAGTCTCTAACGATATCAAAAAATAAAACTTGAAAAATCGAGAGATAGGTATAAATCAAGATATTTAATATCGAAAGATGGACATTTTCCTGTTGTGTTTGCTAAATTTATTTATTAAAATATATTTTTTTAAGCAAATGATAATAAAAATAGAGATACAAATTAAATTGATTGAATAAAATAAAAGAAAAAAAAAATCAAGCAATGCTACACATATTAGAAATATTATCTGAAAATAAAAAAAATTATTTTCAAAAATAAAGTTCACCCATACAAAAAATTTAAAAAAAATTATAGGTAAATCAGAAAAAAATTTCAGATTTCAATGCATAAATAAAAAAATAATCGTCATTTAAAAAAGGACTTCAAACGAAATAAAAGAGAGAGGGAGAAGGTGTACTAATTTAAATATAAAAATAAAAAAAGAAGAAGCAAATGTTAGGCATTGTTGAGCATAGCAAGCCAGGCTAGTTATTTGGCCCATTTTTTCAGGGCCTACATGTGGCCCTACTCTAATAGGCCTGCGCGATTAGGCCCTTGATTTTTTTTAATTTACAACTGGTTAGTCCTATTTTTTTAAAAAAAAATTAGGGTTTAATTTTTTTTTTACTTTAAAATGTTTTTCCAACCCATTTTTTACCCAAAAAACCTATAAACACTGTATGAACCATGATAAACCTATCTATGACTTCAAAAAAACCGCTTAAAAATCAAAATCACTCGAATTCAAAAATCAATCCGAACTCAGATTTATTTTTTCACAAATTTTAAAGGTAAAAAAAACACATAATATAAACTCCCTCATTAAATAGAACAATTTAACACAAATATTGTCCGTTTTGGTGGCTTAAATCGGTGTTAACGATACTTGTACCAAAATTCTCTTTCTATCGCTTGAATTCGGCGACCTCTCTCAACTAGTGACTAAACAATAACAAAAAAAAATTATAACAAAATTGAATTGAAAAAATATTGAGGTACTGAAATTGTATAATTTATGTAATTTTTAATGTTCAAGTATCAAAGTGTATTTTTTATAGAAATTATGGCATGCCATCTATGTTTGTGTGTTTTTTTTTCATTTCGGTCCCTCTTCTTTTAATCATATATTTTTTTATAAGAAACCAAAATTAATTAGCTTTCAATTAAAATTAAATTATTAAAAAATATATATAAAATTTTACATAACTTATCCACAATAATACATGAAAGAATGAATAATAAAGCCACGAAAAGGCATGCATTTTAGAATAATACGTAATTTGCTGGAGATTCCTTGGGTTGCATATAAAGACAGTAACAG
>Ga0325414_1009069_pt1 | contig 10498 bp, 5 predicted proteins | sample PopdelMetagenome_8_FD_206183 | JGI IMG/M metagenome (GOLD analysis project Ga0325414, IMG submission 206183) | Populus deltoides microbial communities from Bellville, Georgia, United States - Leaf-PdKOR-R3 | ecosystem: Host-associated > Plants > Phyllosphere > Phylloplane/Leaf | place: USA...
CACTCTTCAAAGTCAATGTACACCTTGTTCTTGTCTTTAATCTTTATACAAACATTCATTGACTTGTAGGTTCCTTGAACATATAGTCAAATTGGATAATTAAATGAATCTAAAAGATTAGACCTAACGGTTTTATATCTAGCAAAAGTTGGTAGATATTGAGAGGAAAATGAGGATAATTAATTACACTAACAAAAATAATAAAGAAAACATTAAATCATGACAGTGTACAGCTATTAAAAAGCAATATAACTTGTTAAAAATAGATTATGCAGCAGATAAAACATTGAGTTACAAAGAAAGATAAACCACAAAACATATATCTTGAAAAAAAATATTATACCAAAGTTTGTTTGATGGAAAAGATGTTAGAAACTTTATTTTAAAACATTGTTAATGAACACATTTAAAATCAAATTAAAAGTGATGTTGGCTCACTTCTGAGGTTAAAACTTTGTTTAAATTTGTTCTTCAACAATAATTTTTTAACATGAAACATTAATATCATTCAAATAAATTATGGATGAATGAGAAATTGATCTAAAGAAACCCTTAGTTGACATGTTCTTATAAAGCCTAAAACTCTATTCCAAATAGAAAAAAAAAAAAAAAAACAAGATTTTCTTATTGTTTGTATAGTGAAAAGATGAAAAATTAAATTTGGGTCCCAAAGGTACCTAAGATTTTAGGGAAAAAAGGACCTAAGTAAAGTGGGTTGTACGCTTAAGCTACAAGCATGCGCTCAGCTCGTGCTTGGGCTTCGAGCCGAGCCCGAGCTTGAGTTTGTGGTAAAATAATTTGTTTTCACTACAAAATAGTTATTTTTTTCCTGTTTGTTTTACCTCCTCCTCTAGAGCTTATGTTCAATATTTATAGAGGGATTTTTTAGTAATATATATTTTTTTTAAGTTTGTGGACTTTGTTTATAAGTGTATCTAAATAAGATAGTATTATAGGGATCCTGAGAAACTAGTTGCATACATCATATTTGCACTAAGTGAGGAGCAATGAAACATTAAGGATAAAAATTGATGATTGACAACAACTTATATTCAACTTGATCAGATTTTAAGAGCTTTAACAAGTATTTTACATTGTTTTAGTTTAAGTTTAATATTTTCTATGCTTAGTATGCATGCTAGGATCTTGTTATATCTCTTTACAAGTTTGATTATATGCTTAGTATGCATGCTAGTATTTTGATTTGATATCAATTGCAAGTTCACATAGTCAAATTAAAATTGCATGAATATAAACTAAATAATTATATATAATCACTACTCTAATGTTTGAATAGTAATCTTAATGCTTTATGTAAATTAGTTTTTGTTTAGATTATTGTTCCATGTGCAAACTAGATAATTTTTAAAGAGGTTATTAACAACTTTAAGTTTAAGCTTAACTTTTATCCAGTTTACTATATTCATGTTATTTTGAATCATATTGTATTGATGCATATTATATATCCTTTTGAACTAAGTAATTAAAACAATGTTTAATTCTACTAACTAATATTTGTTTAGTTTTTACATGTAATTCTGCAATCTTATATGATATATTATGCTAATTGTTTAATTCGATTAAATAATTTTTTATCGGTATGATGCATGCTAAAGGTATATAACTTTAATAAAATCTTGTATAGTTAGAAACTTTTGATTTTTTAGCTTTTGTAGTTGCTATACTTAGTTATACAATTTTTTTAGTTGTTTATTTTTTGTATGTAAGAAGTTAAAATTCTAATATAACTTTTTGGCTATTGTTTATTTAGAATAACCAAGACATCAACTTATGAATTGACTATCTTAATCAATGTTGCTTCAACAATTATTACTTTGGTAGAGACGACTCCACTGTCGCCTTTTACAAAACATGTTGAGAAACTTGAAAAGTTTAATAGATTGGGCTTCACGAAGAGGTACCATAAAATATTGCTCTATCTAACCACCTTGAACTTGGTCAAGTTCTTGATTGAAGAAGTGCCAAAGCTATAAGAAAATGAATATGATCTCACCATTGTATAGTTTAATGAAGAGTTCAAAGGTATTGTAGGAAGCTTTGGATAAAAAATGCAAGGCTGAGGATGCTGGTATAAAAAAAATTTTAGACAACAAATTTCTAAATTTCAAGATGGTTGATTCATGAACTATTATTTAAGTTCAAGATTTTTAGCTCATATTGTATGATATTCATGCTGAAGGAATGGTTTTATAAGAATATTTTCAAATGACTACAATTATTAAAAAAATGACCACTATCTTAAAAAGACTTCAAGAACTACTTTAAGTATAAGCACAAAGAAACGAGAGTTGAAGATATCATTTTGATGTTAAGGATAAAAAAGATAACAAGTTATCTGAAAGAAGAGCCAACTCTTCTAATATGATTGATGCGATCCAAACAACACCAAGAGATTCATTAGAGATTCTAGTTGGTTTAGTAACAAGACTTAAAGCTAAGATGGTTAAAGAGGCTTTCAACGAACTTATTTAAAACACATGATATTAGGTGGACTTGGTCTTAGGATTCTTTCTAGTATAAATACTCTTTCGTAGAGACTTGGTCCTCATATCCCTCCAATCCTTTTGTATCCTCCATAAATAAAAATAGTCATTCTCAAAGTAGACAATCTACATTTAAGTAGTACAATAACTATTTTTCTAAAATGAAGAAAAAATAGTCTTGTATAAAATCTTCAAGCTTTGAATTTGGACTTAGAGAAGTTACATTGCCCAAATAAAGACCTTTTCCATACAAAGAAATATTTTTCATATCGGTTTGAATGCTTTGGAAGTAAGTTGGACTTGTTTCTTCATAAAACCTGTCTACTGACAGAATTTATAGGTTGTTTTAGAAAAATCATATATCTCTCATATAAGCTCTTTTTCTGTTGAAAATTGGTAAGTTGATAAGGCTTTGATTCAGGAATCCAAAAAATTGAGTTTTCATCAAATAGACTTCTCTAACTCAAGATATTCAAGTCGGAATGACCGAATACGAGATTTGTCTTTGAAGGCTACAATTTCCATGCTCTTTCTTTTTTATTTTTCATAACATATATTTATAGAAATGTATGGATGTTAACTTTCTTTTTAATCCTTTAACACCATTAGACTTGAATCCTTGTTGATGAAAAGGTTAGTTTTTATGATAATAAAAAGCACAAGTGGTGAAAGTCTTACATGCAAAGATACAACAACATATAGAAAAAAAGAATGAGTAATATACATTTGAAGCTAATAGAAGATGCAAACTAGTAAGGTTTAAACTAGGAGATTGAGTTTAGGTGCATATGAGGAAGGAAAGGTTTCCTAAATAAAAGAGATCAAAATTGATGCTTCGATGAGATAATCCTTTCCATATCATTGAGAGTAGTAATGATATTTTCTACAAAGTGGATCTACTAGGTGAGTATAGTGTTAGTGTTACATTCAATGTCTTTAATATCTCTTTATTTGATGTAGGTGATGATTTGAAAATGAATTCTTTCAATGAGAGAGAGAGAGAGATAGAATCTAAGCAACACCGAGAGATATGTTGGAGGTTCCAGTTGGTCTAGTGACAAGACTTAGGGCTAAGAGGTTTAAAGAGGTTTTTAATGGACTTCTTCAAGACATATGAGCTAAGATGGAATTCAGAAAGATATTAAATAGTGAAAAACAAGCTTTGATTAATTGAATTCATGTTCAAGAAAGACATGTTGGTAGGCATTCAAACATTATAAAAAGATTGGAATAAGAAGATTAAAATATGTCAATCTTGACCTTTCACTATTGTTTTGATCATAACTAGAGAAACATAAGGAATGTTAATGCAATTTTAGTTGAACTGGAAACTAAACATCTATAGATTTTTATTGATATAAGATACGTCTTTTAATTCATTAAAACGAAAAAGAACCATGTGTTTTAAGTTGAGCTTTGATTTTGCCAACTAATTATAAAAACAACTTTAGTCTTATTTAAATTAGTTGGATTATTGTTTTTTTATCTTTTAGTTATTATTAACCATTTTAGAGATATTAGGACTTTTATTTAAATTTGATTTCATTTGATTATTATTATTTATTAAGTTTATCCATATTCATTAGGGATATCCTATTAGACTTTGGATTCTTTATAGTATAAATATAATTTTGTAGAGACTTTCTAATGTTAGACTATTTTTAATAAAGAAATTAACATTCTTACTATCTTTTGTGTGATTGAGCCATTCTCATACTAAGTTATTAATTGAACTTGCAAACTCTTCGAATGATTGATCAACATCATTGTGATTTTATACTACTCATTCGTGTTTTTTTATAGGCGTAGGGTGTGAGTGATCATGATGTATAACTTTGGTTCTCCAATGCAAGTTTTTGTTCGGTTAAGTTGCAAATCATTCAAATATGATTTTAGTGTATCCTGGGAGGTGTCCATATTAATGGAATTTAAAGTAAACATCATAAAACAAGTGGTGAAGTCTTATAATAGAAATAAAAAGATTACCATGAAAAAGAGAGGAATTGTTATGAAGTTCAATGGAAAAGTTTTTATTTATAGCAAGAGTAGACACTTGGACAAGGGTTGCAGGGACAATAATAAATAAAGAAACTCTAAAAAAGGAAGAACTACTCAAGCCAATACCATTAAGGTTCATCACCTCACAAATGGAGTTTTGGAAATGAATTTATCTATTGTTGTTTCTAATGCCAACTTGATTAACAATCCTATGCAGCAGTAGTGGGTTGATATTAGTACCGTAAAACATGCATGTATCGAGAGAAAAAATTCCACTTCCAAAGAAACAGGTTCCTTGTTAAAGAGTTGTTTTATCTACTGTGTCTTTCCTTGGATTCACCGAGGAAGACAAGTTCTACTGTTCTCGTATGCAATCCGACCGAAACATAGTAGTAAATGGCCTGTCTTTTCACTGTTTGGATCATTATCATCGACTCTCTTTTCTTCCTATTAACATCATCATCATCCTTGTTAAACTCCTTGCTCTTTATTATTCCACATTGTATTTAATTAGTTGAGATTAAAAATAGTGCTGCTTAATTTATTCATTGAAGTAATGATAGAAAGGGTTAATTATATATTGATGAAAAATATAAGCGTAGAAAATCTTCTTACGGGTTTATCCCAAAATAAAAATCAATTATAATTATACGAGATTATAAGCTAGTTTATTATTATATATAGTAATAGTTGTTTTTTAAAGTTTGTTTTATTCAAAAATGTATTAAAATAATATATTTTTTATTTTTTTAAATTTATTGTTAATATTAATACATAAAAAAACGATTCAAAAATATAAAAAAATTAATTTAAAATAAAAAAATTAATTTTTTTTACAAATACAAAGACAAACTTCCTCTATTTAAAGTTTAATCAAGGTGCCATCCATGGTATTTTGAAAGTGACGAATCTAGCAAGGTCCAAATTCCCAAGCTAAAGACAATGGGCAGATAAGCTTGTTTCAAATATCAAAACTAGGGGCATATTAATGGGGGCTTTCTTTCGCTGTCCGCTATCGTTCAATTAAGTTTGTTTTACTGTATGATTGTTGTTACAGTTATTTTTTAAATAAATTTTTATATTAAAATATATATTAAAGATATTTTTTTATTTTTAAAAAATTATTTTTTACATTAACACATTAAAATAATTTGAAAATACTAAAAACATATTCATTTAAAGTTAATAAAAAAATATAAAAATTTTAAATTTTTTTAAAAATATTTTTAAAATGCAGAAATAAATAAAAATTTTGACTGTGTGGTAATTAATATTTGAGATTTTTGTTGATTTTGCAATATATGTAATTAGTGAAGTATCCTTGTTACACTGCAGGTAACATTCTAGATTAATTTTTAACGTAAAGAGAAGAATACATAAATGTTGTGAATGTCATTTTTGATATCATAAAGAAATTTAATTGAAAAGTTGAAAAATTAAGCCATACATTTAATAAGATAAATTAAAAAATATGTAAACCTATAAATCATATGTAATTGTAAGGAACAAAAAATATATGTAATTGTAAATATTTTACCTCGAGCTCTCCTGTATTGGAGAGCACTTTTTAAATTTTGTTATTCAATTAAATGATAATAAAAATATATTTTTATGAGAAGAATAATAATTTAAAATGATATAGGAAAAAGTTAATTTTTTAGTCTAAATTATCCTTTTCTTATTAATATAGGGATAATTATTTAAATAGATTTTTAACCTAATTTTATTTGAATATTTGATTTTAATCGATAACAAATTAGAAAAATCAATCATTTAATAGCACAATCCATAATACTATAAAGACTCAAAAAGCTATAAAAATTATCAATACAAAACTACGTATATGAAATTGTGAATAGCAGAATGAATTTTTATGAAATATAAACGATATGGACACTAATTTTCTTCATTTTGACATAGCCAAAACTTAACAAGAAAGAGAATATTGATGTAAAACTATTATGATTTGTTTTTTAAATTTCAGAAATAACCTAATAAAATGTACCTAAATAGCCCCAAATGTCAAAATATAACAATAATATATACTAGAAATTAAAAAAAAAAAATAGATTTGAGTTGCTAAATCAATCCAAGTTATATGGAAAATAAAAACCTAATTTTGTGGTTTAAACCCTACTTTTTATCTTTGTGTGATTTCTTTGATCTTTCTTTCTTTTTTGAATTATAAAAAATCAGATCACAATATATATAGACACACACTATGCCATATAAGTCTAGATAAAATTACAACAATGATGAAATAACTTGGAAACTAAATGAAAAAAAAAGAATATAACCTGATTTTAGATTCTTACTTTGATATCAACTAATTTGAACCTCGTGGATATAAAGATTCAGAAACCCACAATCAAATCGATCATTTTCAAGAAAACTAAATATAGGCTTGTAATTAAGTTTGACACAACTAACCAGTATCGAGACACCAATACTATAAATAACTAAACCCTCACCCAATGCCTATAAAGAGATGCGAACAAGAAATATAGAAGACGCCATGAAACTTGATTAATTATTTGATAAGTCAGAGTAGTTCCATGAGGAATCAAAAGTAAGAAAAAACTCTCACACGTTAATTTTATTTCTGAATAATCAATCCATCGCTTATTATGTATTTTTTTTTTTACTTTTGACATAACTAAGTTTTAGATGATGATAATGATGAAATAACATGGAAAGAAAAATATAAAAGGATATAACATGATTTTATAGCCTTGTTCTAATATCAACTAATGAAAATCCTGTGGATATACAAATTCAGAAACCTATAGTCAAATCAATCCTTTTCAAGAAAACTAAATTGAGGTATATGATTGAGCTTGAAACAATGATAATCTGTGTTGAGGCATCAATACTATAAATAACCAACCTCTATATAGTGCCTATAAAGATACGTGAATGAGAAGTATAAAAAATACCAAGAAGTATGGTTCATTCTTTGATAAGTTAAAAAGAAAAACAATTAGTGTCTTCGATTAGTTGGGTTATTTGAATCTTATTTCATTAGTCCTTTTATTTTTATTATTTCTTCTATGTCTTCTATTTTACTCGAATTAATTTTTCAATTCATGATTTCATGTTCACAGTTTTGTATTGATAGTTTTTAGTTTTTATTGCTTCTTGAGTCTTTATATTATTATGCATTGAGCTATTAAGTGATTTTTTTTTTATTTGTTGTGAATTAATTCAATAAAGAACCAGAATAAAATAATTTCCCCTCACACACATAATAGATTATTTTGAGATCAAAGTTTGTCCAAATCATCATTAAAACCATCATTCTTATTTTCTCTCCTACGACTGAAATAGTCAAGTGGCCATACTTTCCCATGTACGTAGGTCTTATGCGGCTAAAACCTAGCACAATATTCATGATCAAAATCTCCAACCTCCTCTAATATATTTTCGACTGTAAACTCCTCTACAAGTGAAATAACTCATCTCACATGCCTTCTACCTAGTTCACATCAATATTTTTTTACAAAAAATCTTCTTATGAGACATATAAAAAATCAAATAAAAAATTTTAAAAGGACATTCTAAAAAGAAGGGTCAGATGTGAATGGGTTGAAAGATTGAGATTTTATGCCTGCCCACCAAACACAAACCCATGTGAACATGGTTTTTATTTCAATTGCTTAAAGGGTAAATGATACATCATCAATACTCATTTTTGTTAATTTAATGGACAACGCGTAGCCTACCTAAGCAGTCATCCACCTATAACTTTTTCAAATTAACGAAGGTTGTTTAAGTGATCGGAAAATCGAGGTTCAAATTTTTTGATCCTAAAAACCTATATCTCAACCATTTTCTCACTCACGAACATGAAAAAAAAAACATATGGTCCTCTAAAAACCAGCTTATAACAATGAAACATATTTTAATCGCCTTAAAAACTCAAAATCATATCAAATTTAAATTTATTTTTTTAGGTTTGATCAACTTTTGTAACATAATTACAGGTACAAACCACTTATGTTACATTCCCCTCTTAAAGACAAATCTATAGACACAACTGTTGCTACCTAATTTTTGACCCATATTTTGATAAACTTTCAAATAAAAAATAAAATAATAATAATAATAAGGGTTTACATGTGGCAATAACATAGAGCATCAGGACTAATATCAAGGAAGCAATATGTCAAGGCGAGAATTACTGAATCATATATAATTAATGCAATATAAAATATCATATATATGATTTGATTCGTGCTGGTTATGAAAAATAATTACTGCAATATAAAATATCACATATATAGGATTTGTTGGTGTTGGTTATATAAAACAATCTCTGCAATAATTATTGCAATATTTCCTTAAATAGCACGTGTAGATATTTTCTATATAAGTGAACCTCCAGTCATATGCAAAAAAAAAAAAAGAGAAGATAGACTAGGGGACAGTTCTACACAATTAAGAGAACACAAAAAACCTTAGACCACAAAAGAACCCTAAAGTCACAAAAATACCTAGAAACGTAAAACCTTTCTCCCCCGCACCTTCCCCTAAACATAAAAAACTCAAGCTTTCATCTTTTTCAAAAGAGTCGCATTCCCCTTTTTTGCTCCGGCCATCTTCTTCCTTGGACTATCCCTCGTAAACCAGCCGCTCAAGCCCCCTTCTCCACACTGTTCCCCATCTTCTTCTCCTTTTTTAGCTAACAACACATAGCCCCTCCCTTTTGGTTTTTTTTCTTCTTCCTCAACCGTCGGACACAAGCCTTCCCTTCCACCCCCTCTTAGGCTCCCCATTTTCCCTGATTCCTTCTCTGCCTGCCGCGGCCTCACACCCTCTGTCTTCTCCAGATGCAGACTTCCCTATTTCCCTCACAGACCAGCCAAGACAGACCCATGGCCTCCCTCCCTAAGCCAGCTCATTTCCCTCTAACTGAAAGAGAGCAGCCCGCAGGCCCTCATCTTCGCCGAGACACGAACCGACCATCGACAGCTGCAAAGACTGGATGGAAACCCAAAGCCTAGTAGCCAGCAGTCCCCCTGGTCTTGCCGCCACCTGAAACAAGGAAGAATGGGAAAGAAAAAAAAATAGATCTGTAGAAAGAAACAGATCCAAAACAAAGAAGAAAATAAAGAAAAACAGACCCGTAAAGGAGAAACTAAAACTAAAACAAATTGTTTGTTGCGATTCATTGTTTTCGCAGGTCACGGCGTCACCGCCGGCAGAGAAGGGCAGAAGAGAAGAAGCATTTTCAGATCTCAACATTTTCTAGGATGTTTGCTGCGGCGCGTGGACCCACACGCCGCCAATGGCGGTGGCGCGTGGAGAGGACGCGCTACCAGTGTTTCTATGACCCAGAAGCCTTCAGGCACTGTCCCTAATTTTATTTTTTTGTAATTTTCAAATATCGATGTGTATATTTAGATACTGTTGTGTTTTGATTTTTTTTTATCCTTTTAGTTATTTTGTAAACATAGTAATTATGGGTGAGAAAAACATAACACGTAGGATGTGTGTGTGTTTTTATTTTTTTATGTATGTTATTGAATTATAAAATCAAAAAGATAAAAAAAATGAATTTAATGTTTTAATTTGTATATGATCAAGTATCTGAAGGACAAATAAAATCATGTTGTATTTCCCGTGAAAATGTAAGAACATGTTTCTACATGCTTTTTGAGATTTAATAACTGATTTATTAAAGCCTTAAGAATTTGACTAATATGTGGTTTTTTTACTTTAATTGTGATTAAATATAATGTTTATGTTTTTGACAAAGAAAATATAAAAAATATTTTTTATATGTTGCATACGGCTAATACCTTAGCATGTTTTGAACATTCTTTTTGTATAAAAAAAATATATTGAAAGTTTTGAAAATGTGTTTTCGCATGGATTTCTTAAACACAACAAAATTATTTTCTTGCATTTCTGGATTTTACAACATGTTTGTAAAACTCCAAAGGGTATTGGCCAATATTCCAAAAAAATACAAAAATCTTATTTTGGGGGAATTC
>Ga0325414_1009070_pt1 | contig 10498 bp, 6 predicted proteins | sample PopdelMetagenome_8_FD_206183 | JGI IMG/M metagenome (GOLD analysis project Ga0325414, IMG submission 206183) | Populus deltoides microbial communities from Bellville, Georgia, United States - Leaf-PdKOR-R3 | ecosystem: Host-associated > Plants > Phyllosphere > Phylloplane/Leaf | place: USA...
AGGAATTAAAGTTGTCTCCATACAGTATTCCGAGGATGATTTACTTGATCTTGATCCAATGTTTTTGTACTGTATAGTTGTTATTTTCTCATTTTGGCTAGAATTTATTATTGTTGAAACACCTTTACCACCTAACATTTCTCAATAACGTTGTGTGACTCTTTTGCCTTGTTACTCTAGGAATCTTGAGTTACCTTATTACTTCATTGCTTCACACAATAGCTGCCATGATTGGAGTGTGTTGTGTTAACAACTTCCTGCTAATTAACTATATCGGGTATGGAGATAAAGTTTGGTTTGAAAATAAACAAGAGCATTTTTTTACATTGGTTTAGTGAGAAGGTCAATAACTTGATTATTAGTGGAAACATGTTTGGTGACAAGCTATCTAATAACATCTCGTTCTTGCACAAAATAATAGTTCAATTCAATATATTTACTACGAGCATGAAAAATTAACTTGATTGACTGTCATACGGAAAGCATTAAGATAATCACAGTGGAGCATTGGTGGAGATTGTACTGGAATGTGAAGGTTATTGAGGATGAAAGTCATCAATGTCACCTTAGATATGGTGTTAGCCATGAAGCGATACTCAGCTTTAGTGTTGGAGCGAGAGATTGTATGTTGCTTTTTTACACAATATGAAATAACGTTGTTTCCAAGGAAAACACATAATCTAATAGTGAAATGTCTAGTAGTGGGACATCCTTCTCAATCTGCATTTGAAAAACCATGAAGATCAAGTGTAATATAGAAAAGAATTGTAGACCTATGTTGATAGTGCATTTGGTACGTAACATAAAATAGGATGCACCATTTCTAAGTGTGTAGTATCTGAAGTGTGCATGAATGGCAACATGAAATTAGCATTGTCATAGAGGTCTAGGTGTGTAAGTGTATTGTATTATAAGGAACCAATAAGTCCCAAAAAAATAGCTTGGATCTTCTAGAGGTGTGTCATGTGATGAGGTTTTTATCTTTTCTTCAAGAGGTGTATCGCCGTAGGATTACAATCTACCATATTGGCATGTTTAAGTTTGGTAAAAGCATAATAGGACTACGACAGGTGAAGACCACTAGTTGTTTATGAGATATCAACGCCAAAGAAATGATGAATCAATCCTAAGTCCTTCATTACAAATTCACATTTTAGAAATTTAATAAAAATTATAACAAGTGTTATAATAGAACCTATGAGAAGGATATCATCAACATAAAGGAGAAGAATGAGTGAACCATGATAAGAATGGAAAATAAGCAAAAATGGATTAATTAGACTACAAAATAAAAACCATATTTGAGAAAAATAATACTAAATCAATCAAACTAAGCACAACATGCTTGTTTAAGTCCATATAGAGCTTGTTGAAGTTTGCATACATGCTTTGAATGATGTATATCAACCATTCCATGTTGTTGTTCTATAAATACATAAATACCATTCATGATGACACCATACATAAATGCATATTTAATGTCAAGTTGATAAATAAACCATTGTTGAACAAGTACAACTGTGATGATCATCTATATGGTTCCTGGTTTTACAGCAGGAGAAAAGTTTTATGTTTAATCAATATCATCAATTTAGTGACAACATCTCCAATAGCACAGGTGATTAACAAAATCCAAATTCATATCATGAAAGTTATTATTGCTTTGAAAGACTTATCTATGATTGTTTTTGCTCTCATAGCCCAGTCTATGGTGAAGTGACAATATTTTGAGTAGTGGATGATGTTCCCACGTGATTGGAAGTACGGACAACATGAGGAAACAAACTTGTACCTATATAATGAGGTAAAAAAGCATTAATAAATAAAGAAGTTGATATAGGTATAATTTATGTGGGCAAAGAACTCGTGCATGGTGGGGTCGATATAGTAAGGGATTTTCTTCGGTGGAATTAATATTAGGCAGCCATTGATAAAATATACTTATAACATGTGGTGATAAAGTTATAGTATTGGAATTTTTAGTGTTGTATAGAACAACAAGTTCATAAAAAAATACTTGTCATGAGATGAAAAAACATTTTTCTTGTAAAGTTAAAGCATTTGTATCCTTTATGTTTGTCATTAAAACCTACAAAGATACAAAGAATTGTTTTGGGATTAAATTGTCAAGTGTCCCAAGTGTAAAGGAAGAATTTAGATCAATGACAATAATGGATAAGATACGTGATGGATGATGCCTATGGAGAGGAAATGAAATGAGATTTTTGAATTGATGAACTCTTCTTTTTGATCTGAGTGAAACACTTTGATTTGTTTATAGAATTATCTGTAAACATTCTATTCAAATTCTAAATTTACACTCACAAAACTAGATTTATGTTGTAAAAGAATTATTAATGTATACTTAAAGAAATCATCTACCAAGCATGAAACATATTTAAATTTTTCAATTGACAAAACATGAGTAGGTCCTCATAAATTACAATGAATTTTTTCAAAGGTACGAGTACTTGAATGTTCAAAACAAGAAAAAAAAGGTAATCAACTAAGATTTCCTAACTGACAACTATCACATAGGTGTTTATGTTTCATAATTCTTATGACATCAATCAGGCTTTTATTTGTTAGATACTATAAAGCTAAAAACTAAGGATCTATTAAGAGTTGGTACCAAACTTTTGCTAAATTAGATTTAAAATGATGTGAAAAATATAGTTCTGGAAAATTACAAAGAATATAGAGGCCACTTTTGCACTTTTCTATGATCATTTGTTGTCCTATTTCTCATTCCTTAACACAAAATTCAACATTAGAAAATTCATAATTAATTGAAAACTAGAAAGTTAGTTAGCTTATTGACAATAAATTCTTTGTTAAATCAGGCACAAGTAGGACATCATAAAAAGGTAAGGCAACATTTGATTGATTAACGTCAAGAAGGGCTCCCTTCACAGTAGGATCCATTTACCCGTAAATACAAAGCCCAATGGAAGGACGACATTTCAATGTAATTTTGTTTTTCTTTCACAATGACATGTATAATAATTTTTGAAAAAATAATTTCATTTAACGAATGCAATTTTAGATTTACGAACATCAAGGTTACAAGAACAATAACATCGGCCTTTAAATCGTTGATGAAAATGTTGTTGTTTTAATGGAGTTAGATTTCCAAACATCCTGAATAGAAACTACATATCGATGCATAGTTTTCAAGGTTCAGGGTTATTATTAACTTAAATATTTTAATGTTAATTTGGACCCTTTATTGAAATTACTGAAATTTTCCTTTTATAAACTTTTACTTCAAGGGAAAATTTGAATGGGAGAGAGCTGATAATAATGTTGTGATGAGGGTTTAAGAGAATTACTCTGTAATTAGGTAAGATCGAATTCAGGATATTTTTTTATTTACTAATAGATAATTAATTTGTATCATATAGGTTGCGTGATTTTTAATATGAGGTACGAAAGAAAACTAAAAAATATAGGAAAGAAAGAGAGCTTTCAATATAGAATGACCTGGCACTTTGGAAGGATTTAATATTGTCATACATCTCAGAGGTTGTATTGAAGGAATACATTCAACACATGATGTTCGGGCGTTTCAATCGATGGTCACAGTCTGATGTGAAATCGAAATCAGCATGTTCACAGTTTCGTTACCACGCATACCAACAGCTTTGTTCCATTCATCTCGCATGCAAATCGAATGATAAAAATTATTGTATTTGAACTTACAAATATTTAAATTTGTAATAAATATTTTATTTTTCTACTTTTGTTCAATATATTTTTTAAATATTACCAACTGAACAACTTTGTAGGTGTATTTTTGAGATAATTGAAAAGGAATTATTACAAATTTCACTGCTACTGTTAACTCACTGATGAAATTAAAATGGTATTCTATTAGTGATATGTTATATTTACCGATGGATATACCTACAAAAAAATAAAAGCACGGATGACATCACATGTGGTTTTCGTGTCGGTGATATGTTAAATTTACCAGTAGAGATATCAACGGAATAAAACAAGTAAATTTTTTATGTGCTTCGTCCGTCTATAAATCCATTGATATATTTATTAGCGACATATCATAAATTACCGATGAGATTTTTTTTGATAGACTGTTTTTGTCTGTGAGTCCGTCGGTAACATACATAACAATGAACTGCTAGTGTAAATACCAGGATAAATTTTTGTTGGTAAAACTTCTAAATCTGGTAGTGCACACACATGAAATTGGTTGATCAGATAAAAGGAAAAAAAATAACTATATAAGGTTATACATATCATAAATATCATCTAAAAATAAATTTTTTTTTATTTTAAAAATAGAATTCATCTATATAAAACATTAAAAAAAAAGTATGTAGCTCTGCATATATAAGAAATATCATCTAAAAATAAATATTTTTTAATTTTAAAAATAGTGTTCATATATATAAAACATAAAAAAACATGGATGAATAAGAATAATATCTTATAAAAATAAATACATAAAAAATAATTTAATAAAAGCCTTTACTTGAAAAAAAAAGCTAAATAAATAAAATAAAAAATCATCCAATCTTTTGTTAATGATTGGAGGGTGCTGTGTTAAAAGGATGTACCGGCAGATTATCGGATCGAACAAAATAACTAAAGATGAGATGAGATGAATTTTTAAAATAAAGAAGGACAGAACAGTAAAGTCCAGCAAGGCAAAATGGAGCAGGGGCATTTATGCTATTATCTCTTTTTTGTCGGGCACGTGTAATAAATCTAATAATGGATCGAAAAGAAGATAAACTCCGCAGTTGTTTTGTCCAATCACTCCAATTTTAAGTCTTATCTTCACACGATGGGTAAAGTGATATTTTACCCATCACTTGACACTTATCTTCACGTGATGGGCAAAGTGAATTTTTTTTTTTTTTTTACCGCTCACAAAATAATAGTAAGCTAGAAAAGGGCTATGTGAGGTTATTAGCATGCTATCTAAAATGATTTGGTGAATTAACACATTACCCAAAGAATTGAGCAAGGTTTTGAAATGAAACATGACAAAAATTTAATATTGTATTTAAAAACAGTAACAAATATAAATTGTTATTGAAAAAACAAGATATCTATTAAATATTGTGATTTTAAACCATGATATCGGTTAAATTTTACAGTTCAAGACTGCGACATCAGTTAAATTTAGTAACAGAATTCTCCAGCATCTAAATCTAACAAGAAGGGTTCTTATGACATTTATCATTGAATAACATAACAAATCTAATTTCAATGGTTATTTAGTTTATTAATCTTACATTAAATTTAGTTAATGGTTTTATAAAGTAAGAAATTTTCTAATTTTCATAAAATTTCAACATAGTTTTCCTATTTAGAAGCTCTATCCAAAATTTTATCCAACTTAAAAATACCTGCAAATAACCATAATAATCAAACATAATAAATTCTCACATTTTGTAATCACAAGTAGCATCAGGCTCACCACTCGAAACACAAATCTCAATTATTTTCACCTATCACATTTATGAATTGTAGTTCCATTGTATGATACTATTTTTCACATTAAGAATGATAATACCACTTTAATAACATAACATAAAGATGTTATGAGATATTCTGTAAAAAAAAAAAAACAAATTTGATTTTGGTCAATTGAATATAATTTTAATTAAATTGTATTAACTCAACCCTAATTTTCAAAATTTATAGCAAATTCAAAAACAATTCTCAAAATTTAATGCAATGCATAATTCACCAAAATTAAATATAATTCTTGATATCAAATCTAATTAATATTTTGATGATAAATTGCATGAAATCTGTAACAACACGACTTTTCAAGCCCAAAACAAAAGTAAATTTTTTATTTTTTTTGTACTTGACACACATCGTGCTAGTAATCGGTGAACATGTTCCCTTCACATCATCAATATACAATCCATACATCAACAACAATCAACATTTCATTTAAAAATGAATCTTACATAAACACATAATATTATGTTTGCATGATTAGAAGTTTGCATTTAAAATATACATGCATAGACATGAGTTTGTATTCTATCCTACAAATAGTCATCATGAATTTAATATAAAAGGATCTAATAATAGTTATACATTCAGTATATTGATTCATATAAAATACATCATGATTTAGAATGCAACCGTATGATTCTTTGCAAAAGTAGGTTCCCGTGTATTGGGTTTCCTATGCACTTTGTTGGTATGACGTCCTTACTGTAGTACAAAACATTTACAAGAATGCAATTACTTAATAATAATAATAATAATAATAATAAGAAAACGGTATGGCAGTTTAATGAAGCATTAACATTATCTCATGTTCGAAGCGTGACATTTGTAGTTCCTTCATGTTCTTGGTATACACAACTTGCAGTATATATATATATATATGCATCAATTCTTACAATCAACCATAATCTTAAATCCGGCCATTCTTTAAAGACATCATTTGTTGAGGTTAACTGTTCACTCACCCCGGCCATCCCCTTCGAATGCCATCAGCCAAAGCTAATCAACCGTTTGTCCCGGTCGTCCATTCAGATGCCATTAGCCAAAACTAATCATTCATTTATCCCGGTCATCCATTCGGATGCCATTAACCAAAGCTAATCAATTGTTTGTCCCAAACATCCTTTCGGATGCAATTGGTCAAAGCTAATCATTCGTTTGTCCCGGTCATCCCTTCGAATGCCATTAGCCGAAGCTAAACAATTGTTCATCCCGGTCATCCCTTCGGATGCATAGCCAAAGCTAATCATTCATTTGTCCTGGTCATCCCTTCGGATGTCATTAGCCAAAGCTAATCATTCATTCGGATGCCATTAGTCGAAGCTAATTATTTGTTTGTCCCGGCCATCCCTTCAGATGCAATTAGCAAAAGTTAATCATTTATTTGTCTCAATCATCCCTTCAGATGCCATTAGCCGAAGCTAATCAATTGTTTGTCCCGGCCATCCCTTCGGATGCAATTAGCCAAAGTTAATCATTCATTTATCCCGGCCATCTCTTCGGATGCCATTAGCCAAAGCTAATCATTTGTTAACATTTAAGCATTTGACAGTCTAATATCTGAATTAACACAATACAGTAACATTCATGATAAAGTATTTTTATTATTTAACATTATTTAAAAGGAAGGTGAAAGTCACCTACCTGCAGTAAAAGCTCTACTCGTGCTCCCATGTTGCTGCTGTTGCACCACACCGGTGGTCCCTCCTGCAGTCACAGACTCATCTCATAAATTTTTCTCATTCAAGGATATGTTTTATAATAATCATATCAATAGCTAATAAATCTTTCTTTCAATCATTTCTTTCTTTATATCTTACGTTTTTTCTCATTACACCCATTATTGTTGTCATCATTTATCCAACCATAGTTATCATTCCTTCAGGCTGATATTACAAAGAATCCATATTCATCCATTACTCATATGTTACTTTCTAAGCATGTTCATTTCCTCATAATAACATACATACATATATCATGTATATTTTCAGAGTTAGTATCTCAATGTGCAAGTGTTCGTATGACTCAATTCTTTTATATAGTATTCACGTGAAAGTCTACTGTTACTGTCTAACTTTGAACTGTTGCTGTTCAATCTCCAATTGTTACTATCCAACTGTTATTGTCTAGATATTGAACTGTTACTGTCTACACATTGAACTGTTATTGTCCAACTGTTACTGTCTAACTTTGAACTGTTACTATCTAGACATTTGAACTGTTACTGTCTACACATTGAACTGTTACTGTCCAACCGTGATTGTCTAACTTTGAACTGTTACTGTCTAGACATTTGAACTGTTATTGTCTACACATTGAACTGTTACTGTCCAACCGTTACTGTCTAACTTTGAACTGTTACTGTTTAGACATTTGAACTGTTACTATCTAAATACTCATCAGATTTTTAACTATATCTAGAGTTATGAAACTCCATTTCAAGTGAGATTAGTCTCGTTGCAAAGCTAATACATGAGGCTACAAGTTCTCTGAAGGAAGGAGAACCCAATTCTGCCTCTGTTATAGTCAAAATTGCTCATCAACAAACACTACCCTACAGGGTCTGTCAGGACCCAATCTCAGTTGATGACCCATAGCTAGGGTTCTACAGCTCCATATTAAGCAAGACCAATTTTCTTAGTTAGCTAACATCCAAAACTACAATTACTATGAAGAAACTTGATCCTAATTCTCTCATCCTCCTACTCGAATTCTCTCCAAAAGTCAGGAGACGAATCTGTCCAGATTCATCAACCTTTTCATTTACACACAACATCCACAATTTAACTTTTTCTCTTTTATCTCAACCCCTGGCCATATCACATATCATTTAAGAGTGTCAAAAAATATCTTTATAAGAGCCAATTTATCTTATTTATTTCAATCTTCCCTATTAACGTCAAAATAAAACATTCTTATCGATTTTACAAACTTTCCAAACAATATTTTCTAAACACAATCCTTGACAACAGTTTCAATCAACCATAAATAACAAACAAATAATATTCCAAACAATCCATACTGTCAAGTTATAATGCATTATTATGAGTATAACATATTCAAATATTAACTTCATCAAATGGTGAAATTTCCAAAAATATGGGTTTAACCGAACTGATCTCAAACTTGCAGACCTACTGTGCAAGATACACAACTTCTATACCAAATGTTTATTTCAAATCTCCATCGTTCAGAATCTAGACAGAATCAGGAGGAACAAATATCCAAATTATAGCCTAATCCAATGGTGGCCGAAGGAGAAAACAGACAGCAAAGAAGACTATCCAAAAGTGTATTTTTCTCCCTTGATATCTCTCAAATGAGGACTGATATAGAAAATCCCTTCGGTGACAATGTACACTATATGGATGAGAACAACATATCTAAATATCGTTCTGATCCAACGGTGGAAGGTGGAGTTATAGCTGTCGGATGTTTTTGAAATTCTTTTGCTAAATGTTTTTGAAAAAATAAACTTGCTTTTTTATTTCAGAAAACAATTTGATGTTTGCTCAAAACAGTATTTGGCATCCTATTCATTAGAATGGGATGGAAAATGATTTTAAAAAATAATTAAATCAATCAATTTTGTGATGAAATTGTTTTTGTGAAATTCTTTTGCTAAACAATTTTGAAAAAATAAACTTTCTTTTTTATTTTAGAAAACAATTTGATATTTGCTCAAAACATTCGGCATCTTATTCATTAGAATGGGATGGAAAATGAATTAAAAAAATAATTAAATCAATCAATTTTCTCTAAGATGATCAACTAAGCCAAAAAGACAAAATCAGAAATCTTTAACTCCTACACACCATGTCTCTCGAGTTGTTTTTAGCATTATAAATAATGGTGTGTAATGGATTTGATAGTCATAGACTTGCAAAATACAGTTCTTTGCAAGTCCAAAATACTAGACAAGATCCAAATTTATCATTCTTAACTATTTGCACTTGAAATAATGAAAGTTCTTCTTTGTTATTCCTTTCACGTTCAAAAACAAATATATCCCTTATAGTCCCTTTTAAGCCTAAAAAACATTTTTTTCGTGAAAACTCTAACTAAGATCGCACCCCACACTGAGAGCAAGTAGGAGATCAAATGTTAACATAATGTTTTAAGAAATCCAAAAAACAAAAAACAAAAGAGCCCAAGAAAATTAAAAATTAAAAGGGCATGCCCAAGTCTAAAACAAAATCAAAATGACAAAGTCAAAACCCAAAAAGGGTGCCCCACCAAAACAATAAAAAAATAGCAAGTAAATAAATACAATAAATAAAGACTAAAAGATAAAGCAAGTCAAACAACTGGTATTGATCATAAATCTATAGAACCCTAAAATATTTTTTGAGTCTATGAATCGCTTACATGCTTATACAAATCTTTTTTAATTAAGCAAGCAAGTGATCTAAACCAATAAGTAGAGCTCTTAAAATGCAAGGAACATTTTCGCAAGAGTTGTGATATTACAAATAAGTTACTTATTATTATTTATGCCAATAAAATGAGTTGGTCACTCTATGAGATGATTATGGCTTTGAAAAACACCTTGGTGGAGTCCAAGCAATCTCAACCAAGAAGTCAAGGGCCAAATCCAATTAGTTATTTTCCATGTTATTGCTCAAAGTTTCATGGGAGGCTGCCATTAATTAGTTAGCCACGAACGGCAAGAACATTGTATAATTGTAGTTTCGTTTATTAGTACTTGCTAAAGAGGCAAGAACAATATCCTCCATCAAGCAATCTCCTTTCTACGTATCCCACTAGAAAGGATATAAATAATAATTTAACTATATTGAAAAACAATGCATTTTTATCTTTTTACAGCAGCAACCATCGATGTGCACCCAATAAAAATAAAAAAAAAACTTTAGGGTTATCATTACAGAAATCTAGATGTCAATATTGGATGGAAAATACCTCATCAAGATTCTAAGCAACTGAGTTGGTGACTCGTTGTTCCATGTCAACGGACAACAGGGGAAATGGGAAGAAAAGC
>Ga0325414_1009071_pt1 | contig 10497 bp, 3 predicted proteins | sample PopdelMetagenome_8_FD_206183 | JGI IMG/M metagenome (GOLD analysis project Ga0325414, IMG submission 206183) | Populus deltoides microbial communities from Bellville, Georgia, United States - Leaf-PdKOR-R3 | ecosystem: Host-associated > Plants > Phyllosphere > Phylloplane/Leaf | place: USA...
AAACTAAGTTAATTGATTAGGAATTGGACTTTATAGTATTTCTAGATTAGATATTTCAGGTCTAATGACTCAAGTCACAAATTTAAAAAAATTATTACATTTTTAAAAAAAAATTTATAATTTTTTTTAATTTTTTATTAGATAAACTGCGAGTTTAGCAAGTCATCTCATATTAGCTTAACTCTAACTACCATTGTTACATACAGTTATTTATATATATATTTTTTATCTCATTTTAGTATCTAAATATTTTATATATATATATATATATATATAAATATATAATTTAGCCTCGCCGCTGATCGCGGGCACCAAGCTCCTGCATTGTAAAGAAGAAATTTATTATATATTATGATTTTGCAACAAGCACGACTCCAGTCCCCTCTCCTGATTAAATAACAAGCTCGATCGATACAATTTTTCCTTTTTAAGAGAACCTTCTATGTACCTCGAGGATTGATAAGCAAAACTAGTCAAATAATTTTAAAAAATCAATATTTGCATTTACTTGTTGGTTTGTTCCATTGGATGACGTGCCTAGCTTGGTACAAGCTATCAGTTTCCAAATTACCAAATGTTTTTTTTTTTCTGACTTGACTTTTAATAAGCATCTGTTTTGTTTTTGGATTTTTTTTTATTTATTTGTCATAAAAAAATTAATCAACAAAAAACACTTTTCGATCCAAGAAAAATTTGACTTGGTTTCTAAAAAAATATTTTCCTTTTATTTTGAGTGGAAAACACTTTCTGGAAGTTGTGAAAAATTTAAAAATATCATATTATTTGCTGATTATATTAAATTTGGTACTCAAACTTTTAATTGTTATATATATATATATATATATATTGTTTTGAATATTTATTTTTTAATTTCATTCCTTAGAATTTAATTTTTATATTAACTTTGGTCCTTATTTTAATAATTATTATTTACTTTTTTCCTTATCATTTTTTAATTGAAATTTTTTATCTATCAAATTTGATCCTCATTCTTTTGATTGTTACTTATTTTATTTGAAATAATTTATGAAATGTTAATTATTATTATTTTAATTTATTCATCTTTTAATTTTTTTATTTTTTAGATTTGATCTCTATTATTTTAATTATTATTTATTTTATTTGAGATAATTTATGAAATTATATTTTTTTTTCAATTTCATTCTCATTCAACTTTTTAATTTGTAAGATTTGTTCTTTATTATTTTAATAAAGTTGAAAAAAATAAAATATTAATAAGTTACTTTCCAGTTTATTTTCCATTACATAACAAAACATTGAAAAATATTTTTCAATTTATTTTTTATTATACTACCAAATATCAGAAAATAATTTACTTTCCTGAAATTCAATTTTCTAAAATTTACTTTAAAATAAAAAATATTTTTCAGAAAATAAACAAACGGGTCTAAGTGATTAAAAAGCAGACGTGGAGTAGCCAATATCGTCAAATGGAACTTCAACTACAGAATCTAGAATACGATTTCTTGTTCATCTTTGGATCTTCAAGGATGGCTTCTAGTCGCAAATATCTGGAACGTACAAGGAAATCATCGAAAGATTTTCACACTTGTACAGTAATTACTTATTTTCAACACCCTTATAGGGATATATAGGCCTTCTAATGGAATGAAGTCTCTTGCTGGAATTTCCTGCATCTGCTCTGTAGGTCAACATATGATATCCAGAGAGTTGAAAGTTGAAACGAAGAGAGGGAAGTTGAAACGAAGAGAGGGAAAAACCAAATTGTTATTGCTAGCTAGCATTGAACCTTCCATGGGGAGCACGTCCTCATGGAAGTTGCCTTCAGTTTGATTTTTCTAATTTTTAACCAATATATCAAAAACAATAAAACAATAAAAACCAATATATTTTATTATATTTTTTTTAATTTTTAACTCAACATATCAAAAACAATAAAAAATATATATCAATTTTATGTTTTTTAGGTTAAAAATAATTTAAAACCACTATAAAAAAAACATAAACTACCACAATAATAAACATACAGTAGTGATCAATTTTTGGTTTTTAAGCTCCTTCAATCTCTTAAATCTAAAGCTTGCATTTTATTTTGATAATTAATGGAATATAATGCAAAAGGGTCAATAATTAAAATAAAATGAGTTTATTCAATCACTCTTTATATATATATATATTGGACACATTCTTCCATATATCGTAATAAATTTATATTCTATACCATATGTTCTTTCACTTTTTGAACAAAATGCCCTTACAATTATAAAATGAATTCAAGGTCCTAAAAAAACTTAAGTTTCGGTGGAAAATACCCATAAAGAAACCTATAAAACATGAAAACATTAAATACTTGAAAAAAAATGAAAAACCTAAAAAAATAAAAGTAACTTTGAAAATCTAAAAATAAAATCATATCCAAAAAGTCTTACATATATAAATAGAGATACGACTATGAAAATGATATAGGCTTCGCAGTACTCATTTTTCCAAATTTTCTATGGGTTTCCACTTTTTTATTTATTTTTTATGAATTATTTTAACTTTTTCAAGATGTTTCAAGTTTTTACACTACAAGGTTATTCAAATTCATAACTTGATTTGTTATATTTAAATTGTATGAACACATCGCAACATGTTTAGTATTTGGCTAGGAGGTGTGGTCGGTTTTTTTAAAAGGTACAATTTTTTTAAAATATAAAACGCACCTCATAAAAGTAAAAAATATTAAAGAAATATCTCAACCTAAAAACTTAAGCTGTTAGGTAAGGTTTCAGGATATGATTTATATTATTCTCTAACACATCCCCTCAAGTGAAAGCATTTTGGACTTGAAACTTGCACAGACCCACTTTACCATGTGATTAATTTTTATCAAATAAATGAGGATGGTGAGATTCAAACTCGTGACAGTTTGATCATCAAGGCTTTGATACCATGTCAAAAAATCATCTCAACCTAAAAGCTTAAGCTGTTAGGTGAGGTCTCGAAATATAATTTATATTATTCTCTAATAAAAAAAAATATGTTTTTATATGAATTTTATTTAAAAAAATCACTGACACCTCCGGGACAAACAATCTAATCTTTATTTGACGTATCAAATATGATTTAAAACAACATCAATTTTGAACAAATAAAAATATAATAATATCTTCTCTTTTTTTTTTTTTTTATCTAAGAATAGATTTTGCATTCCGGAAATATATCTCACCATTTACCAATTCGTACGGTCATCATTGCTTCGTGGCAACAATATCAACAGGCATGGGTACTGGCGAACTTCAGGAGGCAATTTTTGGGACGTCGTCTCTTGACATTCAATTTTGGCCTTCGCCCGCGATATTCTCCTGCATAAAAAGGTAGTACTCATAAATAGCTTATAAATTTCAAAGCTTCCAAGGTGAGCACATCAGCAGCAGGTGGAAATAATGTGAAACCGAAATAACGAATTCCAAGGAGGCCTTTGTCAAATTTCTTTGGTATGTAGTCTTATCAAAGGGGAGCACCTTTTGCTTTGACATTTATATAGAAGCATTAGAAATTCTAATTAGAAGAACAAAAAATCTTAATTAAAATGATTTTTCGGTGATGTAACACTTAGCAACAAAGTTATTGTGACAATATTGTTGTGATAATGTTGTTGTCTCTGATACCGTGGTAGTTTTTAAATTTTTAATTTAAAAAAAAACTTTTATTAAATTTTTTTGGTACATAGTCTTGTCAAAAGTTTGAGCACTTTTAGCTTTGACATATATATATATATATATATATATATATATATATATATATATATATAAAAGCAATAGAACTCCTAATTGGAAGAAAAAAAATCTTAATTAATATAGTTTTTTGGTGATGTAACACTTTGTAACAACATTGCTGTCTTTGATACCATGGTAGTTTTTAGATTTCTAATTTAAAAAAAAAAGCCTTTGTCAAATTTTTTTGGTATGTAATCTTGTCGGAGGTGGAGCAGTTTTGGCTTAGACATATATATAGAAGCAATAGGACTTCTAATTTGAAGAAAAAAAAATCTTAATTAATATGGTTTTACGGTGATGTAACACTTTGTGACAACGTTGTTGTCTTTGATATCATGGTAGTTTTTAGATTTTTAATTTTAAAAAAAACTTTTGTCAAATTTCTTTGGTATGTAGTCTTGTCAGAGGTGGAGCAGTTTTGGCTTTGACATATATATAGAAGCATTAGGACTCCTAATTTGAAGAAAAAAAAATCTTAATTAATATGATTTTACGGTGATGCAACACTTTGCGTTAATGTTGTTGTCTTTGATACTGTGGTAGTTTTTAGATTTTTAATTTTAAAAAAAAACTTTTGTCAAATTTTTTTGGTATGTAGTCTTATCAAAGGTGGAGCAGTTTTGGCTTTGACATATATATATAAGCATTAGCACTTCTAATTTGAAGAAAAAAAAATCTTAACTAAAATGGTTTTGCAATGATGCAATACTTTGCGGCAATGTTGCGTGTTTTTTATATCACGATAGTTTTTAGATTTTTAATTTTAAAAACAAATTATAAATTATAAATTTTTTAATCAAAATTTCAAGAGAAAGTTTACAATGAAACTCATGCAAAACTATAACCGAGTAAAACATGGTTTTAACCGCATCAAACTCCCAAATAAAACATTATTTCATTCTTATGATTTGTAGGAATATATTTTTTTTGGAGAGTAAGTATTCCGTCTTTAATCCATCCTCTTCTTGGATTCTCAATCGTACAAAGTATGGGATTGAGTTTGTAAACGTATTTTCTTAACAAATTTTCTAAATGCCCTCAAGTTAAATATGAATATTCAAATAAAATAAAAACGTTTTAATGATTTTTATGCTAAGATCATACTCTTACAAAAACACGAGAAGCATATTACCAAATAACAATCAATGTCAAGGATTCATGGTTGTTCTTCATGAAAAGTCGCAGGCCACTGTGAGTTAGGTATGCCATGAGACAGCAATGTTTCCGAAATCAAAGACGTCAAGATTTTCAGGTAGTTTTTGATGCCATCATTTTCGTCTGCTGTGATAGCGTATGGTGACCTCTCCCTTCCTCTGAAGACGCCATCAGTGACGGGCCCAGGCTTCAATAGGAAACACGGCTTCAAGATTTTCAGGTCGTGTTTTAAGCAACAGAAACAGTAAACACGGCTTCAATATCGAATGGACACGGGGCTGTGATAATAAATCAATGTTATGGGGTTGATTATGTGGTCCGTTTTATATATATTTTTATTTTAATATTAATATTTTACATTATATTTTTATATTCTTTAAATAAAGATATATGTCATTTGCTCATAATATAAATATTTCACTTCTATATTTCGATCACTGGATTTTTAAAAAAAAATTACTTTGGCTCCTATGTTCTATTCTGCTAATAAATAAATCTTTAATTAAAAGTTTTTTTTGTTTATCCTTATATTTTATTATAAACAAAATTTAACTTGAATTGTCTTAGTGAAGAAGTCTTAATGAAATTTTTGATAACATTTATGAAGAAAAACAATTATGCTAAAGATTATTATTTATTATAAAAGTATTTTACTAATTTTTTTTATTAACGTGGGTGTCCAGACCAACTTGCGCTCACCTCGACTAGTCCCACGGGTTCTGAAGTTAACGACCATATAAGCCTCCAGTGGCCATCATATTAGCAACCACAAGACTCGAACCTGAGACCATAGGGGAAACAAATCTTTTAGTCCCAAACTCTTACCACTGACCACCTACTAGATGGTTTAATTCTCATCTTAGTTTTTTTAGTTTTTTAATACTTGCTATTTTTATATATATATATAAAAATTCTGAATGTTTTCATTAACAAAATTTAAATAACCTCCTTGAACTTTAATATGTTTATAACAATTAATTAACCTTCACCGTTTTTCTTGAACTTACAAAATAAGGTAAACATTTTTTTCTTGCCGTTACATGTATCCATATGTGGAGTCATCATCGAATTAACGTTTCTCAATTAATTAGCTAAAGAATTTGACTTTATATGTGCAACAAAAGTCTTAATTAGTTAAAGAATTTGACTAATTAATTGTTTCCATAATTGTGTTATGGAAATAGCTAACCTACAACCGATACCGATTCGTACACAACCTAACATGCATCTTCAGAAAGACTTGTTCTTCAAACTAGTGTTTTAGATAATTTTGCAGGTAGTCCAAGACAGAAAGTTTCCTCCCCCTCCCTTTTCTTTTTTTTTTTTATAAAGTCCAAAGCAGTTGTTCCTAGCAAGGATGTAGTGCTTTTCAAACACTACCACCGAATTAGGAAATATAAATGAAAATATCAAAGAAATTTTTTTGTCGATAGATTACGGTGAACTTTATCGATATAATAATCTCTCACTGTATTTATTGATAAATACCAATGAAAATATTATACCAAAGAAATTACAATAGAAAAATAATGTATTAGAAAAAAGTCAAAATATACAATGACTTGTTATTTATACAAACAAAATGACTAATGGAATTAACCCGTCGGTGAAATCCATCTGTAATGTTATCAATAATATTTAATTTATAACCTAACGAGTGACCCTACCCTTCCCCCATTTTTTCTTCTTCACCTTGGCTTTGCAACAACAATATACACCCCCCCTCCATTTTAGCACAAATCAACCTCCCATCATAAATCCGGCCAACCCAACACTCAGTATGCCAACATCCCTGTTTTGATTCAAATTTTACTCAGGATTCCTCACATCAAATAAACAAAATTATCCTTTTTTTCTTTAAACTCAATTTTCAAATTTTAATTTTTATTGTATATTTTTGTAGTATATATATTTTGTTTAGGTGTTTACTTGTTTTATAGCTTTTTTCCCATAGAAATTTATTATAAGAATGTATGATTTGTACATGTTAGGGTTTATTTGAGATTTTGAAAAATTATATTTTTTTGTAAACTGATGAAAATTATTTTGAATTTATGACTTGGGTGTTTTGTAATGAAATAAATAATGGTTTATTTAACGAGTTCGTTTTATATTTTGTAAATTTTATTGTTGAGTTGAAAGTTTCGGTAAATGAATAGAAATTTGATTTCATGTAGATAATTGATAATGAATTAAGAGTACTATTAAAATAGATTGAATAAGTTTGAGTTAAACCAATATTGGTTAATTTATTTAGTTTACATAATTAATTAATGCATATTGTCATCAATATTCTATATATGTTTGATATAAGTAATGAATGATCCTTCATGGATGTATCAAGATTCACCAAAAGCATTGCATATGATGAATTATTGTAATGGGATTGAAGGTTTTATTAATTACACATTATCAAATCCAATAAATTTTAGTGGAGGTGGTATTAGATGCTCATGTAAAAAGTGTAAAAATAAAAAAATTTCTCAATTCAAATGTTATAATAATGCATCTTATACATAAATGGTTCATGAAGAAATACTTATGTTGGTTTGCATTATGAGAACCATATGTTCCTTAAGAGACTATGATAAAAATGATGGTTTGGTCAAATTTAGCTCTAGTAATGTGCATGGAGTTACAGATGATAATAGTAATCCTTATAGGAATATGATTATGGATGCGATAAGAATGAATCAAGGTTATACAGGTGAATGTCTAGTGGTAGATGAAAAACCTAATGCAGACACGACCATATTCTTTGATCTTTTAAAAGATTCTGACAAACCATTATAGGATGAGTGCACAAATCACAATAAAGTATTGGTTGTTTCACAAATGTTCACCATTAAGTCAAATTATGGATTGAGTGAAGCTGATTATGACAGAATTATCGAATAAACGAGAAGTATTTACCTAAAGGGAATAGGCTGAAAGAGAACTTATATGCTGTTAAATCCACGATGAAGCCCCTCGACCTATGATACCAGAAAATTGACGTGTGTCCAAACTTTTGCACATTATACTACCTTAAAAATATATAGTTAACCAAGTGCAGAACATGTGGGCATGCTCATTATAAACCCAGAATTGACAGAGAAAGGACTCTTGTTACATATAGAAAACTTAGATACTTCTTAATCACATAGACTATAAAGGTTATTCATATCTCTATTGACTATTGAGCACATGACATGACATCCATTCACATGATATAATGGATGGAGTGATGATACAACATGATATAGTGCATCTTTAGTTTTTAGTGGAATTAAGGAACATGCGTCTTAAGTTATGTATAAATAGATCCAATCTGTTTGGGTCATTTACTACTTCTTATTCTTGTTGGCCAATGATACTCATGTTTTACAACTTGTCACCAGGGATATGTATGAGGTTGGAGTTCATGTTTTTATCTACTGTCATACTCAGTTCTAATAGTCCGGGTTAAAATATAGATGTTTGTCTTCGACTGTTGATTGACGAGTTGAAGTATTTGTGGTCATCTAGGACTTTGACTTACATGTATCAAAGAAACAAAATTTTCTGATAAAGGTAGTTTTGATATGAATTTCAATGATTTTTCTATGTATGTAATGGTTTCTTGTTAGAGTATCTATGAAAAATTAGCATGTCCATACTATATGGAAAATAATAAAGCCTTCATGTTAACAAATAATGGTAAAATATCTTTTTTTTTATTGCTATCGTCGGCTCTAGCCAATGGATCATAAGCACATAAAGAACAAAAATAAACTCTTTGTTGGAAAAGTTGAAATGGATATTGTATTGTCGCTACCGTTAGGTGAAGAATTGTACGATGTGGTGTTGCAGTGCGATGACATTGTGTTTGATTTTCAATCCAGTAAGTATAAGTTTTCTAGTTTTGGTTTGACCCACAATTGGGTAAAGCTAATTATTTTATAGGAGTTTTCTTATTGGAAGACCAATATCCTCCACCATAACCTTGATGTCATGCACTTTGAAAATAACATGTTTGAAAATATTCTTAACACTGTTATGGACGTGAAATTGAAGACAAAGGACAACATGAAGGCTAAAATGGATATACCTTTGTTTTGTCACCGTAAAAATATGGAGTCGGTTTATAATAGGTTACGGGTCGCAAAACCCAAAGCTAATTTCATCTTAGACAAGAATGCACAGATACTTGTCTATCAATAGCTTAAGAGTCTGTATTTTCCTGATAGACATGCTTCAAACATATCTAGATTGGTGAATTCAGATATGTATCTTCAACAAGTTGCAGACACAACACATAAAGAGAGGCTTTAAATGAATATCAGCTAGACAATCTACAAACATAAGATGATATTTCACCCACACTTCTTCAACTCAATAAAGCTTGTACCTATACATTTACCATTTAAAGCAAAAATTGAATGCCCAATCCAATATAGATGAATATATCCATTTGAGATGTTAGGGATTACACCTGCATCGTAATTAAAATTCTATGGACTTTTTTTTTAAAAAAATTAAAACATCCATTTAATTCCATGTAGGTACTTGTTCAACCTTAAAAGAAAAAAAAAAAAAACAAGGCGCATGTTAAGGCTTCGATATACAAGGCTTATATTTTTGAAGAGATCTTAATATTTATCTCGTATTAAACTGCATTCCAAGGCATGACAACAATAAAGAAGTGCTTTCGAGTGTGGTTTTGTTGGTATATAGGTTGTGCAAAGTGTGTTGTACGAGGTTTTGTTGCGATGATAGAAAGAAAATCGCAGGAGGAGGAATCATGTTATGTTATTGGCATGATTTATTCTGCCCAAATGCATGTCATAGGAGATGACATTTTAAAATTCATTTGGTGGGCTTGAATCTAATTGAAGTAAAGACCATGGAAGGAAAGTGAATGAAGATTCAGGTAAAGAGAGATTAAAAAGATAAAATAAGGGTTCATAGATTCAAAAACCTTATATGGGTTTTTGTATAATTTATTATGGATCATTGAAGTTGGTGTGTGTTAGATTTTTACATTATGATGCACTATTAGGAAATTTTGTTACCTAATTTAGAATTAATTTAGGAAATAAATTATTATAGATGAGAAATCTTTGAAAGTGTTACAATGCTGTGTTTTAGATTTTCCAATAAATTACTCCAAATTGATTTGAGATTTGAAGGCAAATATTATTGATTGGAGCGAAAAAAAATAGGCAAAATGATTTTGTATTTGAAATTATGTAATTCCTACTATATATCCTATAGGGAGTTGGTTCTATTTTTGTCTTTCAAGTCACGAACTTAAGATATACTATTGGATTTCCTATATAGATATTGAAGGATTGATTGACATCAAAATTCATCATTATAAGAAAAGCAGAATATTTGATACGTTTTTAATCATGATACAAATTATTTGGTCACAGAGTTCTTAGAGAGAATTACTTAGTCATTTTGTTATAGTTTCTTTCTTTTTTTTATATATTAGGGTTTATTTATTTATTTATTTGATTATATATTTAGTTTTGTTGGATTGTTTTCTATCTCTTTTAAACTTTTATCTACTCTTTTCTATTAAACCATGTATTTAATGACTATAACAATAGATTTAATAAATATCTTATATTTT
>Ga0325414_1009073_pt1 | contig 10495 bp, 7 predicted proteins | sample PopdelMetagenome_8_FD_206183 | JGI IMG/M metagenome (GOLD analysis project Ga0325414, IMG submission 206183) | Populus deltoides microbial communities from Bellville, Georgia, United States - Leaf-PdKOR-R3 | ecosystem: Host-associated > Plants > Phyllosphere > Phylloplane/Leaf | place: USA...
ATTCCTTAAATGCCCTTAAATAACAAATAAAAACTCTTCCGTCAAGGGTTATTTTTTACTTTTCAAGTTGATATTTTTTGTTCTTTATCATGTTGTTGGGATATTATGGTAATTTACACAAATTAATTAAATATTATATTTTAAAAAGCTACTAGCGTGTGGGCGGCACTTACACATTTTGATCAGTGTCGTCCAATGGTGGAACCTACTCTTCCGTCGTCTTTTTGGATGCACCATCATGTTTTTTTCCCTTATGATGCGACGCGTGTCATGGAGAGATGATGGTTTTTTTAGGTCAGCCTTTCCCATCTTTTCTCTCCCCTCCTAAATTGCATATTTGTCTTCTTGTTTTTTATATATATATATATATATATATTTCTACTTCAGTCCCTTTTCATTTAATTTTTAATTTTTGTCATTGGTTTTTTGTAAAGGTTATTTTCTTTCAATTTAGACCTTCAATTCAAATTTATATATATATTATATTTTTAAATTTATTCTTTTGATTTTTTATTTTTTTCCCTTGTCCCTTTATAAAAGTTTTATTGATTTTTAATTTTACCCTTCAATCCAAGTTTATGTTGTGTTATTATTTTTAGTTTGGTCCTCATTCTTTTATTTTTTTTCTTTTTGTTGGAGTTATTTTTCTTTTAAATTTAACTCTCCAATAAAAAAACTTGTTTTTTTTTTCTTTTAATTTCTTAGTTTTGTCATTTTCTCTATTATAAAAGTTTTATTTCATTTTAATTTAGTCCTTCAATTATAGTTTGTCATGTATTCTTTGTTTTTTCTAATTTGATCTCTATTCTTTTAATTTCTATTTTTTTTCACTTATCCCTATTATAAAAATTTTATTTATTTTTTTAATTTCATCATTCAATCCAAGTTTATGATGTGTTGTTGTTGTTGTTGTTATTTAATTTGGTCTTCATTATTTTATTCTCTTTTTTTTGTTGGAATTATTTTTATTTTAAATTTAACCCTCTAATCAAAAACTTTTAATTGCCCTCTAATTTATTTTATTTTTATTTTCACCCACATTATTGTAATTACTATTTTTTTTATTTTAGATCATTTTGTGTTGTTAATTTATTTTTCCTATTTTATTTTTCAGTGTTCAATTTGCTAGGGATTATGCTTCACCATTTTTCTATATATGATGCTTTCGATTTAATGACCGAGTCATGGGTTTGAAAAGTCGGTGTTGGTCGACATCTTTTTTTTATTTCATCATTCAACATTAGTTTTTTAAAAAAAGCAATTAACTTTATGGTTTTATTTGATTTTTTTCTATCGAGTTATCTCGATCTCATGACATGGGCCATGAGTTTTGCGGGTTACCATTGGCTGCCTCGCCTCTTATTATCTAGATTACATGTCTATTGCACTACCTGAGGTTGACTCAAACCTTTTTTTATCTGATTTTGTGCATCAATGAATTTTTTTCCCATTGTTTTGTCTTTTTTTTTTTTAAAAAAAAAGATTTGTTTGTTTGTTATTGATGTCTATTCTTTTATTATCTAATTGAAATTAAACCAAATTATTAAACATGATTTCTCTTGTTTTTTTTAAACGTGCTTGTGATACATGAACATTAGTTTTTGCAAGGAAAAATATTGAAACCTGCAGCGTAGCAAAGGCCTATGCCTAGTAAAAGCATATATTTCATGCCTTTTAAAGCACCATAAAGTACCCATTAAAAAAATAAAAGAGATGGAGAAATAATTGTGCACACAAGCTCAGTGCATTGTGGATGAGAATAACACAATTATTATTTTGCCCTGTTAAAAAAACTCATTTACACAACCTCTAGGGGTAGAATTGTAATTGCACAAGGACCAAACAATCATTATCATTTTGATTAAGGTCTAAGATGTCTTGCTCTTTTTTAATTGTACATTGTACATTTATCTTTTCAATGTGGTCATTTTGTAGTTATGAGGTCAAGATAAAGACAATTTGATAATTTTTTAAAAAATTAATATTTAAATAAGAAAATTTGTTGGCACGCTCTATTCACGCGCTAGGGTTTTAAGCCACTCCGCACGCTTTAAGCTATGGGCGCGAACGGTTTAAGTGGTGAAAATTTCTCATTTATGGCAGCTTTAGATAGATCACAACGTCCTCTTCCAAATGAGGTGGCATGTGTGGTGGTGCTCTGATAACATTTTATTTTATTTTATTTTATCTGTGTTTGCCTTGTAAAACATGTTGTCCACTCAGAAACTTCATGTTGTCCTCTTATCTTGTTTTAATATTTGATTTGGTCCTCTTGCTTTTGATTGTATGATTTGTTTTTAATTTATTTTATAAACTTTAAGTTTCTTTTCGATTTCACCCTTGATTGAAATGTTATATTTCCTCTTATTTTATTATAGTTTTAGGTTTGGTCCTTATTATTTTGATTTTAGGTTTTTGTTTTGATGTTTTTGTGAAATATTTGTTTTTTTTCCAGTTTTACCCTTAAATCAATGAATGTTATTTTCCTAGTTATATCAAATTTAATTTTATTCAATTTCATCCTATAATATTGGAATGTTATTTTTCCTTTGGTTTCATTTTGATTTTGGATTTGATCCCTTTTTTTTAGATTTTAGGTTTTTTTTAGCATTCTCTTTTGAAATGCTTGATTTTTTTCAATTTCACCCTTAAATTAATGAATGTTATTTACCCTCTTCATTTTTTGTTTAGCATTTAATTCTCATTCTTTTATATTAATTTTTTTTAGAGAATGGGGGGTGTTATTTTTCATTTTCATTCTCTAACATTGAAATGCTATTTTTCATCTTATTTGTTTTGGTTTCAGATTTGATCTTTTTTTCTTTTGATGATTTTAGATTTTTTTACTTGATTTTATTTTTAAATGTTTTCTTGTTCTTTGTCTTCTTTCTAATTTCACTATTGAATCAATCAATGTCTTTTTCACCATGATCTTTTTGTTTAGCATTTGGTCCTCATTTTTTATATTACTTATTTTTTAGGGGATTTTTATTAAATTATTATTTTTAATTTCATCATTTAATATTGAGATGGTTGTGAATTGAGAGTCGTGGTTGTTGCTAGTAGAGCTACATTGGGCTCATGATCGAGGTGGCGAATTTGAAATGTTGACTCAGGGGATATTAATATTTTTTATCCTTCAATACTTTGCATTCTATTATTTTTCATGCTTCTTTTAAATTTATCATGGTCTCGTGCATAGGTTGGATGCCGACAAGTACACTCAGGTTTGCTTGGGTCATTTCTTCCCCTTTTATTTTTTTTATTTTCTTTGTGATGCCCTCAGTTAGATTGAAATGTATTTTTGTTGTCTTTTTTTTTGTACCATGATCAGCCCTTTTTGTTTCTTTGTTCAATGCATCTTGTGTTATGAGATAAGACATACTTATTCGACCTAGCCGTGTTTATGAGCCACATCCCTACCTTTTCTTTTTCCTTTTTATTTTTTAAAAAACAAGTTTGTGGTCTCTTGATATTCTTTAATGCTAAGATTTTTTTTTCTTGACCTGCGGTGTAGTGTGAGTCATGGACTAGTTCAAATTAATTTCACATATAAGCATTTATGACATGTAATGGCTATGATTTGGGTTTGTTTTTAGCATTTGGGTTATTTATGATTGAGTTTTACTAAATCAATGTCTTTTCTAGTTCAACTTGAAACTTAGTCCAAGCCAAGCTTTAGGTCATGGGTTTCCAAAATCAATTCGTTGACAGTGTTTGATATTGTGATAATAATTGTTTTTTAAAGTATTTTTCGCTTGGAAATGCATCAAAATAATATTTTTTTTATTTGTTTTACATCAACACACCAAAATAATCTAAAAACACAAAAAAAAATAATTTTAAGCAAAAAAAATTATTTTTTTCAAAAGCACGATGTTATCACAAAAACAAACACCGTTTAAATTCTAGGATCGATTTTGATTATGGAAATATTGTTTTTTATTTTATTTTATTTTATTTTAAATCTGGGTTAAATGAGAATAATGAACTAGTAATTGGACATCATACACATACCTGGGCAATAAATTGGACAAATGTTATTAAAAACACGTTTTGACTTGTAAAATCGTACGATTTTACGAGTCAAAACATATAAAACGTGTAAAATCGGGTTAAAAAATTAAAAACCAGTAAAATTGATCAAACCCGCATAAAATCGGTTCAACTCATTAAAATAATTAAAAACGGACTAATTTTACGATTTCACCGTAAAAATTATAAAAACCGCTTCACTTGCTCTCCAGATAATTTTTCATTATGAAGCTTTTATCTGATTGATGCCTGAATGGCATGGCATGGTTTGGCAAGGGAACTAAATGTGGGGTTTTTAAAAAATAAATAAATTAGCACCTTAATTAAAAGATTTTTACATAATAATATTATTTAAAAAGATTTTTATAAAATATACATTTTTATCTTATTATGCTTAGTAAATACAACATATAAATATTATTTTTATAGATAACTATAAAAATTTAATTGATATCGCCACATTTTGAATCGACATCAATAAAATTAAATGTTTGGCCTAACGACCCAATATATTTAGACTTGTTGATGAGTTATTTTATTTTATTTTATTTTATTTTTATTTAGATGAAACATAAATTTATTAAACAAAAATTATAAGATCCATTTGAGCTATTGACATGAATCACTGATTTAATGATCCGCGAGATAACATGTAATTTAGTTAAAATATTTTACTTGCGATTTTACGATTTTACGATTCGAGTTTATATTATATGTTCCGTGTCGTGTCAAAAAAAATTTTTTGACAACCTTGAATTGGATATTTTTATAGGCAAGTTACGCTCGTAAATTTAGATGATCCACCTAAAATCAAAATTAAAATTGATTTTTTTTACAAAACGTGTCAAGTTCTTAGTTTTTGTTTTCTTTATTAGAGATTATAAACAAGGATAAAAAAAGAAAACAAGACTCTGGAAAAACTTTGAACACACAAAATGATTTTTTTAAAATAATTATATACGGTAGGGAATATTGAATTGAAAAGCGGGAAATTATGTAGTGTTTTTTAGTTTGTCTTTCTTACTATTTTACTAGAACTATTTTCATCAATCACCGTGAATTTGGCTACATGTATGTCATTTTCAATTCTTTTTGGGTTATATGATACAAGAGTTTTTTTTTAAGATTTTTTTTAATTAAAAAATTTATTTTATTTTTATTTTTCTATTTAGAAATATTAAACTTTCTTAGTTTTTTCTATTCGAATGGAATGATTTTCCTATTCGTTGTTAATAAGGTTTTTTAATTTTTAATTTTAATAACTTTTCATAAATAAAAATTTAATAAATAAAAATTAAGTGCTTTAAGAAACTTCTATTTTCTTGGTTTTTTAGATTTTTGTTGTGTAAAGCATGTGGCAATTATCAATAAATATTGCAATAGAAGAGAAATTAAAAAGAACATAAGATTTAACATGGTTTGACAACGTGTCTATATCCACAGAAGCAATGAACTTTTATTTTCACTATATCAAAATAAGGGTACATGATATGATTTAAAGTAGACCCTAAACCGTCCAAAAAATCCTATCCGTTTAAGGAGCATTAATATTTTTTTCATAATACCCCTTTATCGTACCACGGGGGCATTGCCCCCACACCCCCAAACTTTTTCGAGCAACAATTCACTAGAAGAAACCAATTTCTTGATCTTATGAAGGCTCACATCTATGTATTTGGTTCTTGTATAATACCCCTGATTCTTTGCCAGGTAAATGACACTTTGTCTGTCACAATGCAACTAAACTCTACCTTATTGAATGACCAGCTCTTTGACCAAACTTGTACACCACAAAACTTCCTCGGCAACCTCAACCACTACCATATATTCTGACTTAGTAGTAGATAATGCAATTAGAGACTGAACCATAAACTTCCAACTAAAGTAAATACATCATACAAGGTAGATCTCCTATCATCCAAGTCCTCTACATAGTCTCCATCTACATATCCCATAATTAAAGGATTACCATATTGTTTACTAAACAAGATATCATAGTTTGTATTACCCTTCAAGTATTTGAAGATCCACTTGAGTACATCTCAATGTTGTCGTCTTGGATTTAATAGAAACTTGCTCACCACACTAATTGTGTGTGCTAAATATTGTTTTGTACATATCATAACATACATTAAAAACCCTACTATACTAGCATAAAGGACCTTTGACATGTCTTTCACTTCATCATCTATCTTTGGGTATTATACAATAGATAATCTAAAATTATTCACTAAAGGTATACTCAATGGTTTTGTATTATTCATGTTGAACCTTTCCAACATTTTCTCAACATAGTTATGCTGAGATAACCATAATCTCCAGGTAGCTCTATCTCTATGAATATCTATCACAAGAATCTTCTTAGCAGTACCAAAATCTTTCATGTTAAATTCTCTACTCAACAAAGTCTTCAACTTGTTGACTTCACTCATACTCTTTACAACAATCAACATATCATCTATATAAAATAACAAAAAAAAATAATAAAAGAATCACCATCAAGGCTCTTTATGTAAACATATTAGTCATACTTACATCTTTTGTAGCAAATCCTAATTATGTAGGACTAAAGTCGCATGTACCATTACCTCAAAAATTATTTTAGTCCATAAAATGATTTCCTTAATTTAAAAACCAGGTGTTCTTGTCCAGGTTGACTAAATCCTTCTAGTTGTACCGTGTAAATTTGCCTCTCGAAATCACCATGGAGAAAAGATGTGTTAACATCCATTTACTCTAATTACATATCAAAATGTGCTACCCTAATGGAAGTATATCTAACTATAGGGGAAAATATCTTTTCTTAGCCAACCCCTTTTTTTTTTATGAGTAACTCTTTGCTACTAGATGAGCCTTGAACTTCTCACCTTCATTTTTTTTGCTTCTTTCTTCTTATACATCTATTTGCATGCTATCACCCTCTTTCTCCTTGGAAGTTCAGCCAACTCTCATGTTTGGTTCTTATATAGAGATTCATTTTCTTCCTCTATAGAACCCATTTATTTACTTTTATCTTCGTTGTGTAATGCCTCTTGAAAAGTAGTAGAATCTTTATTACTAGTAATAAGTATATGAAAGACCATATCTTCAAAAATATACTTGATGGGTGGCTTGATAATGTGTCTGGGCCTACCTAAAACTATATTGTCATGTTGATGATCTTCTAAACGATAACTCCTTGAATTGTCAATGGTTTCTTTTTTAATATGAGTATCTAACTCTACATGTACCTCATGGGCATTGTTGCTGTAATTTTCAACCACATGTTTCTTTTCTTCTTAAGTACGCTACAACATGCCCTTTTTTATTTATAAAAAACTATATTTTTATTGATCACCACCTTGTTTGCCTTCAAACCCTAGAGTTTGGAACCTTTCAACCCTTTTTGTACCCCAAAGAGATACATTATCTAGACTTCACATCAAGCTTTGACCTCTCATCACTAGAAACATGCACATATGGTAGACATCCAAACACTCTCAACCAGAGTAGTCTAATAGATTATCTGTCTATACTTATTATGCTACTTTCTCATCTAATGCTATTCTAGGTGATTTGATAATAAAGAAACATGCTATATTCATTACTTCTACCCAGAAGTTCTTAGCAAGTCCTGCATTAAGCTAGAGACATGTTTTTTCATCTATTATTTTGTTCATCATTTCCACTACACCATTCTGTTGTGGTGTCTTATATATTGTGAAGTGTCTCTTAATCCCCTACTACTCACACAACTCCATAAACTTCTAGTCTGTGTATTTAGTATCATTTTCTGACCTGAGTCATTTGGTTTTCCTTATTGTCTGGTTTTTTACTTTTGTTTTCCATACCTTGAACTTAACAAACTTTTCTAAATTATTTTGCATAAAGTACACTCAAACCTTTCATGAATAGTCATCAATAAAAATCATGAAATTCATATATTGTCTACGTGATGCTTCCCTTATTGGATCCCAAACATTTGTATGAATATAATCAAGAACCCCCCATTTCTTATGTGTGGTTGTCTTGAACTACACATCATTCTATTTTTTAAGAACATAATACCTACAAAAATCAAGTTCGCATGTTTTGAAACCCTTCAATAGATTCTTCTTATGAAGCTTCATCATTTCATGCTCACCCATATGGCCTAATCGCATGTGCTATAATACTATGTTATTTAACTCAGATTCTACGATTGCAGCTCCACTTACAATTGTGTTACCTAATAGTCTATAAATACTTCCTAACAATCTATTTCGTTTCATCACTATCATAACACCTTTGCTCACCTTCAGTACTTCACCTTCAAACTTGAAACTGAACCCCTTTTAGACTAAAGTGCCCAATAAAATCAGATTCTTCCTCAAATCTAGTATACGTCTAACATCACATAAAGTTCTAATAATACCATCAAACATTTTAATTTTGATATTCTTATTCCAACAAATTTATATGGATTATCATTACCTATTAGAATAGAACCAGAATTGACTAACTTGTAGGTATCTAACCAATCTTTACTGGGTTTTGTGTGATAAGAACATGTTGAATCAAATATCCAAGAATTTATAAGATGATCTAAATTGGATGGAATAAAAAGCATGTCTCTATCATCGCTTTCTACGTCTTCTTCCACTACATTCATGAACTTTAATGACCCTTATTTGTTCTCTATATCTCATTTTTTTCTTTAGACATTCTCATTTTATTGGCCTTATTTTTCAACATTTATAACATTTTTTATCTTTTCTCTTCTTGGATTTGGACCAGCTTTGTTGTTCCTTGATTCGTTCCGGGACTTGTTTCTCCCATACTTTTGATTACTCCTCACCACCAACCCTTTCCTTGTGAGTTTTTATCACCACCATTCTTCCTTAGATTAAAGCTTAATAGGGAACTTGTGATCTCTTCTAATATGACAGTTTATTTCCCTCAGATCAAAGTTGTAACCAAAATTTTATATGTAAAAATAGATAGAGAATTCAGTAACATCAATACCTTGTTTTTATACTCGAACTTCACATAAATTTGCTTCAAATCACTAATGATATGATTGAACACATTTGATATGTTGATTCAAATATATGCCCTGTGACATCTTAAGACCAAGTAGTTTTTGTTTAAGATAAGGTTTGTTTGACATTGACTTAGACATATACTAACTTTCTAGTTTTGCCTAAATTGACACCAATGATTCCTCATCCATGATATGATACATCATGTCATCATCTAGACAAATCCTGATAGTTGCCACAACCTTTGCTTCTAGTTCCTCCCAATTTATATCGTTTATGCCTTCTAGTTGTTTTTCATATAACGCCTTCATCATGCCCTGATGCACTAACAGATCATTCACTCTCGTCTATCATAATCTGAAATTACTTGATCCATCAAACATGATCATGATGGATTTTGCAAAAGAAATCCTAGAAAGGCAGATGTTGTCTTTCCTCTTCGCTTTGCTTAGTACGCCCTACTCCCCTTATTTTACTCCACTTTGGCATCTGTCACGAACAACAATATTTTTTTCTTTATAAAAAAATCTACCAGTTACATCATAATTTTTTTATATATTAAATTACTTATTTTCCCATTTTTTTTAAAAAATATTTCTATTCAAGTATGAGTTTTAAATACTAAAAATATGTCTAGTTTCAAATCTGAATATTAAGAGATCATTTTATTTTGGGTATTTTTAATTTAATTTACTTTATTTTTTGTTTAAATATATCCTATTTGTTCGGGTCTCTAGTCAAATTTATTTTATTTTCATTTCATTTCTCATTTTAACTTTAATTTATCTTATTCCTTCCCTTTTATTTTTAACCAAAAATGTGCACAAACACCCCCAATCTCACTCATCTATATCTTAACATAGGCTTGTTAAAAAAGAAAAAAAAAAAGGGTTTTGAATTGCCTAAAGCTTTAAGACCACTTTAGATGTGTTAGATGTATATCCTTTTCTAGCCATATTGGGATCAATTTTTTAGAGCTATATCCACCATTGGATTCCTTGGTGACCAACCATCCATCAGATCATCATAATTAAACCCCAACCTTGGTCATTAATTCCACTTTAAAATAACACAAGTTACCTATATGTTTCATTTCAGAAATATACACAAAACATAAAAGAAGCATTAACACATGTATGAATAAAGTAAATAATGATATGGAATATACTTTTCTGGGTAAGATATCCTCAATCGGACCAACTTGATAGGATAATCCGAGACTTAGACCAATCCAGATTGAAGATTAAATAAATCAAGAAATTAACTTAACCTGACCGGTAAAAAATCTAAATTAACTTGTGGTTCAATATAAAAAAATAGATTGACCTTGTTTGTTTTTGCGTTTCAAAAGCGTTTTTGAAAAAAATTAAAAAAAATTATTTTTTTCTTTACTTCAAATTAATATTTCTTTTGGTGTTTTTAGATAATTTTGATGTGCTGATATCAAAAATAATTTTTTT
>Ga0325414_1009074_pt1 | contig 10495 bp, 4 predicted proteins | sample PopdelMetagenome_8_FD_206183 | JGI IMG/M metagenome (GOLD analysis project Ga0325414, IMG submission 206183) | Populus deltoides microbial communities from Bellville, Georgia, United States - Leaf-PdKOR-R3 | ecosystem: Host-associated > Plants > Phyllosphere > Phylloplane/Leaf | place: USA...
AGTGCTGGTAATTGAAGGGTGGAGCCACTGCTAATTTGGTTTCCAATTTTCAATGCCACTGATAGAATGTAACAAGGAAATGACTAAAATGTCTTCCACAAAAACAAAGGTGGCAATCATTATCGAACATGGGTGCCACCCCATAGTTGACACTTTTTATAGCCCTCCTAATCTAGCTACCACCGCAGCCCCGTCATTATAAATATGCACAGGCCCCTCCTAAAATCCCAGAATGAATGAAGGGCTCAATATATTATTCTGCAAATGCATACTCGTTATGCTACCATCTCCATTTTTATCCTTCTCATTTCCAGCACACATGCTGTCTTCACAAGACGACCACACCCTTACCTCAGTGCGGCAAACCAATTCATGGCTCCTCAAAATGCTGCCCGTGCCTCTTTGAGGATTCGGCCATTAGTGTGGGATGCAAATTTGGCACGTTACGCGCAATCGTATTGCAATCAAAGGCGCTACGACTGTGATTTAAAGCATTCTAATGGACCATACGGTGAGAACATCTTCTGGGGCAGTGGCAGTGGCTGGACTCCAGCTCAGGCCGCCGCCGCATGGGTCTCGGAGCGTAAATGGTATGATTATTGGTCTAATTCTTGTGCCGAGGATCAAGAATGTGGACATTATACTCAAATTGTTTGGAACAGCACAAAAAGAATTGGGTGTGCTAGGGTGGATTGTTTTCGTGGAAGGGGAGTTTTCATGTCTTGCAACTATGATCCTCCTGGGAATTATATTGGAGAAAAGCCTTATTGAATGTGTTTCTTGAAATTTTGCTGAGTTTTTATTTTTTATTTCTATTTTTTTTTGTTGAAACCTCATATGATTATTACATTCTATCATATGGGTGATTGATGTGTTCTCCTTGACACAATTTTCACCCTTCTTTATTTTATGTATTTATTGTAAAATAAATTTCAATATCACATGAAATATAATTAGCGATGTAAGAAACGGTGTGGCTTCTCATCCTTTCAGTTTCGGCTCGTCTTTTTTTCACTACAGCGATCTTAGTTTTCAAAGCATTCAATCTCGTGTCATTGGTAATTATTTTTAACTTTAATACTAAATTATGTTATTTTTTAACTTGTTTGAAAATATGGTGTTTTTTAAATTTTAATTTTTTTATATTTTTAAATTATTTTCATGAGCTGATATTAAAAATAATTTTTTTAAAATAAAAAAAATTATTTTAATATTTTTATAAATATAAAATATTTTAAATCACAACCACTGTCATAACTCCAAACAAATCATTTTCATGAAAAACTAATTAATATGTACTTGTAAATGTGTTTGGAAGTATGGTAATAGTTCATTTTCATTCCAAAACACATTAAAATAATATATTTTTTAAAATTATTTTTCACATTAATATATTAAAATAATATAAAAATATCAAAAAAAATTTAAATTTTTTAAAACCACTCAAAAGAAATTTATGACACATCATAAATGAAGCTGCTTCCATCACAGAGTAATTAAGAACATCAACTAACCAATTAATATGAATTGTGAACGAAGAGAACCAACTAACTGGTTTAAATGCACCAACTGTAGTTGCCAAGGGAAACTAGAAACAGGTAAGTGTAATTTGTTGCCCATGCGTTGCCACGTGGAATGCTTCGTTAGTGTTATTAAACACAGCTTCTCTTTGTACGAGTTAATTTGATTACTTGTCAATCCAGCCTTTAACTTGAAATAATTTTTAAATTAAATTATATAAAAATTAATTTGATATAATTTATTTAATATTTTTTCATAATTTATTTTTTTAAAACCTTCTTAATAATTTTTAGATATTAAAATAATATTATTTTAAAATTATATTTTTAACTCGTCCAACTTGTAATTTAGACTATAAACCTAATAAAGTTTTAATAACTTTTCTTATTTAAATTAATTTTTTATTTAATCATACAATAATACAATTAGATATTTCATGAAAGCAAGTTTTAATCATAAAATTTAAAAAATATTAGCCAATTAATTTTATGCATTGAGATGAAGAAATTTAAGAATTATAAATTTTAAAAAATCATAAAAAATATATTTCATTCCAATTAATATTAAGGAGCAAAATATTTGAAAAATTACACTCATTAAGTGAATGCATAATCATCCATAAAACAATTAATGATATTATTATAAAAAATACCTTAATATTTAAAAAAAAAAACAGAATGAAATAACTAGATCATTATTTTAAATATTATTCTAATAAAGAGGTACATATAAAAAAAGATGCCCGTGGGCTTGGTCTTCTAGCATATAGGCACTTAGCTTTTAAAAACATGTCATAAATACATGAGCTTAGAAAGCTTAGGAGAAAATAGTCATGCTCACATGTCTAGTTGGTTCAAAAAAATTAATTGATAGATAACATGTTATTTTTCTTTTTATTTTAAAAAATATATAAAACATGTCATTTGTTAATTTATTTTCTAGCCACCAAAAACCATTTTTAATGGCTAAAAAATTAGGTCTGTGTTTTTTTTATTCCTAAAACCTATTTTTCACATGAAAACACCAATAAAACACTCTAAGGACCTCAATAAACCATTACCAACATAAAAACACCCTTAAGTTTATCCAAGAACAAAGAGCTAAACTGAAAAAAATTATCTCTTATCCTTGATTAATTTTTCCAGTGAGAGGAAGCATAAAAACATTTTAATGGAACTTCTCTTATTAAGTGGAATTCAATGACATCATGATCATCTATTTTGGTGGTTAAAATATGACTAACTGATCTTTTTTCTCTCTCCTATTTAAAGGTGATTTTCTCTCTACTCCACTCTCAAAGACTGAAATATATATAAAACAGAAGTTTAAGGATAAAATGTAAAATTCTAAAAAACAGGGATCGAAAATGAAATGAATAAAAAGTACAAGGACCAAAGTGATTTTTTTCTTGCCTTATGAACAATAATTAAAAAAAAAAAACTAGTTTCCTCTTTTATCCTATTATAAATTTTATCCCTTGAGTTTTATTTTTTCTTAATTGACAAAATCAAATACTAATTTGTAAAATTAAATATCAATCTAATGAAGGGGTATTTTTATACATCTTGAATGCGATGTAGCACGCGATCCAAAACAAGCCATCAACTATATAACAATATAAATATAATATTAAATGATAAAATTAAAAAATAATTAAGAACCAAAGCAAATAACCAATTTAGAAACAAAATAATTGCATTGTAGCATACCACATTGCAAGTGTCTAACTCTTCATAGTAAAAGAAATAGTAAAAAACACTTCTCATTTAATTATATCTGTTAAATATTAATTGTTAATGTTAATAATTGATGTAACAATATGACTTGTGAGCTGGTACCGATAAGGTCACCCCCCAGCAAAGATGAATAGGCTAACCTTGAAAGATGTGTAGCTTAATTGGTCAGGTTCTGGATTTGCTCTCTATAAATTACTAATTTAAGTTCTACGAACCTCAGGGCTACTAGAGGTTTATATGGTCGTTAACTCCAGAGTCCGTAGAATTAGTCAACATGTACGCAAGGTGGCTCAAATATCCATGTTAATTTTTTTAAAAAATTAAGCTACTACGTAGAGAAATGGCTCACACTTTGTATTTTATTTTTCAAACTAACAGTTATCTTAAGAGGATTAACTAATTAAAATAAAATAAAATACAATTGAAGGTAACTTCACTATTCACCTCAAGTACTTTCACTTGAAAAATGCTTTGATATATTTTTTTTTAATTTCAATCTTAATATTAGATTTATTTGAGATTAAGTTTTATAATTTGTTTTAATTTATTTTTTATAGGGTAATCTCAGTCTACTAACGTGGGTTATGAGTTTGACTTACTAGAGTTTATTTGATTTTTTATATAATTTTATCTTTTAACATTAAATTGATTGGAAATTAAATTTTATAATTTATTTCGATTTTTTTATATAAAATTATTCTAATTTTTTAATTAACAAAAAACTAAAATAGCATCGATGTGAATTAATTGTTCATCTCCTCGCAAAACACAGTTAATTAGAACAGTGATTTGATAATATTTTTAGGTTTTAACTATTTTTTTTAATTTTATTATTTAATATTAAATTCACTAGAAATTAATTTTTAAATTCACCTTAATTTTCTCTGTATAAGATTGTGCAAATGCCATGAAAGGGATGGTTGGGCTCATGTTTGTTTAACATCCAGTAGAGTTGAGCATGATTCAGATTTAGCCGAGACATTTGGCTTTGGTTCCTGTTTGCTAAGGATTGTTTTTGCTGGGATGGTATCATTTTTATGTGCTATTTCCATGGGAATCATTCTTTATTTGTTGCAGATTATTGCAGTAATCATTCTTTCCTGCCAACTATATCCTTTTAGGCCCTCTTCCCCCGCATATATATATATATATATATATATATTTTAAATTTGCTGTCCTCCATACATTCCCTTTGTTTTCTTTCCGGTTTTCTCCCTACTGAATTCTCTTTCTTTTTTGCCATTGCTGGTGTTTTTTGTCGTGTTTATTAAGGTTGGATGGTGTTCTTCAGCTGCTTTCTTGCTCAATGATGAAGCCTGCTGGTTTTCTATTTAAAAAAGATTTGGCTTTTGTTTCTTCTATTTGTGTATTTTTTGAATTTTTTGTGCTTATGGTGTTCCACGGATATTGATCTTGCTCCTGTAATGGAAACATGCGATTAGTAAAAAAAAAAAACAAAAAATATAAAATATAACAAGAAAAATCAAACAAAAAAAAACTGATTAAAAAACCAAAAAAGAGGTCAATTTGGTTTGGTTTAAAGCTTCTAAATCCAATTGAACTGAGCTAAAAAATGCATTAACTTAACATGGAATAAATATAAAATTTTCTTGTAAAGATCCAACTTTAAAATTCGTTGTCATATATAGTTGCATGCCCCCTTCCCCCTCTTCATCCTTCTCTCTCAATCTTTTCCACAGCAGATCACTCATAAAAGTTTATATTTTTCTTAATTTATAAAAAAGAAAAGATTCACTGTTTGGATAAGTTTTTCTTGCAATAATTTTTTGTGATTACATTTATATATATATTGTTCGGTTAGGTTCATATCTTCTTTATAAATTTATTTTGGTTGATTTTTATTTTTAAAAAATCAATCGCATAAAAAATCCCATTAAAAAATTGATAGGTTTTACTAGTTTTTGGTAGGAAAAACTAAATCAAACCAAACCACACTAAAACTAATTGGGTTAAACTAGTTTCCAGTTAAGTCTAATTATATATATATATATATATATATATATATATATATATATATATAAAATTTGGTTTCGTTGAATTTTTTATAAAATATAAACCGCATCGAAAATACTGACTCCTGGCTCTTTCTCTGGATTTTTTCATGCAGTTCTTAAGAAGTTGTGACGCCTTGACTTTTTCTGCACATTTTTGTCTCTCTTGTTTGCTGTGTGTATAGTGTTACATTGCTTCTTTTTTTTTTCTTTTATAATGTAGGTGTTCGGGTCAGTTTGCACGTACTTTGATTTATCTTATAGGCCTTAAAGTTAACGATTAGTAAGCCTTCAGTAGTCATTATATAATAATCACATGACTCAAATCTGAAACCAGATAGAAAATAAATTCTTTAATTTTAATTTTTTACCACTACACCATCCTGAGATGATTGTCTTTTTTATTTGAGTTGTGTTAGTTTTTCCAGATTGTCGCTATGTAACTGTTCTTGTACGCTTTTAATGGAGTGAATTTTACGTAAATAATTAACATTAACAAAACTACTAAAAGAGGCAGTAGGTTTTCCTAGCTATTTTACTATTTATATAAACAGCTGTCACCTTTTTTTTATTTTTAAATGTGGAACCACTTCTCCTTCAAATGGTTAATTAATGATTCTCATGGTCTAAGATTCATGTGAGTATATCTACCATTCTATCTTTAAAAAGGCCACCCATCAGTCGTCTATTCATGAATAAATATTTGGTAACGTTGTTTATGACTGGCAGATCAGCTTCACACGTGCATTCAAGCGTCGTGTGGTATATGCAAATGCAAATCATGACCACATCCTTTTCCTTCCTCAAATTTGCTTTTGAATCATGGATACCTTCCATGCTTGAATTCAACAGTCACCAATTATTTTTTTCTTATGAACATCCATGATTACTATAGTTTCTGGATTGACTGGCGTGTTTTGTTGTCCTTTCATGAACATTAGCAAGAAATTACTCCCTATTTACGTCTCAGATATGTAAATATTGTATCCCTTTGAAAAGATGAAGTTGGCAAATGAATTATCTTAGGTATCAGAATAGAACCACCATATGCATATGATGCCAAATTTCCACTGGGATGAGCTACTTGGCTTCGCCTTGCTTTCCTCTAAATTTACAAATTGCATGACCATTGCTGAGTGTGCCTCAAATCTTACAGATTTTGTTGCCTGTTCACTCTATTGAGGCTCATGTTGAGATTTAATAGATACAAGGCATGTTGGATTTATATTCTTATGCTGTCAATAAAGAAAAAACCAGGCTGAGATTGGTCTAATAAAGGTACTTGAGGAATTATGTGTGTCATTTATTTCTCCTTGGGAAATATTAAAGAAGAATTAAGGCCTCAAATATACATTTTGGAGTGAGGTATTAGTTTCAAAAAGGAAGAAAGAAAGAATGACCAAGACTTTGAGGCATGAAAACAACCTTCTAAACAAAAAAACCGACTTTTTCCTGTGGGTGAAGCGGTGATTGTCAATGGTGCTTAGGTTCTGCACTTTGAAGATTATTGAATAATAAAGTGTTGTAACTTTTATGAAGGTTCTTCATGAACCATTGAATTCCTGGTCAAAGGCAGGTTAAGGTAATCATCATGAAGTGGAATAGCCTTGAAGGCCATTGGTCTCCTTTTCAATTTGCTCCTCACAGCTGCATAGTTTGAAAACTTTCCTGTGAGTTGGATAGGCAATCTATATCAGTCTATTAAAGTCAAATTGTATTCCTGAGTTTTACATTACCTTCTTCTTTCCTGAGTACTTTTATTGCTGCTTGTTTTTTCTGATCCTTGTGTTTGCAATGATACGTCTGCTTTCTTTGTCAGCAAACTCGATAAACTTTTGCAGAACTGCTCATTGACAATGATGATATGAACTCAGTAATAGTCATTATGCTGCATATCTAATCAACACTCATTGTTTTTGCAAGAAAGTGACATAATGCAACTTATCAGAATTCTTTCATACCTCTTTGTACAATCTTAGATCCCCTACTGATTTTGATATTTCTACAACGCAATTCATGGGAGCAACCTCAATCACCTGACATTTGACACGGAATCATTAGACTGTTATTGATGTTAGACTCCTGAATAAATCCTAAAGCTGTGTGGAACATTTTACCTCTGCTGATAGGTCATAATATGATCTGGTACATCTTTTCATCTTTAGTTTTTGATTCATTTTCATCTGATATGATACAGTATAGTCATTAGTCACTCTGTAATGGAGAAGATCTCTCTAGATGAAGACCCAGTAATCTAATGAGTTTTTACCTTGGAATTTTTCATCCTTTCGACTGACAGACTCACATCCAATGCAGCAACTTCAATTTTCCTTATTGTCTCATGAACTGAATGTTCAGACCCTAGCCTGGTTTTCTGCTTCTTGTCTTCCTAGGAAAGAGAGGAGATCGATTGAAATTCACAAATGAACAAAGGAAGTTTGCAGTAATTAAATTCAAGTTCTGATTATAGACTTGCCTGTTCTTCAAAGAGACCAGATAAATCAAGGTCATGGGACATTGCTATCAATTGGAAAGCGTTTATGAAACTTGAGGATTCAGGGGTCTCTGTTTCTGAGGCAGTGTCCTGCTTAGAGTTTCAGGTATTCAGGTGAAATCATAAAACTTGCTGTCATTTACTGTTTATGGAAATTTACCTCATCTGCATCAAAAGCAGCATTAACATCATCCAGGAAGATTTTCTCGTCGCTTTCATATCCACAAGAAGGCACGTAATCTATCCGAAACCATTCATCTTCAATGATCTCTGGTATTGTTATTCTCTGCAATGAAGGATGATGGCATTGTTTTCTTTGTTATGATCTTAGTATTTGTTAAAGCATAAAATCTTTCCTTGGATATACCTTTCTGGGATTTGGATCTAATATTCTTGATATTAGCTTCCTCTGATTTTTTGTAAACCACAGTGGACAGGTGTATTCAGCTGTAGATATCTTTACACAAACAGGGTCATCAATGGAGTGATTTCTTTCTCACTTGGGAGAGAGAATTAACAGTGCACATATAGAAAATAATACCTTCTTATATAACATTATGAGGTTACGTTCGTCAAATGGTAGATATCCTGACAGTAGTTCGAAAAGGATTATCCCACAGGACCAAACATCTGCAGCTGCTCCTTCATAACCCTTATTTGCAATAAGCTGCTTAGAAGAAAATCACCATTAGCTATAGTGGTGAGGAGAATTGAGGTGCAAGTTTCTAAACTATTCCCTAGCCCTCAACCTCCCTTGTTTTCTCAGATGTTACCAGCTGAGAATGATTTTCAGGAATTTGGTAGAACAGGAAAGTTACTTCTTACCTCAGGTGCTACATAGCATGGAGACCCACAGGCTGTCGTTAGCATGCTAGCAGGCTGTCGATCATATATGCAACCAATGTTAATGGAATTGTACGAACTAACTTTGCAAATAAATAAATAAGAATAGAAGAAAGATTGCTAGACTTTCAGTACCTTGTGAAATGCACTTAGTCCGAAGTCGGAGACTTTCAGATTTCCTTTGCTGTCCAGAAGTAAGTTTTCTGGCTGTACACAAGATGTTCATTAATTTGTGTAAATACTTTGTAGATAATTGACAAATAATGCGAAGAACATTGTATATTATACCTTTAAATCTCTGTGATAAACTCCTCTGGTATGGCAATAGTCCACTGCATCTATCAATTGATGAAAGATTTTTCTTGCTTCTGATTCATTTAGTTTCTTGGCATACGACTGAGTAAACAGTGTGTGAACAGGATTAGAAATGTCAAATGAAACACTTACTCTAGGAATTGCAGATGCTGCTACTTGGATAATCCTTACCAGCTTGTCTGCAAGTTGTCCTCCTGAGATATATTCCATTACCATATAAATCTTTGTCTTTGATCCGATAACCTGTAATTGTAATTCAACACCAATAAGTATTGAGAAAGAGCTTTCCGACTTGCCGAGTTGAAGTTTAGTTGAGGCCACGTGACACCACATGAAACTAGCTAACGTACCTCGTGTATCCGTACGATGTTAGGGTGATGGAGGAGTTTCATAGTTCTTATCTCCCTTTGTACCTGGAATTAGTTTTAACTCCGATATATTAGAAAGAAGCATGTTTGGTTTTGTTAGTGATCAAGACCTTACTCCAGGAAAGTGGAGAGATTCACCTGATTCTTGAGATCGCTTTGCATGACCATGTTCTTATCCATGATCTTGATCGCAACCTGATGGCCATTGGTGGTGTCTACAGCATGCTTAACCTTTGCAAATGTTCCCTCTCCGATTGTTCGACCTACCTGGTACTTACCAAGTTTATTTCCGTATGCCATATTTTATGACAAAATATCGACTCCTTTCTCCTTCTTCTTCAGCTAATAACAACTGTTCCTTCTCTAGCTTCTGCAAAATGTTCCTCCCTTGTTTTTTCTACTGATATGGATCACGAGCACCTGCACCTCTTGCAAATGTTTCTCAATATCCTCTTGGCTTGAAACCGGTGGCTAAGCGATTAATTTGATTGAGAATGGAGGTTGACTCGTGCTCTTCTTCCCAGCAACTACCATTTACATGGCTCTCAATATTTCTCATGTCTGTTTTCAGAAGGAAAGTATCCGTCTCTGGCACAAATTTTTCTTTCCTTCTATATAAACGCATGTGTATATTTGTTGAAGGCTTAGAATAAGTTTCTCTCATGGAAGAAACGATGACTTCTTGTTAGTTGGCTTGTCGGTTGACTCTGTTTTGAATGGTAAGTTAGCAGTTGCTGTAACATGTACAGTCTTAAATATACTTACTTGTGGTATGGTCACGTCTTGCTGGTTTGGAAAATACGTAAACGTCCACCCAAATTATGGCAGCCCTTCACTTCAGTTTTGGATTTGGATCGTAGCCGTTTTATTTTACTTCATATAATTGAAATAGGAAGAATTATTCAAATTTTAATTTTCCATCCGACCCATTAAATGGGTTCTCGAAAGACAAGAACAATTTCATTTTTATCAGCTATTTCGATGCGTCATTGATGTCGCATTTTCTTCATTCACTGACATCATATCATATGCATGCATGTAACGAAGGGCGTAGGGGGGGCATGGAAGGCAAAGATGGGCTGTAGCCCAGGTTAAAAAAAAAAAAAAATAGATCCTAAAAAAAAACCTAATAACTCACCTTAAAAAAACTCCACCTTCTCCCTTTACCAAAAAAAAATCAAATAAAAAAAGCCATGTTTTGCTAGG
>Ga0325414_1009075_pt1 | contig 10495 bp, 4 predicted proteins | sample PopdelMetagenome_8_FD_206183 | JGI IMG/M metagenome (GOLD analysis project Ga0325414, IMG submission 206183) | Populus deltoides microbial communities from Bellville, Georgia, United States - Leaf-PdKOR-R3 | ecosystem: Host-associated > Plants > Phyllosphere > Phylloplane/Leaf | place: USA...
CATCATCTTGAATCCAATAGAATGATTTATAGAAGCTAAACACACATCAAGAAAATCTGATAAAACTAAAAAAAAATAAAAAATTGAATAAAAACAAAACGTCATGAATTATATTACCTTATAAGCCTCCTCCTTTTTCTTGCTCCTCTTCTTCTTTCGACCACAGCTTCAAAAAGCACCCGAAGAATCCAACTTCCTCAATCAACTACTAACAAGTCTCCCTCAATCAATACAAATAGATGCGAGAGCATATGGTTTCCTTCAGAAAGACAACAAAACATTCAAATCAACACATGGGCAAGGGCCAGCCTCTCAGTTGACTTAAGAAACTCTCCAAGAAAAACAGACGACAGCATACAAACTTGATTCGAGGCCTTCAAGAAAAGCCCAAAAACCATAAAGATTGCTTCTTCCAATGCAATAATCAAGAGCAATAAATGCCAAGCCGAGAGAAGAAAAACCCAAACTTCTTATATGGCAAAAAAACACAGCAAAATTTTTCTTATTTATACTAAATTCAAGCACCACCAACCCACCCACCAGCATTTTCTATGTACTGCAAAGAAGTACAAGGCAAGGCTGCGTTGTCGTGCAACACCTATCAGAGCTCCAACGACGGCTGCTATACATTTGAACAGATGTCAGGTTCATAATTTTGATCCTCGTCTCGTTGACTTATCATCACCACTTTTCACTCTCTCTTCATCCTTGTAGTACAGATATAGAGAGAAGAAAAGTGGGCAATCGTAAGCATAAAATTGCTTAAAGTGAAAAGCACAAAAAGCAAGAAATGGAACTGCTAACTGGCTTGAACTGGCTACTTCACTTGAAAGTGCCTTCCCTTTACAGTCATAACATGTATATGGCAAGTTAAGATTGCATTTTGGTCCCTCTACTCTTATTTCCCTTATTTTATCACCTTTTGTCTTCATATTATATTCTTTATTTTAGTCAACTGTAGCCTAGCAGTTAGACACCTCAATCCCAACCTAACTTGTTTGGATTAGAACCCAAAGACTGCTTCGTTAAAGATTGAGATTTATTTAATCAACTATTGTACTATACTAGGGAATGACGTCGTTTAATACTAAACATAATACTAAACATTTTCAACAGGATGTTCTCTTATCCCACGCATAAGAAAAAAAAAATGTTACGAGGGATTAATTGTTAAGGGGTTATATTGAAGAATAAAATAGTATAAGGATCAAATTAAGATAGAATGTATAGTGGAAGGATCAAAAAAGACAACATCAGCCAGGCTTGTGGCCAAAACATGTCAAAGTCAGTTAACCAGAGGAGAAAGGCCAGTTTTGAAGCCAATAATATAAAAATCCTAAAAAAACGATTGATGATTGATGTAAGAGAGAGATATCGTATGGATGGTGGGGTGGGCCCCAGAAATGGTGGGGATGGTATTCATCGAATGCTGATTTTATCAACCTTTAGATGAGACCACTATTTCTGACCATTAATTTCTTTCAAGTTTATAAGATGATGCGATAAGAATCGTTATTTTAAAAAAATTATGTTTTGAATTTAAAAAAAGTTAATTTTTTTATATGTTAATATAAAAATAAATTTTAAAAAATAAAAAATTATTATTTAAATATATTTTCAAATAAAAAATATATTTAAAATAACTGTTAAAATAATAATAGACAGGCAATGAGATAGTTTGTTAAATATAATTCTTTTCATGCTACTTGAAATTTATGCAGGTTTACTATTATAAAAAATAAAAAAAATATTATTTTAATATATTTTTAAATAAAATATATTTTTAAAAATAATTAATATTACAATATCAAACAGATATTGATCTTGCTAAATTTAAAATAATATGGTTTCAAGATTTTTTTTATAAAAAAAAACTTAACCGAACTAAATTTAATATCTGTAGGAAATTATTTTTAGTAAATTAGAGTAGGTCTTAAAAATTTAGTCTATTGGTAGATGGAATAAACTACACAAGAATTTATAATATGATGGTTATACTTCATGTAATTTAAATTAAAGAAAAAAAGCACTGATTTCCTCTGCCTCAAAATAAATGAAAACAAAAATACAAACGAATTATTGAATTTCCAAGTGATTTTATTATTCCTATTTTCAAACTTGGAATGTAATAATTCCTCATCTAATTTTTTAATCGGATGCAATCATTTATTATTCCTATGAAAATAAGAAAAAAATCATTATTATTTATCTCTTAGTTTACAAAAAAAAAAAACATTTATTTCAAAGCGTAGATTTTCTAATTAATTCAATTGTTTTCTACTGTGATCACTTTGCTTTTGGGACTGAGAGTGATAAAATTATCATCGAATTAATTTTGAAAATTATCATCGAATTAATCTAGAAGAAGCATGCTAAGCAGGGAATCATATTTATAAAAAATAATAATAATATAAATTGATCCAGACATTCATATTTATAAATAATAATAATAATATAGATAATTATGAATGCTGAATTTTACATGAAATATTTATAGTAAGATACAAAAAAATATTAACAATCGTGACTGCTTAATTTGAATGTTCAGAGATGTTTTTCCAAATTGTATTTATCGATGAAATTTATGCGAAGATTGCTTTGCCCACTAAAATGTAATTTCCAAGAAAACATCGGAAGAAAACTTCTTAATAATTTACGATCGTAGTTTATTCACAGCTTAAGCAAGTGGGCATCCAAAGTTTAAAGAGTCATCCTCACCTTCTTATGTCCACTTCAATCCAATCCAGTCTACATGTTCTGGCCATAGCTTTATTGAACAGTTGCTAGAAAACTGATAAACAATGGAGAATTAATGGAGTTTGAAGGTTCTTGCACTCAATTAGATGCTGTGGGATTGGTCGTCCTAAAAGTTCTCTCTTTCAGCATCAACAAGGGAGAACCACTCTTCATTTGGTCTGTCCTTTACCTCCAAGTCTTCGATCGGAACTTGGATGGAAACCAAGGCAAAGTAATAATTACGCCAAGCAATGGAGCAGCACTAATGACTTTGCACACATCTATATTGTTTTTCACGACCCAAAATTAAAGTCTTTTTCAATTATCCAAAAGTTCCTCTCAACTTTTCCTATGCACTTGGTTGGTAATGTGAATTCATGACTTTGCACACATATATTTAATATTGTTTATAAATATAATAAACAATATTACTTTTTTACATTAACACATCACAATTATAAAAAATCATTTTAAAAAATTAAGTTAATATTTTTTTAGATTAAAAAAAGAAGATTAAGTAACCAATAAATTCGTTCAGTGAATATATTGCAATGAAATTACTACTGGAAATTAAACAGACAAATTAAGAAGATTGGAGATTCTTTCTCAGCATCAACCAATCTTCATTGGGTCTTTACTTTTCCAGCATGTGGACATGCAGAGTTTTAAGCACCAAAACCATCGTTGATAAAAAATATAAACAAATTAATGACTTTCTGAGGACTATAATTTGTATAGCAGTAAGTAAAATGACAACGTGCAGGATATATATATATATATACACACTTGGACTCTGTTCATAACCATGTTCAAAGGCATTATTGAGCCTGTAAACATAAGCCTCATCCATCTATCATTTGATTATCGTCTTACCTTTAAACTTTTTTTAAAAAATACTTAATCTCAAAATTAAATTTTCAAAATGCGCATAAGCATGTAAACTCGCTAGGCTGTTTGAAAAACATCATTTGAGTGGAAACATAAAATTAGCCCCCGATGTATTACCTAATAATCAATTGAATTCCAAGACAATACTTTCATCAATTAGATCCTAAGGGTTTATAAACCGGACCCCTTTATCCATTTCTGCCAAGTTTTGTATTAAATTTGCTGTAAAATTATGCCTTTTTCTTATTAAAATAGGCATAGCAGATAGAAAATATTAAGGAAATTGATAAAAGAATCCAATTAAGAAATGTTTGAAATATTTGGGACCTAATTAATAAAAGATATTGTATGGAGCTTAATTGAGTATTGAGATATAAGTTGAACCACAATGATTAATTTGCATACGTCTAGAAGTTAACCTTTGTTTTTGAAAGCTTATTAGAAGATATCCTGACTCATAAATAAAAAAATTACAATGAATTATTTCTAAATCTTGCTTTCGGGGCTAAATGGATAAAATAAAAAGATCGTTGCTGTCTCTTTTGGGATGCTAAGGAATCGTGTTGGGGTGCTTGAAAGTGGAAACGATGAACGAAGTTTCTGCTCGAAACCAAACTTGAATAAATGTGTTTATAACTTTGAATGTTTAGACATGCTCCTTCATGGTATGACTACTCTTTCAGAATAACTTGTTTAGAATTAATAGCTTGAGAAATCTTTTTGAAAAATATTAATTTTTTTATTTTTTTTACTTTAAATTGATTTTTTTATGTTTTTTTTTTATTGTTTTGATGTGTTGGTATTGTCAAAAATAAATCTTGAAACATTGTGACATAATTGATTTAGGTTTTGTTATACATGGATTTATACTCCTGTCTTGTAATTGATTCTAAGATTCCTCGACGTTTGAATTGGAGCCGAGAAGGATCGATGATATTAAATTGTTGGATTGAAGTGCAAGGGAAACATAATGGAAATGAGATATTGAGTGAGGGATAATGAATAAACAATAAAGTAGTTCGTAGACTTAGCTTTCTTGACTCAAAACTCAGCAAGACCACAGATTATATGTATGCAAAATAATGCAGCCCTAATGACTTTGCCTATTATATCTATATTTTCATGATCCAAAAGTCTTCATTGACTAGGATTGGGAACACCACTGTATTGATTTACATCATAGTTAATTGGTGTTTCTTATCATGAAGAAAATTAATTAATCATATTAAAAATAATTATATATATAGTCATTTGACAAGTGTTGATTAATTAATCAAATAATCGAGAATATATAATTAAGTCATGAATACAATTAAAATTATAGAGAAACAAAATATTAAGATTTTAGAAGAAAGAGTGAATTAAAAGAGAAGAATTAAATGCCAATAACAGTTCAATCCTTGGAACTAGGAGAGAATAATGCATTAATTGAGATTAAGTCTCGTCCTTGGATGATCTGAGGATGCAAAACCCGTATTGGTCTGGTGTGTTTAGAGAAATTCAGTCCGATAATGAATCTAATCAAATTAGAATTTGAAGATATAATTTACAAAAGGGTCTAAAACAAGAACTCTAATCATATTTTATTACTAATAAGTTACTCTTACATTGTTTAAAAAGGATTACAATCCTTTTTTAGAATCTATTAGCAAAACTTGAGTGTTATCCAGCTATCAGATCAAAAAATATCTCTTTTTCCATCAGATAATCGGTTTGGCAAGAATATAAATATATTTATTAGGCCTTTTACATGATTTAGTTATAATAAATCTGTATCCCATTGATCATAATCACTATCTGATTTATCAGAATCTCCGGCATTAGAAATTTTATGAGTTCTCCTAGATGTTGACCCCAATATTTAAACCCTTAAAGTTAATATTGAAACATTGTGATGTGAGCAGTAGAGTTCATTTCATCAAATTATAATGAACGGTGAAAATAATTGATTTAGGTTTTGTTATACATGGATTTATACTCCTAGATGTTGCCTTTTATTTTATTCTTATATTTTCTGCAATGGTTTTACAGTCTCCAACTTAGTGAACTTCCTTGTCCGTTTATATCTCTGATTTACCTCTATCATTTCGATAAATTTGTTCTATGTTTCTAGAGGCATATCATAAAGAAGAAATTTTAATTTTTTTTCAAATTTTTTTATTTTCTAAATAAACTTCAAAGCCTTATGTTCTGGAAAACCTTGATGGGGTGTGTATTTTCGGGCCTTTGCCTGATAGAACATGATCAACAAATACAATGATCTATTTGGCTTTCCTAATTAGTTGGCGTTTGCTGGCTGGCTACCTCTTTGTATTAATTTTGGAGCAATCATGTAGGTTAGATACATCCATTTATTGATAAATCTTTTCCAAAAGATGCAGACGCTAACACTCTTTCAGAAACTACCTAATAATGCAGAGTAAAAAAAACTCAGGAACAAGAAAAAATTTTGCCCATTCAGTTCATGGCAGTCCCAAGACTGAAACACCCTGCCCCAGTGGTGTTTATCCATTGTTGAACCTCTTGTTGACACAACCATAGCCATAAGACCTCATGTACTGGTCTTCAACCCAAGTAAATACAGCTGGGAAGACTGACCGGCTCAGTTGGACACATATTAAGAAGTCCCCAGCATAAAATGGGACTGAGATTGCAGAACCTATCGCTTGAATAGCAGAATTGAACTATATGGATAGGCAAAAAGGACCAACATAGCTCAAATTCACTGAATAGAGCGCGGATGGAAGCTGTCAATCAACAAGAAAAGTTGCAAGAAATTTGAAAAACCTAACATGAGAGAAAAAGCAGAACATGATATCATAGGAGGGGAAAAAGCAGCAAAAAAGAATGACATCATAAGAGGAAAAACAGCTGAATTTCTAAACAGAAAACACAGCGAAAATCCAAGGGAAATGGGAACCGGTCAATACTAGACACCACATGAACAGAAGTTTCGATCTAATATAAACTGAATAGTGATTCCAAAATTCTTTTTTCTCATCCCTGTAAGTTTGGACGCCAACATAGTAGTGGCTCTGATTTTCCATAAATTAAGAACTCATACAAGCATGTTAATACATCTCATTAGTTTGAGTTCACTTGATCTCAAATTCTGTATCTTGCCCCTTCAGCATGCCTGAAACCATAGAAGGCATGGCATGATCCACATTTCCCAGCCGCACAATTGGTTCATGGACAGTCAGAGGTGGCATGCCAAAGTACTTTGTGTGAACAGCCTGAAAATGGTGTAGATAATGAGTCTATGACAGACAAGAATAATATGTCCAGGTGGGCAATGGTTTACCTAGCCAAAAGCATGCATCTAACTTAAAGGTAAGCCATGATTTCGAAAGATGAAGATGGTAAAACATTTTCCTTGTGCAACAGTCCATAAGTATCTAGCTAAGAGAACCGACATGGTATTCACAATAGTTCACAAGTTATAATGCTAAAAAATTATATGCAAATTACATGCGCCGTAGTAATCACGAAATGGTGCAATGGGGGAAAGCCCTTGTTGGGAGTAGAACTATTCACTACAGGTCTATATTAATGAACTCACAGGAATACATAAGACTCACATTCGATGATATGAAGCTATGGATAGTAACTAAATGCATATAAAACAACTAAGACAACATAAATAATAAACCGCGAACAAAAATGTTAAAGAGCCCTACCTCATCAAGATTGTCGTCATCTTTTCGCTGTGAAACTGTATCTGCATCATTCTCCACCTCTTGTGACATTGGCTCCCTAACCTTCAGCTTATTAAATCCTTTCATGTGTCTACCATGATCGGACTCCTTGTCCTTAATCTTCATCAACTTGTTGAATAGTTGACGACACCAAATCAATACTTGCTTAGATTTCTCAGCATCTTCCTCTGCCCTCACCACCCCATGACTTTTAGTAAACACAGTAACCCAAAATCACAAAAAATCTAAAATTCAATTCATAATTTGAAGGGTACCTTTCTAATCCTTGGGCCTTTCCCCATGTCTCCACCTCTAAAACACAACCTTACATCAACTGCCCGTCCAAGATGACAATGTTTCTGAATTGCCTGTCCTACTTTGATCTTTGTGGAATTCACCAAAGAAGAAGCTAGTGAAGTAGCAGGAGTTGTTGATGATAATGGCTTGTTTGCAACGAACCTAAGAGAGAAGCCGTTGGCAAATTTTCTTATGAGGGTTGTTTGGATTGCTGGAACATGAAGGAAAATAAGGGGGGTTTTAAAGAGGTTTCTATTAACAATACAAATGGACAAGGACACGTCAGCTAATTGATTCAGTTGGGCCCCACTTTATGTGGGATGAATCTTTATCCGCCAAGTCCACATTCAATTTGTGGGAAACATAAGACATTAGCCAAAAATCTATAAGATAATTATAAATTAAGTTTAAGAACAAATAATTTCATCAATTATATCCAAAGTATTCCGGAGGTTTCTCAATTGGATCCTTCTATCCATTTTCTCTCAATTTTAATGTTAAGTTTTCCTTTAATAGACCAGTTTCATTGCATAAATGATAAAACAGTAAAATTATATGGAAATAATTTTAAGAAAAAATTGAGAAAAATACCCAATTGAGAAATATATGGCATAGTTTGGATCTAATTGATAAAATACATTGTTCAAGGTCTTGATTGAGATGCATATATAGTTTAAGGTCCAGAATGAGGTTTACCCTTTAATTTACATGTAGAGTCTTTAAAGTGGGGGCCACCTTCTCATTGATGGCTCACCAACCATGATCTTACTTGAGCGACAACAATTATTACTATTAATTAATTGTTAACTATTAATTAATTATTCTCATTGATGTATTTATTTGAGATATAATGGTTTTTATAAGATTATGTATCTATGTGGCTTAGCAGGATCAATCTTTACATTTCAATGCGAGAAAGGTATGAAATGTTTACTAATTTTTACTCGTACACAGTTATGAAATCCTAATATTTTTATAGGAAGTAATTAATATATATATTAAACTTAATTTTTTTATTAATTTAATATTAAAAGATGAAATTAAAAACAAAATTCAACTAAAAAAAGACAACTCAACATAGGTTTATCTATCAAACCTGAGGTGTGAGATCAAGATAATTCTATAAAAAGATATTAAAATAAATTATTAAATTCAATTCTCAGTCAATCAAAATTTTAAGAATGATATTAAGAAAAACTAGTAAAAAATAACACAAATACTCATGACTTGGATCAACTGATCAAATTCATGTCTTGGATTATAAGACCAATATAATTTTATAGAACACAAACCAAAATAAATTATGAAGTCTAATTTTCAATTAATCCAATATTGAAAAAAATTTCAATTAAAAAAAAAAAAACCTCGTGTCAACTAGTCTAATCCACGATCTAGGTCAAAGACCTTGATAACCTTAAACAAAATATTTTTTTTTTCTTATAAAATTCAATTCTCAATTAATCTTATGCTAAATGATTAAATTGAAAAAAAAAGATAAAAAATAATCTAGGTCAACTTGGGTTAATCTGTCAAATCTAAATCATATGAATAAGATAATTCCATAGAAATAAAAAAAGAAGGAAAAAAAATAAAGTTCAATTATTAATCAACCAAATGTTGAAGGACGAAATTAAAAAAATAAATATTTAATTTAAAAAAGATAAAAAAACTCAATTCAACCTAGTTAATCCATAAAACTCGTGATATAGGTTATGAGATTGTGATAACCCAATAGAAAACAAATCAAAAAAGAATTATGATGTCCAATTCGCAATCAACCCAATATTGAAAGAGAAAGTTGAGAAAAAAATAATAATTAAAAATAACAAAAAAATAACCTGAGTCAACATGGCTAACTCCTCAAACTCACGACCCGGGTCATAAAATTAAAATAATTTCGTAGAAAGTAAATCAAAATAAATTATAAAGTTCAGTGCGTAATAAATCCAATATTAAAGGATGAAATTAAAAAAAATACAAAGTTTGCAATTAAAATTAAAATAAAAAAAATTCTTAATATTGCTATAATAAAATACAAAGGTGTTTTAATATATGCTAAAATCCTAGTGCGGCAGACATATTGGTTCCACTTTTCTCTTAATTTTTCTAGCGCAATACATCTGCTGGGTTACCTTTGGCCTGGCTGCTTAACTATAAAGGGTGGATGATATATTATTTATTTATTTATTTTGAAAAAAAAAAGATATTGCCGGAAAGAATGTATTAACTGTTTAATTGAAGAAACCTCCCTCGTATATATCATTTTGTTTTTTTTTTTTTAATAATTTTTTTGTTGTTTTTTTCCCGGAAAGAATGTACCGAAATGGTTAATATATTCCCAATCTATAATTTGTTAATATCACTCCTCATTTATTATAAGTCTTTTTAATACTCTATTTTATCCTTTATCTTTAATATAACATGGAGTTTTCTATTTTGATAAAATCAAATTTATTGAAATAATATAACTTGAAATTGCTAGAAATCAAACTCTCCTTTTTTTAATTCAAACCTTATATTTCAATGCCAGATAGGTATGATATTTTAATATAAGATATGCAATGAGTTTAAAAAATTATATTGATAATAAAATCTCAAGATTTTAGAAATCATATTTAAAACATATAAAGTTAATATAAATATGTATGTTAAATAATAAAAACATAAATTCTATTTTTATAAATTCTATTTTTATTTATGTTATTAGTCATAAACATTTTATACATAATTAAATGCTATAAAATAACACTTGGTATCACTTGAGGCACAACCTTTATAGAAATAATACTACAATATATAACTGTAGTTATGATTACTTATAGTTCTATACTTACAAAATCTGAAAGGAAACAGCTTACAGAACGAACTTTGAAGAT
>Ga0325414_1009076_pt1 | contig 10494 bp, 7 predicted proteins | sample PopdelMetagenome_8_FD_206183 | JGI IMG/M metagenome (GOLD analysis project Ga0325414, IMG submission 206183) | Populus deltoides microbial communities from Bellville, Georgia, United States - Leaf-PdKOR-R3 | ecosystem: Host-associated > Plants > Phyllosphere > Phylloplane/Leaf | place: USA...
TACCATAAGTAATGTAAATTGACTATTTACAACAAGCTATTAGGAATAGAATATAACATAAGTAATGCAGTCTACCTCAAGTATAATGTTTTAAGGTGATAGTATCTTCACTTTAACATAACCAATCCCCTACCGTAGATCTATCTTGATCAATTAGAGTTTTTTAATGACTGTAACACTAAATGATGACTCTTCTTTTTATTTTTATCTATTTTACAAATATAAAACCAAACATTTTGCTTTTTATAGGCTTGTTATGATTCTAGACGTGGCATTGTTATTTTTAAATCTTTTCAAATTTGAAAATAAAATTAGGCTAAAGTGAATTAGCCTAATAAAAAAAATGACATGTTTTACTTGATTTTCAAATTTGAAAGAAAAAAATGGATTGATAAAATAAAATCTTATTTTTAAAAAAATTAAAAAGTGAAAAGAAAATAAAATATTAAAAACAAATTTACTGAAATGAAATAATACTCAAGAAATAAATATAAATTAAATTATTAGCAAAGGAGTTTATTTGGATTTATTTACATTGTTTATTATTTTATAATTATTTCTAGAAGCAAGAAATGAAAATCAACATTTAAAACATTTCAAAAATTAAAAAATATAAAAAAATTACTCGTAACAAATGGTTCTGATTATTAACCAAATATATTGTTAAAGGATTCCATAATAAAAGGATTCAACTGATTAAATCCTAATAGTGGAGGAATATCAGGTGTAATTAACTCATATCCTACTGGAAGGATACATTAATTAACAAAAACTAAAAGATATGGTGTTTTTATTATATACCATCTTACAAAAACATTGTTAATTGCAAATATGTTTTTTTTCTTGTCTTTTCTCAATCCATATTTTTTTTGTTTTTTAAATTCATCATTCAACATTTGGTTTATTAAGAATTGAACTTTATAATTTGTTATGAGTTGCTTTTTTTAAGGTCATCTCAATCTCATGACCTATATTATGAGTTTGACAGATTAACTCAGTTGACTCAAGCTTTTTTTTTTTGAATTTATCTCTTTTAATTTCACCATTTAATACTGAGTTGATCATGAAATAGGTTCTATGACTTTTTTTTAGTTTTCTTTCTGTAAGGTTGTTTTGGTGTCATGATATAGGTTTTGCGGGTTAACTTAGGTAGACTCAAGTTATTTTATTGTGTCATGTTTTTAGATTGATTTTAAAAAAAATTCATCATTCAACAATGAGTTAATTGAGAATTGAACTTCATACTTTGTTTCAATTTGCTTTGTATAAGATTATTTCAATCTCATGAACTCGGTTGTGAGTTTAACAGGTTAGCCCCAACTCACTTGGTTATTTTTTCAATTCACTTTTTATGAGGTTATCCTAGTCCCATAACTTAGGTCATAAGTTTGACGAGTCAATCCATATTGATTCAAGTTGTTTTATTTAAGTATTTTTTTAATTTATTTTTTTCAAATTTATCATTTAATATTTGATTAATAAGAAATTATGCTTCATAATTTATTTTGATTTACTTTTTATGAGATTATCTTGATCTCATGATCCAGGTCGTAGATTTGTGATTTGTTAAAAAATATTTTTTTTGATTTTATCTTTCAACATTAGGTTGCTTGAGAATTGAACTTCATGTTTTTTTTACTTCATACATGGTTATTATGGTCTTATAACCCGGGCCATATATTTATTTGGTTAACCTGGTTTGGTCGGGGTCAATCCAATATGTTTCTGTCACAATATACATAAATTTTTTTAAATATGTATTAAAGTTTTAGTCAAACTATAATTTTATCAGTCACCTAGGTTATCTTTGGACTTGCTAAATCGATCAAGTCACATCAAGTCAACTGCAGTATGATTTAAATTGTTCTACTAGAAAAATGTTAATAATACCTAATTATTTTTTTTACATTAAATAAAATTTTAACTCAACTCTAGTGCAAACCAGCTATGAGATTGTTTGATATTATGGCAACGCTTATTTTTCAATGTGTTTTTCATTTGAAAATAAATTAAAATAATATATATTTTTTATTTTTTAAAATTTATTTTTGATATTAGTACATTAAAATAATAAAAAAATAAAAAAATAATTTTTTTAAAATACAAAAATAAATTGAAGATCTAGCCCAACTAGATAATGACCGACATGCGACCACCGAAAGTAGCCGTTGGATAGATGAATGACCAAATTATTATTACATTGCTGAAACGAAGATGCCTAACAAATCCTGTCTTGCCAATGTTGCAGACAGACACCCGACTCAAGATATTTGTTTCAATTATCGCGATTTAATTATAATCTAGTCCTCTTAGTTTAATGAGACTAATTAATTAGTCCTTATTGTTTATAAACTATATTTCTAATCCATACACTATTTATTTATTTATTTTTTAAAAATAGAAAGGTTCAAGGAGAGACAGGTAATGTGGGAAAGTTTTCTTGTGAAAGAAGTCATTCTGGGAACTAAAAGTTTCTGAACCGATCGCGAAACTACATGACTAATTAACTAGTTTCAATAAAATATAGGGACTTATTTATAATTTACAATTTCGTTTTTTGTTTTCATTTTCATATGTTAATGTGACGACACCTCGTATCTCCCTCTCTCTCTCTCTCTCTGAGCCTAAATGAGGTCCTTGTCCCCATCAAGGCTATCACTCTCTCTTTCTCTCTCTACTTTTGTTTAGTTGCAGGCCAGGTGCCAGTCAGTGAGTGCGTGGTAGTGTTTGTATGGAGTAAGGACCCTTCCTTCCTTTTTGATGCTTCAGTATTACAACTCTTCTAACAAGTTCGATCTTTAGCTTAGCTAATAAAATACTGCCTGCTTCAACAGGAGCGGGATTCTTAACTTCTTCATGACCTCACATTCCTCCTGGCTACACCTCCCCCTCTCCCTCTCTTCTTCCGCGCTTTAATAAACCCAAACTTTTCGCTTTGTTTGTTCTGGTTTTGTTTTTTGCACTCAGTGCGCTGTCTTATTTACGAATCTGGTTCCTAGTTATCGCTGATGTAAGTTGCTACTCTCTCTGTCTCCCAGCATCTTTGCTCAAAATCTTTCCTTCTTACTTTCTTTGTTTAGCTTAATCTTGTCTTATTTACGAATCTGGTTCCTAGTTACCACTAATGCAAGTTGTTACTCTCTCTGTCTACCAGCTTCTTTGTTCAAAATCTTTCTTACTTTAGCTTAATCTCCCTCTCTTCACTTAAGCTTTCTCTCTTTCAAATTTAGTTTGTTTGATGATTTCAACTTAAGTTGACAGCTCCTTTTCTTTTCTTTCTTTTGCGATTCATGGAAGACATGCTCTTGCTAATTCCAATATTTCTGTTTTCAGATGTTAAAGTTTTACTTTAATGCTTGTTGCTTTATTATCATACTTACTACTACTACTACTACTACTTATAATTAAGACCACCTATATACCTATCCTTTTCTTCAAAACTAGATTTGATTGGCCTCCTACTCTTCTAGATACTTTTGCATCTGGGGTTTCTATAGTTGGTTTGCCTCTGAAAGATTAATTCCCTTTTTTAGTGCTTGCTTGTTAGATTTGTCTCTTAACTAGAGACTAATCCCTAAGCATAACTTGTATTGTTGTTGTCATCACTTTCTACTCCAGTTCTGTATTGTTATTGTTATTGTTATCGTCGTCACTTTCAGAAAGAAGCTTAGCTCATTTGTTTGAAGAAAAGGAAAGATGCGGTTGTATCATGTGGCTATTGGATTAGTTTTATTGCTTTCAACGGTGAGTGGTGCAGTGACCATAGGTGCCAACTGGGGAACGCAAGCTACCCACCCTTTGGATCCAGCAATTGTGGTGAGGCTGCTTAGGGAAAATGGGATCCAAAAGGTTAAGCTTTTTGATGCAGATTATGATACTCTAAAAGCTCTTGGTAAGACTGGGATTGAGGTCATGGTGGGTATCCCAAATGACATGCTTGCTACTCTGGCTAGTAGCATGAAGGCTGCCGAGAAATGGGTTTCCAAAAATGTCTCCGCACATGTCACCTCAAATAATGTCAACATCAGGTCAAATTTACTCTTGCTTTTATGTGTGCGCGTATTGTTTCCTGACTTGGTTTACGAGAAATTGAGATTATTAGCTGAAATTAATTGTTTGTTGTCCTTCCTTTGAACTGTCTCTTGGCCATTATTGTGATAATTTAACTTTTAGTTTGTGGTTGTTGAGAGAAATATTGCTCGGAGGGTAAGGGTGTTGCCTGGTCTTATGTTCAGTTATGCCAGTTCCAAATAGCGTGAAATTTCAAGATTACATGTAGTAAGTTAGATGCTGGGATGTCATTATATCTTGCCTTCATCAGTTTGAGAGCCTTTTGTCTGTCAGCCTCATTCAAACTGATCTGTAATGATGTCTAAAGCCCCCTTTTAATTGTTGGCTGATTTATCTGTACAGTATGCTGATGTCCCTTTCGATTTATTGCAGACTAACTAAGCAATGTCATGTTCTGCAAAAGATTTCAATTAGAATTTGAATTAACTAAAGCCTTTTTGTTATTGGTGACAGATTTTATCTGCATATTTTGCTGTGGTCCCTCTAGATTTATTGCGGACAGCACAGTCATAACTCCAAAAGGTTTCAATTAGAATTTGGATTGACTAAATGACTATGTGCTTTATCATCATGTTGACACCAACAAATTGATTCTTGCTCTGGCTATATGTTTTTATCTGATACAGCCAAGAGACAACCCGATGAAGGTAACTTAACTTGGCTACGTAATTGTGGGGCTGTGTTTGATGTTTGGCACTTCTGTGAATTTGTCTTACCATGATTTATCTTATAGCCTTTTGTTTTCTCTATCTTTCTCTTTAAGTTATTTATGTTGGGGATTCCTAGTTTATCTTGAAATTGCTACATCAAGAAGTGATTTTATGAGTTCTATTGCATGAAAGTTAGTCACTTGCCTTGGTTCCGAATATACTCTCCAAAATATCTCAAGATTTTCTACTGTCTAGCTCATTTATCGGCAAATGTGTTATGGAGTTCAAGTTGCACCTTTTAGGTATTGGCCGAATCTCAGGTCCCTTCTTCCAGTGAACTTTAAGCCCCATTCTTCAGTCATGGTTTCTTGCATGTCTTGGGTGATTCCATGCCCTATTCTTCAATTAATCTTTGCCCATTGGATGGTGGTGCTTGGTCTAGAAAGAGTTGAATATGAAATATTATCCTTTTGTCTTGGCTTTGGTTCACGTGAAAGAAATGAACTGGAATAATTTATGATGCATCGGACAAACATAAAGTTGATTGAGGGAAGCATCATGGTCTTCCTGACTCTTCTGTGCTCCAACATTCATAGTTTGGGTGCAATCCCCATTTAGGTTCCCGAAAGGCCTTCTGTTTTCATAAGTTTCTTGTTTTCCCATTGTACATTTTGATTATAAAATGTAATGTCGGAAGAGGAATTGAACCATCAAAGTGTAAAAAAGGCCGCAGACTGTGCAAAGCGAAGTCAGGTAACCTTGCCTGCAAAATTCCAAAAAAAAAAAGAAGCAATAGAACAATCAAACTACAATCTGGAGCCAGCAACTCTTAACAATTTCCTCCAGAATATTAATGGTATGGGATCATATTAGTTGAACTGAACTTTGTGGTCCCATTTGTTTCTATCTTCAGCTACACTAGATGTTAGTGGCTCTATTTCTTTCTTGTAGAAATCTCATATTTAAACATCCAGAAATACAGTTCACATCATTCCATCACTGTTCATATCATCAGATGTGAATAGATTCTATTTGTCAATAAAATCACTTGTGCTTTCTGCTAATTTTATGTTACCCTGAATGTGAAATTGTCCTGAAATTCACCTCTGAAAAAAAAAGCTCTTGAAAGCAAGTGCATGTAGTGTTTAACTATGGGAGACATCATTAACATAAAATCACTTGAGCTTTCTGCTAATTTTATGTTACCCTGAATGTGAAATTGTCCTGAAATTCACCTCTGAAAAAAAAAGCTCTTGAAAGCAAGTGCATGTAGTGTTTACTATGGGAGATATCATTAACATAATGGCACTGGCATCTTTATGTATTTGGCTGATATAATCTGTCTGAAAAAAAAAGTTCGAACATTCATCCTTTCTAAATGTATGGTATGGAAATGATGGGCTTTAGCAGATTGGATGGGCATCCATCTCTTGCATGTCCTGGAATTTGTCATGGCCATCTTGGATTTATAGGTTCTTATATGCCCTTAGACATGAAATGTGTACTCAAACGATTTTGGTGTAATTTTATTTTGTCTAGATAGAGGTGATGAAATCTTTGGAGGTTTATAAGAAAGATAAAAGGTTTCCATAGACTTCTGCTATTTTGTTGTCTTGTGAAAACTTGACATCAAGTGCAGAAATATGGGCGTAACTTGACACTGTAATTATTTTGCTTTTTGTCTAACTTATCAAATTATTCTTGTACAGATATGTTGCAGTTGGAAATGAACCATTCTTGCAAACGTACAATGGAAGCTTTCTCAGAACAACATTCCCTGCTCTCCAGAATGTCCAATCTGCTCTGATAAAAGCTGGGCTTGGCAATTCAGTAAAGGTCACTGTCCCTCTAAATGCTGATGTCTATGAGAGCTCAAGTGGACTTCCTTCTGAGGGTGACTTTCGAGCTGATATCCATGATCTCATGCTTGCCATTGTCAAATTCTTGAATGATGCCACCGCCCCCTTCACTGTGAATATCTATCCTTTCATAAGCCTGTACTCTGATGCTGACTTCCCGGTTGATTATGCCTTCTTCGATGGCAATGCAAATCCTGTAAATGATGGCGGCACATCCTACTATAACATGTTTGATGCTAACTATGATACCCTTGTGCATGCTCTACAGAAGAATGGATTTGGGAATTTGCCTATCATTGTTGGAGAGATCGGGTGGCCAACTGATGGGGACAGGAATGCTAACATAGAATATGCCCAGCGTTTCAACCAAGGTTTCATGTCACATATTTCCAGTGGGAAAGGGACTCCATTAAAGCCTAATGCTGATATTAATGCCTATTTGTTTAGTCTGATTGATGAGGATGCCAAAAGTGTTGATCCTGGGAACTTCGAACGGCACTGGGGGGTATTTACATTTGATGGAATGCCCAAATATGCTTTCAACCTTGGCACAACAAATACAGGAGCTTTAATTCCAGCAAGAAGAGTCAACTACCTGGAGCGTAAATGGTGTGTGATGAAGCCATCGGCCAAGCTTGATGACCCACAAGTGCCACTAAGTGTAAGCTATGCCTGCGGACTAGCTGACTGCACTAGGCTTGGTTATGGGACATCATGTGGAAGTTTGGATTCTAGGGGGAACATTTCATATGCATTTAACAGTTATTTCCAGATACAAAATCAACTTGACGATGCATGCAAGTTTCCAAACCTTTCAACAATCACTAAGACAGATCCATCTACTGGAACTTGCAAATTTGAGGTAATGATTGAGCCATACTATGGAGGTGCGGTACAGGCACCCGGGCATGCCAAGAAGGCACTGGGTTTGGTTGTAGGTCTCATTCTATTTTTCCTAAAGATTGTGTAAACCCTTGCTCTCCTAACTTTTTGTGGTAGCAGTTTTCATCAACTAGTCTCATTAATCTGGTGTGTAGGATATAAAGGAAGCTAGCCAAGAGCAATTTTGGAATTGAATAGATTGTAACTTGATTTTTGTGTGTTCTAGAAACGAATGTTCGAATGTATGAAAATAAATTGCTGAACTATTTAATATATGCATGCATATTTAGAAAATAAAGCTTGCGAATGGAGGCCACATCATACGGAGCTGATCAGCACGTGTTGCAGTTCTGAAAGTTGTAGTAGCTAAACAGCCATGGGGGAGTGGTTGCTTCATCTGTTGAACTAGAACACCCTGTATCTAGGAATCAGTTAGGAACCGAGAAGATCATGTGTTTTGGCAAGCAACTAAGAAGATAGCTCTAGCTACCGAACCACCATAAGAATGCTCGATCGCTCCATCATCTGATTGGACACTTCCTAACATCTCTCAAACATTTTTATGGAGATGGTTTTCAAAGACCAAATTAATGCTAATGAAGTCCACCTTCCATGGTTGCATTTTTTCTACTTCAAATTCTTCCACGCTTTTTTAGGGTCCCCACTAGACCAGCCCTAGCAAGACAAGAACAGTGTTTTGTAATGCGGTGACAAACCCTCCCTTACCAATGGAGTAGAATCAATAATCCGGGATCAAGAGAATATCGATGCTAATTAGCATTCACCTTCAAACCTTGAAGTGGAATGATTAAGACATGTATACTTTGTGCCATTATATATAATTAACATGTTTCTACTTGAATTCAAAGCTTTATGTAAGAGCAAAATCAATTATTAAATGTTTGACTGGTGATACATAACTGACAGAATAATCTTTCTAAGGTCGAATTCTAATCTTGAATGTTTGCTCCAGAGGTTGAACAACCATGAATATCAGAACAACCATGAACCAGACCTAGTTATCATAACCTCAAAGGAAAAGATATAAACCCATACCTCAAAAACCATACATTTGATTCAGGCAATCTAAGAAAACCCAAACATAAACTTCTTATCGTGTACAATGGTGCAGGACAATGTCTAACATCTGAGGAAATCAACTCGAGTGTGGTGAACCTCTCAATCGATCTCCAAAAAGACTGGAATCAAACCTGTGCATAACAACCAAAAGAAGAGCCTACACTTCAACACGCCTTCATGGAGATGACTGTGTAGATGTGTGTAGCTGTGGGATGATCGTGGGTTTAATTAGTGAAGCAATACTATGCATGTGGGTGATTCGTTTCTTTCAGCATGAGTTAAACACGAAAGGATAAAAAATAAAATAAAAAGCGGTATCATAAAATTTTCTTTATCAATTTGTTTTAATTTGCTACATGGCCAAGCATTACAAAATAAATAAATAAATATATATATTTTTTTATGAAATCTCTTACAATTAAGGATTAACATAATTGATGAAAATACTCAACTTTGATGGAATCTCTTACAATTAATGATTAACATAATGATTATTATAAAAATACCCAACTTTGATGAAATCTCCTACAATTAGGGATTAAAGTCATGGTTTTTTTTTTTTTTTATAAAAATGCCAGCTTCAACAAAATCTCCTTTGTTAGGGGTTATCGTTTTTTTTTCGGCGAGTCTTTTATTTTTAGGAATTGATATTTTATTTTTAGTAAATCATGAATAAGCTCGAAAGTATATCAATTTAGAAAAAACACGAATAACGGTAACCTTTCATCTAAAATGAAACGGTAAGAGCGATGCCTATCTTTTCTTAATCATCATTAACTTGGTATTGGATCTTTGAATAAATCTGTGTTTTTTTCAGAATTTTTAATTTTTTTAATTATTAGATAGTGACCTCAAAACAATCAATTTATTTTGTTGTTGATTCATCATGGTGTGACATATAAGATGATGACTATATTTCTTATTATATTTTTAGCCCTTTACCTAAAATATCTGAAAGATCAATTAGAGTTTTTAGTTATAATAAAACTATACGATGACTTTTCTCTTTCTTTCAATTTTTTTTTTAGATGTAGTTAGCCTAAATGTCCTTTGCGACAATTTTTTTTATAGGTTCACGCTGACCTATGAGTTGGTTAAAATCTTCTTTTAACGTAATAAAAAATATTTAGGTTGTAAAAAACTATTTAATATTATTAAACCTAACTCAGTGTGTCAACATTAAAACCTCTCAATCTGATTCCTACCCTAACTTGAGTTTTTTTTAAAAAAAAGTTTTATGGTTCATATAAATAGTGAAACTCGACAAAGAATCTAGTTTTTTTGTGCATCCAAGGTAACATAAACTCTGGTCAATTAGCAAGTGAAGTGATTGGAGGCCATAGGTTGGTAAAAGAAGATGATGGTGCTTCATTTTAGTCAAGGTTAGATCCATTTGCAAGTGAAATATAAGTGAAATGGATTTCTCTCCACTTGTTTCAGACACTCGCATTCTAGAATCCTCCAAGAAACCTTGCCATACATGGATCAAATCAAAGAAATCAGAAAAAGAAAAGAGCTGGGTGCAAATAATTTCAGCAATTTCTGTCTTTTTGCCATGCTTGCGGATTTTACTTTTGTTTGCGAATTTGGTTTGTTTTCGCAACACTCTGAAATCCACACCGTACTCCTCCACCGCCGTAAATTTTATGGAAAAGGTCATGTTTTAGTCACTGCAGTTTAAGATGTGTTTCATTTTGGCCCTCTTTATATATATATATATATATATATATATATATATATATATATATATATATATATATATATATATCAAAATCAATATATAATTTTCAATCGTACTACCAAATAAATTTTATTTTTAAATTGAATTATTTCGTTAAATAAAATCAACAAATTTATTAATTATCTGCTTATTCTTCATGTGATCTATATTATTAAAAAATTAAAGAGAAATTACTCTTCAATTTCCTCCTCCTCTACTGGGATCACATGAG
>Ga0325414_1009077_pt1 | contig 10494 bp, 7 predicted proteins | sample PopdelMetagenome_8_FD_206183 | JGI IMG/M metagenome (GOLD analysis project Ga0325414, IMG submission 206183) | Populus deltoides microbial communities from Bellville, Georgia, United States - Leaf-PdKOR-R3 | ecosystem: Host-associated > Plants > Phyllosphere > Phylloplane/Leaf | place: USA...
ATTGTCATTAAGTGATTACAATATGATTAACGCAATGAACCTTATCTTAAGAACATTACTTTCAATGTTGAGATTAACATAATATTATACGTCTTTTTTCTTCTTTAAATATACCGCCCGCCCGCCCGCCCGCCCCAGATACTAATACTGAGAATCCTTATCTGTAGTGTACAAGTCTTTTTCTACCAGGCTTCTCAAGAATACATACACCAGCAATCTTTCTTTCTTCTTTTTTTTTTTTTCCTGTAAAAAACAAAACAAAGATTCCGTAGTGGGAGGATAATTAATGAAAGACTTGGAAAAAGGAAATGCTAAGGATTTTCTCAATCCGATAAAATGTCCACATAAATTGATGCTACTTGTGTCCCAAAATCTTTGTATCTTAACTCTTAAGACCCTTACTACACCTGCATCCAAACACCCCCATATTATATCCATCTATCCCCACGAACTTACCTCTATAAATACCCTACCATCCCGTGACCAACTCCATCTTCAACCTTGCAAAACATTGGCTTTATACATCTGTTTATTCTTGGCCTTCGTTGAAAATGTCTGGTGTCTGGGTTTTCAAGAACGGGGTGGTTCGGCTGGTGGAGAACCCAGGAGCTGAATCACTAGATGGAAGCCGGCAAGGGTCAAGTATGCGGCGAAAAGTGCTAGTTCACTCCCCTAGTAATGAGGTTATAACTTCTTATGCCGTTCTTGAACGCAAGCTATATTCTCTTGGGTGGGAGAGGTACTATGATGATCCGGATCTCCTTCAATTCCACAAAAGATCAACTGTTCATCTCATCTCTCTCCCCAAGGATTTTAACAAGCTCAGGTCCATGCATATGTATGATATTGTCGTCAAAAACCGTAATATGTTTGAAGTAAGGGATATGTAGTACGTTGATTACGTACGTCCTCATATAGAGTCCTTTCTTTCATGTTGGTGTGCATTTTACTCGTTTTTTTTTTTTTGGCTTCTTTCTCATCGTTTTGGTTTGTTGTATCATACAGTCTATTTAATAGTTTCTTCTTTAACTTCGTGATTTGGGTTTTTTATTCTTACATAGTCGTGTGTGCTAATGTAGTCAGGGGCTTGCAATTTGGTCGTGTGTCAACGTCGTCATGTAAATTAATTTCTTCAGTTTCTTTTGGGAATGAAAAGTGGGGTTTTTTTTAATAATTAATTTGTTTTTCTTCTTTATCTATCTATTTTTTCCTCCAAGGCTATTACAAGGACGCAAAACAAACCCCCTCTGATCTATAGGATCTGTCGGGTGACTTGTCATTTTTCTTGATGACATATTGAAGGCCAATACATGCTATATCGTGAACAAGTTCGCTGAGGAGCGAAATCGCAGGCTTGAGGTTACTACATACGTACTATCTTTTAGGAATGAAATGTCAAATATTGTGGCTGCGGTTTTTGCCCCTTTTTTTTTCTCCCATTTGAAGGCCTTTTAGTAGCTAGGATGGCAGAATTAATTAGAGGCCAAGCAATGTTTAAATCACCCTGCGCGCAAGTGCAACACCGCCGTCTCTAGCTTTTGTGAGCAAGTGGCGAGGACCATCAACACATCCAATTTGCATGGAAGTCCCAGTGGAGTACTAAAGAGAATTCACATTTCTCTATATTTAACGAAACTTGTACAGACTCGCTGAAGAGGATCCATTGAATTTGGACAAATTAACTCTATTTCACCTGACAAACATCTTAATTTACTTTTATTACTCTCAAATCTTAATGAGAGACAAAATAACAGAGAAGAAACTCGCGCATATCCTTTTCGAATTCGATTACATCTCTAGGTTAAGAATCATATATATTGCCATGAATGAGACAAACATTAGGTTCGATCGGCTTGAAAGTAGGGGCCAGCTGGAGAACAACTTGCAAACTCTCATCCTATGAAGCATAAGATGCCACGAGCACCATATATATATATTCCCAACTGGCAGCCATGGACTTTGCAAAAAGTATAACTTGTAAGAAAAGGAAAAATTGAGGCTCTAACTTGTAAAATCAAACAATGGAAGTATTGTACTTCCTTTCCCTTCCTTCCCTTCTCTTTTACTCCTTTTAAGTTCTACTAAACTTTTCTGTTCATCATGCTTACACGTGAATTTGTTAAAGCCTTCAATGTGAAAGTAGCCGTGAAATTGTTTCTTCTTTTTTTGCTTGAAAAGCTTAGGAGAGATGATGTGTGGAGTAATCTTAGTGAGCACATGGATTATGCATTGGATATAAATCCAAGATTAAAGTTTGTCTAATTAGATAACTAAAGTCACAAGATATATAAACCACCTTTTCTCCCCACTCGTTTGTGCACGTAAATATTCCCAAAGGAATAAGCAGATAGCAAGAATGCATGTATCCAAAGTTTTTGGGTCCTGGCATACCATGCATGAGAATGACTCCAAATTACCGCGTGTGCTCTTAAGCCTTGGAAAGATCTCTGAATGGCTGAACCCTAATTTACTAGAACCTCACATGTCCTGTCAATGAGCTCGCTCGAGATATGCTAGCTAGTAGCTAGTAGAGCTAGCACAACAAATCCGTGTGGATAAGGCTCTTATCAGCACGTTTCTAGCTAAATGCGAAGAAATTGATACCCGCCATGTATAATAAAAGGTCAAAGAATACTTGAGTTGCTACTTGTTTTCATGCCAGTCACGAGGCTACCAGCCGCCCATTCCTTGGTTGAATGGGCTGCAGTGCGCTTCCGAATGAGTAGTCAGTTTCCTGTGCTTGGTTTTTTTCTTCAGAGATCAGATCAAGCAAAGAAGAAACTCATGAAAGGGTGAAGGGGGGGAAGAGAAAGCTGCTAATTCTATCCTGTCTACACCCAGTCCAAAAGAAGAAGGGAAAAACCTATCCACAAAGGATGGGGCTATAGAGATCCTATTTTGGCTTCTAATGAGTTTTGTTTTGATAGACAGAGCCTTTGTCGTGTCAAATGCCATGCACCAGTCAATCTCATTTCTTTGCACCAATGTCCAAAAAACTGGGTCAAATTCTTATGTCCACAATCAAGTTTTTTTCTTCTTTTTTTTTTAATCTAGAATATTGAGTTATGATGAAGCATAAAATGTGACAATCTAGCCTTCTCTATGAACCATAACATGATTAAAAAATGCAACTATGAATAAAATTATTACAGCACAACCAAACCAGCTGTTTCTCTATGAACTTCTTGATTGGTCGAGTAATCCGCTATGTGATTGTAAAATTCAAAAGAAAGGCATACTTCGAGCAGTCCAGGAGTTTGACGAATTTCCAAGGTTCGGTGTCATGGATAGTATAATTATATATCTTAAGTTCAACTACATAATTATTACCCTACATATGCTTTTCCTTAATTTCGTGGAGCGTTTTCAGAAACTAGCTAGGTGTAGCATCATGCATGGAAAAGATTGTCATTATAAAAATTACGAGTACTTCATTTGGTGTGGTAGGCAGGCCGTGACTTTGTGGTTCTTGTATTTATATAAACAACTAACAATTAGGTGCCGGCCTAGCTATACATGAACTACTCTAGCTAGTTGAGGAATATTCTCTTCAATTTCATTAATCTACTCTCTTTTTTTCCTTTTTTGGTATAGAAAAGGCCATTTTAGAGTTCCAAATGGAAAATGACATGGAAAGCGGTGTGTTTCCAACTTGGAAAATGCAGCTTGAAGAAACAGCTTGCTTATCATTCGTAGTTACTTTACAAATCGTCCATAGAATATGTCTTCACCGAATAATTTCTGCCTCTTAGGCTCTTACCTCCCCCTTTTTAGTGGAGTTTTCACTTTAAGAAATCGTCCATGGAAATGTCTTAACCCAATTGTCTTCTTCATTGGGCTCCGTTTTGGGCTAGTTTTGGCTTCATTTTCTTAGCCTTTTTCCCTTTGATTTCGGCTTCAGTTTTAGAGCTAATTTCTAGGGTTTTTGGAGCCCACACAAAGAGAGGAAGAAATGGTGGTTTGGAGAGGGTTTTCCCCCCGATTTACTCGGAGTTCAAATTGATCTTTTTGTAGGCATGATGTATATCTCCTTGGACTCTTTGAGTCTAAGCTTTGGTTAAGGTGGGCTCTACTATAGCCACCACGTTGAAGACTGTTTTACTCGATGTTCAAAAAATTCCTACACAGTTCATAGCTTTTTCTTCAAGTCATGGAAAGTAGCCGGATTTTGGCTTAATAATTTGTGAGACTCTCAACCTCACCTATGTGATAGGTGGTTTCAAATTCATGCTATTGTCTCTTTTTATCTTCTTATATTTATTTTGTACGACATGGCAGCTCATGTAACATCCCTATATTTTAAATCCATGCTTAGCATAATATCATGTCATGATTTCTTGAAAACCAGGCAATTTTTTTCTTTCATATAATCTAAGTTTCATGATTACAAATTCTCATCTTTAGAGTTATTGCTATGATCCAAACAAGTTCAGATTTGAATTTTGATATAAAAGTTTTTATTATTTAATTTTACGCTATCGAGCATAACTTTCAACTTGACCATTGGATCATGCTGAAATTTTCACAATAGTTTTTAGATATATTGTTATATTTTGGTTTAAAATTTTAAATTAACCAGATTGGAAAGGTCTTGTCATATATGTCAAAACATGTTATATAAATTTTGTTATTTACTTTATTTTGACTTGTGAACTTCGTGTTTGGCATTAATCCTTTTCTTGCAAGGGTGTGACAATTTGTTTTAAGAATTTATTAGTTCTACAAGGATCTTTAATGGGCTGCAATATAATTTCCAGGTGTGGCAATGATTTATTAATGTTTGAAAATCCTTTTCTTACAAGGATTTCTTATTTATCCTAGATACACAAGGAAAGAAGGGTTGATGACATTTAATGATAGATTAATTAGCTTATTTTGGGGAATTTCCTAACCCTACAAAGAGAGTTAAAGGAACGCAATAAGAGTTTCAATATTTTGAGATGATTCTTCAAAACTACAATTAATTATCCTAAATAAGCAATGAAACTAGAGGGGAGACAACTTCAACAATTAATTTCTTAGCTTATTTTGGATATCTAAAGGTGGTAACAAAAATCCTAGTATTTTTAAGATGAAAATTTTGTTCATGACATTATTTAAACTAGGAAATATATCTATCTTAGGTTATTTTGTTTAATTAGATACAACAACTTTAGTTTATGTGTTCGATTTGTTGTTTTTTATTATTTTCTTCATATTTGAGCTTAGTTGACATATTTTGGGTTTATTATAAGTGCATAAATATTATCCCACAAGTTTTAGGTTCATTAGGGTTATTAGTTGAACTATTATATAAGGTTTTGTAAGCTAAAATTATATAAGGTTTTGTAAGCTGAAATTTTTAGCAGCCATGAATTTATGAAATAAACGTGTGTTTTGCATGATGCAACGTACATGTTTTCTTTGCTAAGACAAAGAAAAAATTTGACTTATCAAAAATTAACTGACTTTATGGCATCTTTCTTATACTTGTCATTCATGAATTGATATTTGTAGGGTAAGGGTTCTTATTCCAATAGTATTGGTGTTTTGGAACAGGTTTTCATTATGTTACACTCTTATTAGAACTATTTCGGCTTTTCAAGATTCGTTGTTAATATTGTTATAGGTTGTGTGACCACGTGATCATGAGTTTCATATTAGTTGGTATCCAAGCTAGGTTTTGAAATTAGGTCATATCTTTCTGAAATTTTTGTTTTCTTTATGTTCTTTAAGTTTAATGTGTATCATCAATTATCTTTTTCTCTTTGTGTTTTCAATAGCATAGTACAAAAAAGTGTTATTTCATTTTGTTATTCTATCTAAACATATCAATAGTAAAAAAAAAAAAATAGAGAGATTATATGTTATTTAAAGTATGTTATAGATTTGCCATGAAAACACAAATCATAGAGAATACTAAGAAAACCACCTCATAATCAATTGAGATTTCATATACTGTTTATTGGGGGTAAAATATCACTTCATATCAAATTTGGTCATATTTTAATTTTTTTTTCTTGACATTTCAATTTTGGGGTTCAATCTTGTCGTCAACTGATCATTGCACGGGTTTTTGATACCTAGGTATAAGATAACAACCTATAAACTTATATCTATTTTTTTTTTGGTATAAAGGGTATTGCATATAAAATTTGAGGTCATTCTAATATTTTTATGTCTGGGTTTCAATTCTAGTGCTAAAAATAGCGTAACATGTTAGATTTTCATCAGATTACAAAAACATGTTTACTACTATTTTTTTACTTGTTCAGTTTATTTATTTTATATTTGGGCTATTTAGGAGTCAAATAAGTGCTTTAATTAAATTTTTCTTTTGTTTTATTTCGAGTCTTTATATCATCCATATTTTGTACAAATTCGTTTTGCTATTCCCAGAATCATAATTGTAGTTTTGTTTTACTTGTTTTTAGTATCTTATTCATTCTTGAGCCATATTATATATATTTATGTTATGTTACAATAGCCATTTACTCTAGTTTGTTGATTTGCAATTCTAGAAAATCACAAGAAGGTGAGTCGAGAGGTAAAAAGTGTGGTGAGAATAATTGAGTAAAAAGCCTTGAATTATATGAAACACGAGAGTTGTTAGGATATATTTTTCTTACTACTAATAAATTTTTGCAGATTCAATGATGTTTGAAAATAACTACTCCGCGACACTGAAAGCGAATAACACCTTTCAAATTCAAGCTTTTAGCTAACAACTTGAGCTTCTAACTAAGGTGACAAAGGATCTAAATGACAATATGGCTTTGATGAGACAACAAAATAGCAGGACTAATGGATTGAGAATGGGGGCTGATCAGAGAGGAAACACTATTCGAAGGGCTGTATGGAATGTTAAAATAGACTTTATTGATTTTGTAGATGAAAATGTAGATGTGGATGATGATGACTATGGCTTTGTATCCATGGGAAATAGACATGAATTTGGGCAGAATTGAAGCTGAAAGAATGTTAGTTTTGGCCAAGGTGGAACATTCAGCTAGAGGGAGAATCCTCATGATTTTAGGCTTCGTGAAGATTTAGGTAGAGAATTGGGGTTAATTAAGATAAAAATACTATCTTTTAAAGGAAAATATGATCTGAAGGCATTTCAAGAGTGAGAGAAGAAGGTTGAATGGATCTTTGATTGCTATCACTACACAGAATAGAAAAAGGTAAAACTTGTTGTCATTGAGTTTATAACTATCCATTAATATGATGGGATCAACATGTTTTGAGCATAAGAAGAAATGGTCAAAGGCCTATTGATTCATGGGATGACATGAAAGCAATAATGAGGAAACGATTTGTTCCTAACTTCTATTATATGGAGATATTTTAGAAATTACAAAGTTTACATTAAAGGTCAAAAGGTATGGAAGATCACCATAAACAGATGGAAATTGTAATAATTAGGGCTAATGTGGTTGAAGATGGGGAAGTTATTATGGTTAGGTTTCTTAATGAGCTGAATAGAGAGACAACTAATATAGTTAAACTACAATAGTATGTAGAGCTAGAGGACATGGTTCATATGGCTATAAAAGTGGAGGGGCAACTCAAAAGGAATGGGAATATATGATTAGCTTACAATTCAAGTTTTTCATCATCATAGAATGTAAACCCCGGGGAAAAATAAAGGTTGCTTAGATTGCAAGCTAACTACATGAGAAATAAAAATGAAGAAATTCATGCATATGGTTAACTAAAAATGGGAATTCAAAAATTTTTAGATATAAGTTTCTGGATGAAATATTTCGAGACATTATAAATCAACCCAAAAATGTTGAGGGTTGGATTAAATTAAAGAAAATAAACTAAACTAAAAGTTGTGGGGTGAAATTATAATAAATGAAAAGAGGTATAACTTAATTATAAGAAGAAAAAAAGATGTGGGGGCCTAAATGCAAATAAAAAAATTATAAAGCATGAATACTCATATTCTCACCAAAAATCTGCAGCAATCGTAAGGAAAAAAAAGATGAAGTTTTTATATCCATTCTTGCAAAAGCAAAAGAGAAACAACAAAATTTCAAGAACCCATCTAAGATTAAGGGTTTATAGATGGAATAAACAGTTGTGGGTAAGGGATTAACAAGAAAATTGAACAAGAAGAGAAGATGGAGGGCCGACTGTCATTAGATAAGAAAAGAGGGAGTTGAAAATCTTCAACTGGTTGAAGATCAAAACCTTAATTCGTACCGGGTAAGGTGTTCTAAACAAGATCTTATAAGTTATTTCAAATTTGATAATGAATTGATGCCTTGCTGTGAATTATAGATTAGGGTTCTTAGACTTGAATTGGAGGAAAAGTATTTGTTATTAAAATTAAGTTAATTCATGTGTGGTATGTGATTGGGGACGTGAAACCATGATAATTTACCTAGAAAATGTAGTTTATGAAAGTTATGTGTGAAGGGAAGGGGGATGACGAATCTAGACATACTCGTTTCCTGACTGTCACTAAGATTTCAGATAGGAGGATGAGGGAATTAGAACCAGGTTCCTTCATAGAAATTGTAGCTTTGGATGTTAGCTAACTAAGAAAATTGGTATTGCTTAATTTGAAGCTGTAGAACTCCATTTATGGGTTATCAATCGAGACTGGGTCATGACAGACCTTGTAGGGCAGTAAGTCTGATTTGTTGATAAGCAATTTTGACTGCCTTAGAGGCAGAACTGGGTTCTCCTTTCTTCAGAGAATTTGTAGCCTCATGTCTTAGCTTTTCAACGAGACTAATCTTGCTTGAATCGGAGTTCTATAACTCCAGATATAGTTAAAAATATAAGGAGAGGTCAGGCAGTAACAGTTCAAAAACAAGACAGTAACAGTCCAAATGTTTATTGATGAACTATTTTAACTATCTTAGAGGCAAAACCGAGTTCTCCTTTCTTCAGAGAACTTGTAGCCTCATGTCTTAGCTTTCCAACGAAACTAATCTCACTTAAATCGGAGATATATAACTCCAGATATAGTTAAAAATATGAGGAGAGATCAGACAGTAACAGTTCAAAAACGAGACAGTAACAGTCCAAATGTTTGTTGATGAGCAATTTTGACTATTTTAGAGACAGAACCGGGTTCTTCTTTCTTTAGAGAATTTGTAGCCTCATGTCTTAGCTTTCTAACAAGACTAATCTCGCTTGAATCGGAGTTCTATAACTCTAGATATAGTTAAAAATATGAGGAGAGATCAGACAATAACAGTTCAAAAAAGAGACAACAACGGTTGGATAGTAATAGTCTAAATATAAAAAAAGGAATGATAACTGTGGTTGGACAAATAAATGACAATATTAATGGGTGAAATGACAAAAAACGTAAAATATTAAGAAATGACTGAAAGAAAGACTTATTGGTTGTTTATATGGTTATTATAAAAAAATATAATATCTGCACTATCTACGTATCAGTATCTGCAACCCGGGTTATTAAGCTCGAAGGGGTGTCTCAACACCTAATGCCCTAAGACCAACTGGTCTGGGAGTCATTAGCCGAAAGCTCGTTACATGGGTTAAAGCAGCATTGTGTTTTAAGTTTTATATATATATATATATATATATATATATATATATATATATATATATATATAAAAGAAGATAATAATCCCAACCCAAGGAAGTTAACCTGAAACATTAGAAAAAAAAAATCTTGTTTCTTCCAATAAAAGCCCCATCATCTATGTTTTCATATATTGAGCACATAAAAAGAAAGGTTTATTAATATTTTGTTTAAAAGGTATTGAGCAGATATATAATTGGATAGATTAATGCAAGTTAAATGATGAATGCCTTGCTTTGTGGAACTTGCAAATTGTTTTTCTATTTTAACGCTTTGATTACTAGAGACTAGTAATAAGCTGGTTGGGGGGTGTGATTAGTACTTAAAAGTGCATTTTTATCAAGGTTTTATATCATCATTTTGCACTTGAAGTATCAATAACTTCTTAACTAGAGCATGTTTTATAATAACAGATCTGATAATATAAGATAGCTTTAATTTATGGTAAATGTTCATTTTAAATGCAGGCATATCTCACAATTCAAAGGATTGATTGATGTGATTAACTATTGAAAGTGAAAGGACAAAGAAACGGCTAAGATTAGAAAGGAGATGCCGATTCAATTCAAATTGGAACATTGTTCAGTTATTGGGTCATATCTGGAGCTGTAGATCTTGGATTTCAGCTTAATTTATATGGATGGAAAGCTAAGAAATAGGCCTACAATGTTCATGAATAGTGTAAGACCCAAATCTGCCGTTTACAAATTCAAAGTTTGGCCACAAAAGAGAAGTCAGAATCTGTCCTGTAATTCAGCCCAAACACTGCTTAGAATTTTACCCATATCTGGAGTTCTAAAAGGTCAAATGACGTGATATTTGGTGGGTGGAAGGAAAAGACAATTTCCAACAACTTTCATGCGGAAGAGTTTCTCAAATTCAGATGGTAACAATGACATTTCGTCCAGACAAGAGCTTGAGGTCTCTCCACCACGTCCACCAAC
>Ga0325414_1009079_pt1 | contig 10493 bp, 8 predicted proteins | sample PopdelMetagenome_8_FD_206183 | JGI IMG/M metagenome (GOLD analysis project Ga0325414, IMG submission 206183) | Populus deltoides microbial communities from Bellville, Georgia, United States - Leaf-PdKOR-R3 | ecosystem: Host-associated > Plants > Phyllosphere > Phylloplane/Leaf | place: USA...
TTTAGGTTTTATAAATTAATCATTGCTAGTCTGTATCATTTAAACATGTCACCATCTTATTATATCACCCAATACGTTTTAATTTTACGATTTAAAGTGTTTTCAACCAGTATGCATTAAATTTCAAACTTCCTAACATCTCAATTTTTTTAAGTTAGGAAAAAAAAGATACAACCCACAACATATGCGAGCTTATTTTTTTCTAAACTTTAAAAAAGACATAAATTTAACAAATACAATGAATTTAAAAATTCAAGACACCCTGAGTTATTTTTAAAATTAATAAAAAATAACAAAATATAATCTCTAAAATTTTTAAAAAAACCAGGTGAATTTTCAAAATCTGAGTCAATCACTACATTTGAGAGTGGGCAAAAATTATCCCAAACACAAAAAAAAATTTATATAACACTAGCATTTTTAAACAACTCAAAGAAAACTTGAGATTCAGGTAGTCAAGTCTACTGAGTTAAACAATTTCAAATAATTTAAACTAAATTTAAAATATAATAAATAGGCACCTGTCAATATAAGAAAAAAATATATATAAAAAACAAAAAAAAAAACACCTATTTTGTATCCCGTAAAATGACTATTTTACACCAATTTTTTTTAAGGCACTAGGAGTGCTTTTCCGAAGAGCAAAATTGAAAAAATATTATGGATTGGCACACTATTTTTCCCGTGCGGTTAGGCGTACAGGTAATAACATGAAGATATGAAAATTTATCCAAGGCGCACACTTACAACAGTATAAAGGTAGAACGCAAACTGTCACTGGAACAAGGAAATCCATAGTCTACTGTTCTTCATAGTAAGGCGGTGTTGACTGAACACACAATTCATTTCCATCTGCATCACCATCACCATCACCATCATCATCCTCATCCTCATCCTCATCAGCGTCCACCCAGTTACTAGGATGACGTTGTGAAAAACTATGGGCATTAGTTTCTGATCTCTCTGGGAGCAGAAAATCGAAAAATTGTAAGTACATAGCAGGGGAAAACATATTTAAGGTTAGCTCAACAGAAGACTACTACTAACCTTGGGCTTCTTTTGCATGATCTTTTTGCACAGGATGGCCGCTAATACATCAAGTCAAGGAATTGAAATTCAAATCATCAAATAGGCATCAGAATTAGTGCAAAAGACTAATACAAACATTATAGTAATATTATGGTGGAGTCATGCCAGTGCATGATATTTTTTGTGCTATTGGAATTCCAGTTTTGATAACAAGTAATGATATTCAGGGAGAATCTAAATTGAGTAGTTATATAGAAATTTCACAGAACAAAGAACCTGGTTATGGCATGGATAAAATGTTTGAGAGCATGTACTTCATTTTTTTTTCATGCTTTCAATCTACTTGCCAAAAAACAAAAGAGCCCTCTTTTGTGAGGATTGCTAACAGATTCAAGCTCGCAATTTCCTGGTCAGCAAGCACATGTCATGGACATCTTTCCATTCATATGAATAGTGCTTTGATAATTTTGAGTTGAAAATACAAATCAAAGCCTTAAAATTTATGCTCACAACTACCAAACTCAACCAAAAATGCAAAAAAACTGAATTAAGTATGATTTTATATTCACCAACAGAAATGGTTTTTTTTGCCTTTGCAGATTGTAAACACGGATCCATACGGTTGGAAAAGATGAAGACAAATGGAGCAATAATATCAAGTTGTGAATTACCTGTGTGGGCCACATATCAAAGTCCTTATACCTTAGTTCCAAGCAACTCAAAATACTAATATTAGCTATATCCAAATTATCTACTGAATGCAACAATTTTTTTTTATTATGACCATGTTAGAGGATGAAACCTGCATGTGCAGTCCATCCAGTTCTCTGTGCTAGCTAGTGGCCTGTAAGACTGGAGATATTGCCCACCAAACATACTTTGAGAGAAAGAGATGCAAAGTTCCATCACTAGAAATTAAAGCGACGAGAAATCTAAAAATCACATAACCAGACAAGGTAACATACTGAAACAAACAGCGACAGTTAGGATACAGACTAGGATTCACAGCAACATTTTCTCTAGCAGATGTGTCTTTGGATATATGCATTGTGCTGATCCTTTGGATTTCCCTCTGTTCATTAGCATTCAAGTCTCTTTCTCCTCGAGCCTGCCTTGCTTCAGCACCACCACCACCACCACTTCTTGCTGCACTTCCTGCATGAAGTGAAAGTATGTAAGATATGCAGGTGCACATATAAAGTCGGCATTGGAACTTTGAACAATTACCTGAAAGTTCAGACCAAATTCTGGTGTGATCAGATGGATGTTCAGATACATTCACTCCACATCTCTCTTGTTGTCCTTGAGACCCTGTCCCATCTGCAGCCTCACCACGTGCCGTGGCTTGTGGAGGTTCTGGTGGATTTCCTTCATGGAGCTGTGATATAAGCATGGTTGCAAGTACAAGAGTAGCATCGAAGTTTGAGCTGGATCCATCATCCAGACCAAATTTTGGTGCCATTAAAATAGGCCTGTATACCAACAAATGGTTTTTGCACAAATGGAATCATATTTTTAGATAATCTTAATACTGAATCCCCAATGGTAAGAAAAAACAAACAAGGGCTGCTGATGCAGTGTGCATTAATGGTGTCATACAAATGCATGAGTCTGAATTACTGATGCAATACAACTTGGGATTTAGCTTCTCTTTTAACAAAGGTTTGAATTTTCAGTGTTAAGCAATGCAAATCAATCTGCAAATACTAATATTACTAGCAACACTTCTAGGCTAATGTTCCACTGAATTGCATTCAATCTACAGAAATTTATCTCTTTAGCTTAATGTAATTATAAATCAAGGTCATGCTGCGTGCACACACATATTCATGGATGAAGACTGCCAGAAACTTTTCACATGGAAGCATGCTGAGGCTTCGATTTGTGACCAAATGGATACTTAACATCATGGTCAGTCTGCAGATAGGCTGAATCCAGTGGTTGAACATGAAACTCATAAAATGAGTAACCATTCTTCAGGAAGGGGGCAAAGGGCAAGAGGGCAAGAAAATGAAACAGAAGGTTAATAAATGGAACTTAAAGAAGAAACATCTTACTCCCCGGCCTTTTCAAGATATAAATGAATATCAACCTCGCAACCCTCGCAGAAAGAAAGAAATGCCTGCAATTTAGAAATAATGACAAATCCCCCAAATAGACATGTTAACTCTTTGGTCAAAATATAAAAATCAAACCAGAAAATAACATGACAATAATTATAACAGGAACCATGATTAGCTGGAATTAATCTCCATTTAAATGTCATAAAGGGTTGTTAAAAAGAATAAGGATTAGTCAACTTGAGCAAATGGCACAACTGTTATGAAAACTAAAATGATATGCTTTGGGATGAGAACCAGGACCACTTAACCTTCAGTTCCTTCACACCAAATGTCACGTCCACGGGGTCTCCACTGTGAGTATACTGGACAAATTCTTCAGCTGGATCTATCCACAGCTGAGTGTGCAGTGAAGAGTCGTTGTCTGCAGTTGAAAATTTGAAGCATGAATATCCTGTTTGAAATGGTCAGGAATGCAAAAAATCATGAGTTCGCACCCTTGGTTGGGTCTATGTAACTTCTAAGTTCAACTGCTTTTCCTCCTATTTCATTTTCAGTGTCAGAAGCCATGGATGCACGTTCTGTTGCAATGATGGTGATCTCCTGGAGTGATGACTGAAAATTGGCAAGCAGTCTGTTAAGATCATGAGGTCTCACAACTAAGCTGCTTGGATATCTTCTCCTGTCAAGAGACAGATGTTGTATGTCCGGCTCAACATTGCAAGTAATCCAATAGGATTTTCTAATACCTGAACATAGGAGTTATGAATTTGTTGTGACCATAAAAGAATCAAATATATCCATTTTAGCTGTTGAAAAAAAAAAGGATGGCAACACTGAATAACACACTACATAATTAAACTTGTGTGGTAATTATGGTTGTACTCTGAATCTCCGATAACAACATTTCACAGAAGCACTCCAAGCAAACAGTCAAGAATAAAAGGATGTGGGCAACATCAGTACAATTGGAACCTGTAATTTGAAAACTCTAATGCCACAAACACGATTCAAGGAATACGATGGTATTTACAGGGGCACATTGTCACTATACTAGCTTCCTTGCTTTATAATTCTTGTCAGGACTAGTCACGACTAACTTTGACCTTCAATTACAAATCAACTCAACAAGTCTTTATTGGACACTAAGGCATGAAACATACTGGAGTAACCATGTTTCTTACTACTATCATTGAAATGAAATCTTCCATGGTTTCCCTGCATAAAATGCATAAAGATATAATTCCCCCCGAAGTAGCAGTTGAACTCTGACTTTGTTGCCAGCAAACTCTACTATAGTATCCGTTAGATATTATTATCACCAACCATATAAAGGCGCCAACCACCAATCGTCCCCACTTCCCAATATTAAGTATACAGCGATTAAATGAGTAGTATACAAAGCACTAAAAAACAAACACATTTACCATTGAAGCATTCCAAAGTCCATTTCACTTTAGAAGCATCCGGATCAGGCAAATGCACACTCAGATGATCAACACCTGCAATTGGCGTCCTAAGAACCGAACAAATCGCCTGAAAACACGCTTGCAAAGTCAGTAATCAACACCGCTAGATTACCTAACACCATTACTTAATTCTAATCTCAAATTAAAAGGCTATGACCATTAATTACCTTCAGAAGCACACTGAATTTGACTTCAGTACCGGAAACTGTATACACATCAAAGAAACTCGCCTTAAATGTAATACACTGGTACGCGGATCGTGATGAATGTAGCGTGTGGAGCGAAAGCTGGAGAAATGTACCCAAAATTTAAACCTAATCGATGATTAACCAACCAATAACGCTTTTTTTGTACTTAATTCCTACTAGAGTGAGTGTAATTAGCATTTCTCTATTTTAAAACCCTAAAATCAGAAATAAAATAATTAAAAAAAACATGAAATAAATTAAAATAGTGATTACAAACTAAAAGATGATAAAGAACAACAAATTTCAGTTTCCGAACGTGTTTGGAGAGAGGGGAAGTGAAAAGGAGCGAGTACCTGAGAAGGAGAAGCTTGGATAGCAAGCTCGTTGCCGATACGTGAGAGGCACGTGATGGAGCGAGCGAAGGTTTTCAGCGCGTTTCCGCTGAGACTCAACTCCATCTTTGTGATTCTCTCTTTCCCCCGAATGTGTGTAGCGATAAAGAGATGAGAATTTTCTCGCTATGGAATTGGCGGGAAGAAATATGTATATTCCTAATTTTACTTTTGTAAATGAATTATCTACGATTTTTTACACGATGACTTGTTTGTTGTTTACCTAAAATATAAATCGTGTTCTGAAATCAATGGGTCGTTTTACATGTATAAGAGTTGATTTTACATTATTATTTTTTAAAATATTTTTTATTTAAAAATATATTAAAATAATATTTTTTATTTAAAAAATTATTTTTTAATATAAACATAATTAAACAATTAAAAAAAAAACACTTTAAAAACTCAAAAAACTCTACATATAATTACGGACAGAGTTAGGATAATTTTCTAGGATGTCAAAACTTAAATATTACTTGCTTTGATTTTAAAAATTAAATTTATTATTTTCAAGCCATGATATTACTGGGTTTTTTTAAGGGCCCGACCCCGCTAGTCCCCTTGTTTTGCCAACGTGATCACGAGCAATGGCAAGAGAGCTTTGAACTTGGTAATTTACAACTCACGACTTCAATTTTTCATAATTTGCATCACTTTTGAGGAAACCTTCGAGTTTTTCTTCTTCTTTTTTCAAAAAATATATCTTTCTTTATTTACCATCCATTTCGATACTCGAAGAATAATCCTAGTTTACTTAAATAGCTTAAAAAAAATTAAATTCAAGAGTGATACGATGAAGATTTTAGAATGAGATTTCGGAGAGAATTCTCGTAAAAGCAGCATTACTCAATTTCCAAATCAAATATAAAAGAAAAAATTTTCACCTAAAAAAATTAAAAAGAATTTTTATATGTGTGTGTATATTAAAAAAAAAAGAGCATATTTAGGAAAATATCCTAAAATAATTATACAGAGGCGAAGGATGCACTTATAACACACAGACGAAGTTTTCAAACAGACGGCAACGTTTAGCATTAAACAGCAAAGTCCTCAGGGGCATTTCCGTCCATATATAAACACAACTAAACACTAGGGTTCTGCAGCCGTATAAAAAACCGCAAAGAAAGCCTTCATCTCCTACTCAGCTTACCCTAGCAGTGGCAGCCTCTCCTCTTCCTGGTACTCCCTCTCTCTCTATCCTCCTTTTCTTTGATGATAACTGTGAAGTGCACAAGTTTCTTAAAGAAGGGTTGTTTGTAAAATCAGGTGATTTAGAGCTTAAACTGTATTTGGGGTAGAAAATCAAAACCAGACAAGATGCAGAACGAAGAGGGACAAAACATGGATCTTTACATCCCCAGGAAATGGTATCTTAACTTTCTCTGCCTGTCTCTTTTTGGGTTGGTTTTTTTAAGGTAAGGAATCTTAGTTAAGGTTTCTTTTATTGTTATGTTGTTTTGCAGCTCCGCCACAAACAGGCTTATCACCTCTAAGGACCATGCGTCTGTTCAGATTAATATTGGTCATTTGGATGCCAGTGGTCATTACACTGGCCAGTTCACCACTTTTGCGCTATGTGGCTTCGTCCGTGCCCAGGTATTTTTCTTGCCTCGAATTAGAAATCTGCTGTGATTTTTTTGGTGTTCTTTGTTAAAACGTAGCTTATTTATTGTCTGTTATTGCTGCTGCTGTTGATTTTTTCGTTTTTTTTTAATATCCCTTGATAAAAGGTTCCAATCGAGGGAGATGGGTAGTGTTGGATCCATGTACATGGGGCTGTCGTGGCGTTAGAACATGGATACTTTGGGTTAAGATTCTAGTCTGGGAAAGAGTTAATGATCATGCTTAGAGTATCCTCTCTGGCCTTTTTTCTTTTGGATCTAATAGCTTATCAGTTCCCTTGTTGGATAGTCTAGTGCCTCCATTTGGATTATCAAAATCTCCCAAGATGATTTGTTTTTGTTTTTATTCTTACAATTATATTTATCCACCCATCTTGATAATGGATGTCTGGTTTTTTGTCCTGTTAAGTATTATTTGATTTTACTTTTCTTGGGATTTTATTGTTTTATTTTCTGTGTTTTGCCCAATGATGCACAATACAAACTGTGTTGAATGGTTGCAAATGGCCTGTTCATTGATAGCCTTCACTCCCCACCTCATCCACCTCCACCACCTCCGCCACACACCTTTTATGCACACAAAAGTACACTTTGTGGTGGGGTGTGAAGGCTTTTGATGAACCCCATTAGCGAAAAGTCATGTATGATTTTCAGAAGCTATGAGATCTGAGGGCTTTTTAACTTTTATTTCATTTTAAAAAACCAAAACTATTCTCTCTTCACTTCTTCACTAATAACTTGATCAGTTTTCTGCTGATAGTATAATGCCATGCTTTTGTTGGTCTCCCTTTTGGATAATTAGTTTTATCTTTTGATATATTTATCTCACAAAGGACTTCATATTTTAGCTTTTGCTAGTAAACACATTTTGGTTCTACTTTTCCTGATTGGGGTTCTGTTTTGTTTTTCTATGCTTTGCCCGATGATGCACAACATAAACTTTGTTGAATGGTTGCTAATGTGCTGTTCATCACTAGGCTTCACTCACCACCACTTCCACCTCCTCCTCCACCACCCACCTCCTTCTCCATATCTCCACCCTTTTGCACACATTTATATATCGTGGTGTTGTGTGAAGGCTTTTGATGAATGCCATTAGTTTTAAATCGTATGTGATTCTCAGAAGCTATGAGATCTGAGGGCTTTCTAACATTTATATATTCTTACAAACCAAACTATATTTGTGATTTGGAGTTCTTAATGCAGCAAAAAATTCATATGCAGACTTTTGAGTTACAGGGACTGAATATTTGATTGACTGGGGTCCCTTTTATTTTATAGCCTTTTGAGTTTATGTTGTATAGCATCTTATCGTTAGCAAACTTTGCTTGTGTACTTGGTTCAAGAAGTCGTGGCCCATTCTACCAATGGATCAGATTTAGATAACCCTATCTTTCATCATTTAAATAGGATAGTATAACCATCATCTCTTTTAAATGGAAGAGATTCTCATTGGAGAGAAAAGGCTTATTTTGTCATATGGAACTTGGTGAATATGTTGCTAGGTTGGTTGCATCTATTCATTCATGGCTATGCGTTTAGCTCCTTATTCACAATGTACGGATTTTCCCTGAACTTTTTTAACGTAAAAAGTATCAGGTTCCTTGATTATACCCTCACATGTAGATATAACGTTGGGTTTATTACTCTCTTCATGTCTTGATGCATTTTTTTTTTTTTGGCGCCCTACTCACATGTGAATATGCTGATATACTTCCAGGGTGATGCTGACAGTGCCGTGGACAGGCTTTGGCAAAAGAAGAAGACTGAACTCCGCCAGCAGTAACTGCATTAGAGTTTTGTTTTTGTCCTCTAAACATTGTTAGTGCAAGAAAGTGACCCAACTGCTCTCATTTTCGTGAACCATGTTCTTTTAGCTCTCTGCCCGAACAAGAATCTATTACTTAGCTATTATATTTTGAAATTTCGTTATGTCCAAGATTTTAATAATTTTCCATCCAAGTTTTGAAAGTTTTAGAATCCTCAATTTGTAGTGAGGTCCATCACGTTGAAGACCCGTTTAGTGTTGCGATCATTTGCAGTCGGAAGTGCCTCTAAACCTGCCTGCAATTTCTAAGTCTTTCTATTCGAAATGAGGTGGTAGTGTCAGAGGGGATTAACAACACATTACTAGATGGCCTCCAAGACTTTATAATGGGTTTGCTAGAACTAGGAATTCGTTGGGCCATATATTTTGTTCAAAAGACAACCTTATTAACTTTTTGTGGTTCCACAACCCCATATGATCAAGTTTGAAAAGTGTGGTGCCAGCACAAGTCATAGACCAAACCTGAATTTCTTGTTTCATGCCCAGCAAGAATTTGGAGAGGCTTGAATCTGCCAACAAGCTATGCCTGTCAAGAAACATTTAGGAATGTGGTTTTGCGTAGACGACTGGTGTTTTTGGTACGTCTTTTTTGGCTGTGTTTTCATCCGGGTTTTATAACGATGGTGTCTTCTTGTCTACTCATGGTATTTGTAATTAGAATTCATAACACAACATTTTTCTAAATAAAAAATAATTTGCGGTAAGATTTTAAGCTCTACTCCTAGCTATACAAGACTTAAGAGGTTTTTCTAACACGAGGCCTCTTAAAGATATTAGCTAATATACCTACTATGCTATCAATTTAAACGTTCATATAAAAGTCAATGTTTCTAGAAATTTTTTCCTGTCATGTTTTTAAACAGTTCGAAAGCAACATGAGGTTTTTTAGATCATCCCATTTGTTAAAACCTCGAGGTTTCTAGAAGTCAGCAATATTTTTGCGTCCATGGTTGGGAGGAAGAGGAATTCCGACTGCTTGTATATAAATTATCTTCCGCCGATCATCGGCAACTTTTCCTCTTCCTCCAGCCTCTTGCGCAATTGATTTGCTATCCCTGATTCAATTTCTATACTGAATGAAAACCCAAGTTGTTCTGCAATCTCCCCTCGAATCCTACTGACATATAACATCTGAATTCTGGGATAAAGTTGCAACTACAACTTCTTTGAACAAATTATCTTTCCACCACCTCTCGTTCCATTTACCACCAAGGCATTCAAAACCAGCATTGTAGATCCCACATCTCTGTATCCTGGCAAAATGCACCTCCGTTGCAGCCTGATAGGAAACCGTCGTGAAATCAACGGTCTCTTCCCGGATTTCAGCAATAAAAAGTGCCCCCTTCACTGCTTTCCTGCCGAAGTGATGTCGAATCTTTAAATCTGGACACTTTCCACACAAAATTGTCTCCTTTGCCCTAATTTCATCTTTCACCATTTCCCTTCCCACCTTATCGGCCGTTTCTTTCACTCTGTACAGCCATTTCAAAAGATAAAAATAATATTTTTTTTATCTTTAATATTAGTATATTTAATATTAAAAACATTAAAATAAAAATTGAAAAACAATGCTGAACTACAACAACAAAAACAACCTAAAAAAACAATAAAGGAAACAGCCACTGACAGGCTCGACCGAAATAGCAAGAATCTCTTTATTAAGATAATGGTAATTTGAAAGAAACAGAACAGGGATTCAACCATAACAGTGTCAGTCTCCACGCCAAGTGTTATTAGTAACAAGAAAGAAACGGTCAACGAAAACGAGACATACGGAGATAGTGATTTTTTTTTCAAAAATAATAATATTGTGGTGTATTCCTATTATTAATATTTATAATAATAATAATTGTTAATACTAATATTAATATTAACTTTGCCCAAAAGCTTTCCTCATTTCTTGGT
>Ga0325414_1009080_pt1 | contig 10493 bp, 9 predicted proteins | sample PopdelMetagenome_8_FD_206183 | JGI IMG/M metagenome (GOLD analysis project Ga0325414, IMG submission 206183) | Populus deltoides microbial communities from Bellville, Georgia, United States - Leaf-PdKOR-R3 | ecosystem: Host-associated > Plants > Phyllosphere > Phylloplane/Leaf | place: USA...
GTAAGATTGATAAAAGTAGAGAAAAAATTAATGTTTTTTGAACCCTGTTTCAGCTGTTTTCTGTTCTCTCTATCATTCCCCTTCGTTGCCGAAATCGTTAGGATTCTTAGATTAATTAGGAGTCTTCGTGATGCTAAACTCGTCCCTTCTTTATCTAGTCTTTTAGTTTGGATAAATGCCTCAGAATTTACACTAAAAAAATGATTATGTTGTTGTCACAATTCTATTGTAATACCAATTTTGTTCCAACTTAGACTTTGATTCTGACTTGGTTTCGCGCAATATCTGATCATCCCAGCTATATTTCATCATTCATGACATGTTAAAGAATTGACATGCACCTTATTGGGTCCTAGGGCTCACTGTTCTTATGTCAGACTCTCAGTCAGATTGGGATGCTTGGCATTGTCAGTTTCTGAATCAGATATGGAGATCTTTTTTACCAACCATATTGCGGCCAGATTTCTGTTCTTCAAAACGATTTTATCTCACTTTAAATCCTCATGAAAGTTGTAGCCCTGTATATGTAAATGAATTTAGGTTTTTGAATTGCCTAATTCCGATATCAGAAGCTCAAGATATTCCCGTTTGAATGTTTAGCATGAAAGTTGAGAATCCTGTCGCGAGAAGGATCCTGACCTGAGTTTGCAGGTCTGATTTGAGGGACCAGATTTAATGTTTCAAGAATTTATCAGGTTAATTAAAAACCAATTTTAAACTTTGAAAAGATAATTGGTTTCGTGGAAGGAATTGAAAAATAGGGATTGGATCATAAAATATCATAATAATTTCTGTTAGTGGTTGCCATGCTGGATTATATTTTGCTTCTCTTCACAAAGAAAAAACACCACCGTTCAAAACTTGGCAGCATAAAACAGCCCCATAGGATTTCATTAGCATGGTACTGTTCATTGTCATTTTGAGAACAACCCTCCCCGTCTGCATTTCTTTCCTTGTTATTTGCACAACTATCTCGTCTGATTTCTTTCCTCTTTCTCTGCACTACCCTCCCTGACTGCATTTCTTTCTTTTTCTCTGCACAACCCTCCCCGTCTGCATTTCTTTCTTTGTTCATTTCACAACTATCCCGTCTGATTTCTTTCCTTTTCTCTGCAACTTCCTGCTGGTTTTCATGATTCTCTCGCTTGATTTTTGAGCTGCAGATCATGTTTTTTTTCTGCCTCATACCCAAGGAAATAGTTGGCCTCACAGTGCCAGCTGTGGGAGGGTAGAAAAGAGCTGCATCACCCTTTAATCACGGGAAAATAACCACTAGAATCATCAGAATATCAATAAGAATAATCTGTTTCCCTAATTTGTTTGATCTAATTGTGAGTAACCCGGAATGGTATCCTAGATTAGTGTATTTTGTTTCCTAAATGGAGCTAGGTATAGGCTATATATATATATACCTCTTCTACTGACCTAAAAGGAGAAGAAAAAAAGGAAAAAAAGAGAGAGAAGAGAAACAAGAGAGAGGCAGGTAACACTAGACAGAGAAAGAGAGGTAGAAAAAAAACATATAGAGGTAGAAGAGAGAGCAGAGGAGAGGAAGGAGAAGGAGATTAGAAAGGAACAACGAAAAAGAAAGATCATCAAAAGCTAAAGCAAGCAGGGACTGCCTTTCGGCCTTTGCTCCATTTTCTACAAACAAGATCTGCAGAACAAGGGGAACAAATGAGCTAAAACCAGTAGAGAGAGAGAGACAAAGACGCAAAGATAAAGCTCAGAAGATGGACGACAACAAAGAATAGAGGGGAAAAAGCTGAAACAGACGACAACCTCGATATACTAACCAGCACGCCTTCAACATCGTCATCGTCCCTTTCATTTTCCGCCTCCAGGTCTCTTCTCCTCATCTTTTTGCATGCATTCATATTTGTGTTTTGTACTGTTCAAGTGAATTATAAATCACTTGAATAATAACTGGGCATGCAAATGTGAGAAAACTTATGCGTGCCTCTTATTTGCCCAACCGGGTCATTGGCTTGAGCAATTGACTCGGTTAGGCCTGCTGGGTTCAGCCCATCCATATGGGTCGAGCTGGACCCAACAAAAAAAAAAACGAGTAAGATCATTGGTTTTTTTCGTGTATTTATTTTTATGGTTATTTCGTGTACATATATATATATATATATATATATATATGTCTAAAAAAATATTTTCTTGTGTGTTGCATACGACCAATACCCTAACATATTTTGAACATTTCTCCTTTTATATATATAAAAACAAATATTCAAAGTTAAAAAAAATGTGTTTTAGCATGGATTTCTTAAACATAAAAATTATTTTCTTGCATCTTGAATTTTACAACATGTTTGTAAAACTTCAGAGGGTGTTGGCCAATATTCCAAAAAATACAAAAATATTATTTTCGAGGAATTCTACTTTATTCACCATTTATATTTGGATAAAGAAATCCCAAAGAGATTAATATTCAAAATATTATTAGGAATAACTTGTTATTATTCACTATTAATGTTTGAATAAAAAAACCCAAGTAGTTAATATCCAAAATATTTTTCTAGGAATAATAAGTTGTCACACATCCTTGAAAGAAGCCTCGATTATAATTGAGAGGACATTTTAATTTTTGACTCCATGGTTTACGAGCCGTGAAAGTATGAAATACTAAGGGAAAAATAAGCTTTTAAGCACATTGAATCTCTTTGGATTTCTATCTTAACTATTTATTAAATTTTCGGTTATAAATTTAGTCTGAATCAAACACAGATTTCAAGAGATTTGCATTGGTTCTCCTTGGTACTTTGTAGGCACATCTAAATGTATGATCCACATTGACCAAGGGTTCTTTCTTTTTAGACTTTGAGCCCATGTTTGTTCATCATAACAAACTTATCATAGAAAAACTGATGGGTTTAGAAAACACCAATACCATAAGGCAAACCAAACACCAAGAACTTACCTTAGGTAGGGCGTACTAGGGGTGCTAAAACCTTCTATTTACGCAACCAGTCCCTTATCTTAGAATCTTTGAAAGACCAGTTAGGTTTTCTAGTGACCATAATAGTAGGTGGCGACTCTCTTTTTCACAAAACAAAGACCCTGACATGAATCTCTCGCTTCGGGAAGAGTTGCCGCAATGTCGAGCTCTCGAGAGGGTGCGACAAATAATATTCCATATAGGTATATAACTACAAAATAAAAATAAGAATATTATCATCAACATTAAATTAAATAATATAAAAGTGAAATAAACATTATGTATTAACTGGTAATAGTAAATAAATAATTAGCAAGATAGATAATCGGTATTTTTTTTCACAGAACCAAAATTCACTTGTATATTTTCTTTTGCTTGATCCATTGCTTTATGTATAAAACTCATAAATGGTTTCTCATCTGAATCAAGTAATCGAAGAACTTTAATAAGAGGATATGTTGTCTTAATACATATAGTGACATCATGCCAAAACTTGCTATCTAAGACACAACTTTGAATTCATTTCCCTTCTTCTGTTTTTGAAAACCTATATGACCTTCACTGGATGGAAGTAAACATTGTCATTAACTGTATCTACAATCACTTAAACATCCAAGAGTCAAGTATGCAGTAGAAAATCTAGTGGTAACAGGCCTAATCAAATCCTCTCTCTCTGTTTTTTTTTTGTAAAGTGTCTTAGCATGGACATGAGAATAGTTCTTTAATATATGTACAAGGTGATTCTCCTCCCATTAGCAATAATTACTTGATGGACCTCTAGTTTCTTCTCAAAATCTTTCAATATCAAGTCAATACAATGGGCATCACATGGTATCCAAAACAATCATTTTCTCTTTCCCATCAATAATTGCCATGCTGCCTTATAATTTGCAGTATTGTCAGTGATTACTTACACTACATTTTCCTCTTCAATCCTCTTCACAGTAGCATCCAACATTTCAAATACCTTATCAAAAATCTTATTAGTGGTATTTATTGATGATAAAAAAAATTATCCTTTTAGGACTATTAACCAAAAAGTTGCAAATAGAACACCTTTTCTTATCAGTTCATTCATCAGACATTATCGAACAACTTGTTTTTTTTCCGATTCTAGCTTGTACTCCTCAAGCAAGTTTATCGTATGATCTACTTCTTGCTTCAAATACTTCTCTTTAATATCATGGTACTATGGAGGCTTAAAACCTTGCTCATGTTTTGCAACCAATTCAAGTGCCTTAACAAACTTAGAGTTTTTCACACAGTTAAATGGAATCGTACTAGTGTAGAAAAACCTTGTAATTTATCGACAAGCTTCTTCTCTTAGATTTTTTTTAGCAGCTGATTGATGGTAGTTTGTGTACTTCCACTCCCACTTACTATTCTTTTTTCTTTGTTCATTGAGCTAATTTCATTCCCTTCATCATTATCTCTATCTTTTTCAATATATTGAAAAATCTTTCTTTTCTTCTCAGTTGCTTCTTGATTTTTCACTAAAATATTCAAAATCATCTTCTTTACATCTTCTGGCACTCGCTGGCATGACTCAACATCCTTTTGAGTGTAAGTCAAATGATGCTTGAAACAGTCAATGCCTCCATTTAAAATTTTCTGACAATATTTGCACTGAACTTTTCTTGAATTCTTATCAACATCTATACCATATTGCCATCCTCCATCAAGTTTATAGCCACTAGTAGTTTTTTTAGATGCCATGTATCATGCAGTTCAAGAATCAATATATGCACCAACAAGGATGTATAGTGCAAAGAGTTGGACAAAATACAAAAAAAAAAACATACATGTATATGGTTAAATTATGCAAAATCTTTGCATTATTATTAAATCAACAATGAAACATACATCTAACAACTAAATAGAGTAAAACGTATGAAAGCAAAACCTAAAACATGTTACCTTTTAGAATTTTCTATCAAATTATTTGACATTGTCATTAACTTGATTTTTAATATTTTAATATTCCATATGCTTATAGATTATTTATACAATGACTAGTTATGATCTTCTACCTCATACGTTGGAGCAATATAGTATCCACCATTACCAAATAGATTTAGCTCATCTCATTAATACGCTTTGTTTTGGTCCAAACTCCAAACAAGATCCCTTGTGTCAAGAAAAGAGGAATAAAGTTTACCATCAATGGGCATTTTTACTTTAATTTGGTGTTGATCACAAATGTTGTTGGAGTAGGAGATGTTCATTCAATGTCGATAAAGGGTTCTAAGACAGGGTGGCAAGCTATGTTGAGGAACTGGGGCTAGAACTGGCAAAGCAATTCTCTTACCTCAATGACCAAAGTCTTTCTTTCCAAGTCACCACAAGTGATGGTAGGATTGTGATAAGCTACAATGTCGTGCCAAAAGACCGGCAATTTGGCCAAACATTTACAAGTGGTCAATTCTAGCTTTTGAGGACAAACAATTCTCATTAATTGTTATGTGATAGCATTTATATATGGTTTGCGAGAGAGGAGAGGGGGTAGGGTAGGAAAGGTATGGCCAATATGTCTGGCTGTTGCTGAGGTGGTTTATTAGCACCCGTTGGGCCTTTATATATGTAGCGTAAAATTGAAAGATATAGTTCCTTTACAGTTTACATACATGGAATATTACACCAAGATTCATAATCAGGTATTGCAGAAAACAGTTGAAAAATTGAACATTGATGATGGAAACGAAAGCACGTTTGTAATTCTTGATCTCTATAACGCTATGGTTTTTACTATTGACTAATTCAGACAGAATACAAGTATTTATGTTCATGTTTTCTCAACCACACAATGTTTTTTATATGCATCTCAATTCTCAAGTTAATGTTTGATTAACCTTTCTTCTTTTTACTCGTCACAACAAATACCGAGTATAAGAACCCATTACAACATTGGAAAGATTAACTTGATTAATCTCATGGATGAGGAGGAAGAAGAAAAGATTAACAAATTAACAAAAAATAATGTTTTTATAGATTTTCAATACCAGGAAGATTTCCTTTTTTTGTAAGATTAACAACAAGTTCAAGATTATTTAATTGCCAAACCACCAAAAAATAATATAAGATTGATGACCCTTTTCCGTATAATAAAACATGATAGAAAAGAAGAGAATCCAACAAGCAAACCTGGCCGCCAACAAAAGGCACAATTGTTGCTTCATTTACAATGACAAGCAAAACTAGCTGAGAGAATAGAGAGTGGAGACAATCAGATTAGAGGCAAACGAAGTAAAGAAAAAAAAATTGGTGTTTAAAAAAAATAGGTGTTTTGAGAGAGAGAGAGAAAGAGAGAGAGAGAGAGAGAGAGAGAGAAGTGGAACTAGCTGCGCTGCTGGTGTTAGCCTGCTAGGGTTGCAAATTTGAGATTTGGGCAAAGAACAAAGAGGAAAGGGGAGACTGAGGAGTGGGGACTGTGGAGTGTGGAGTGTTGGGACTTAGGGATAGGGAGTCAATGAATTTTTTTAAACTTTTATCAAACTCATAAACTTGATATGCTTTTACCGAGTTTGTTGATTTTCGAGTTTTTAACCCGATTTTTCACGTTATATACATGTTGACCCATAAAATCGTACGATTTTACAAGTCAACTCGCGATTTTAACAACATTGCTTTAAACTATAAGTGATATAAAGAGGAGGGGAATTGTCATAACTTAATTTTGACTTTTTTTTTTCAAAATATTTTTCACAAATCCAAAAAATAAAAAAATAAATAAAATTCAAAAAATATATATTTAATGCATTCACACAATTTTCATAATTTTCAAAATCTTTTCAAAAAAATTTAAAATTCAAAAATATATTTTCAACGCGTTCATTTATTAATGCATCAATTTTAAAATCCTAGATAAGATTTCAAAATTATGAATAAACTAAAAAAATAGAATAATTTTAGAAAAAACACAAACAACATAACAATGTCTATTTTTTTTTTTTTAAGTATAACTAACCCAATATTTAATCTATAAATAAATTAATATCTATTTTAGAAGCTCTAGTCGGCAACTCCTAGTTATTATCGTATTATCGTATTTAATCCATAATTTATAGTCAGTGATATCTATATTTCCATGCATAATCCTAGTTATTATCGTATTAAAATATGGGATAACTTATCGACCTTTTTACTTTAATATATGGTACAACCACAGGCAGTAGATAACCAGTAATAAAAAAAACAAAAATAAAAGGGTGCTTTAAAAATCCAAGACTGGCCGGGTTGACCCAGGTCGGTTTAAAAACTATGGTGCCAAACGTACATTAAAACCCAAACATGGACCAGAAAAACCCCGTCACAGAAATCTCCTAGCCCAACATACGGAAAATGACGGAGGAACCAGGCACGACGCCCGGCTCCGACGGCACGACAGTAGAGGAATGCAAAAATATGATTCGCCGGAGTTTCCGGAGTAAAATTTCAAAACCCTTCCGTTTCTCATTCTGATTCATAAATCTTATTAGAGTGGAGGTTTTTTTTTTTTTCTCCAATTTGTAGCTTAGAATCAATGGTGAAAGCAAATGGGTATATTTAACTTTATTTGATACTATAGTTAAGTTGATTTGAAGATCATTCACAGACTTTTTTTTAAAAAAAAATTTGTTTATTTTTTTGTCTTGTATTGTATTAGTTCCAATGGTGAAATTTTTGAGGGAGCATATGGAGAAAGCAGGGTGTGGAGTTGGTGAAAATTTCTTGAAAGCTGTTAATTGTGATAAGAAGATTGCTGGTGGTTATGTTCGTGGCGAAGGGGTATCATTCCTTGGCTCATTGCTTTGTTAATTTTTCGTTTTTTCATGATTTTGTGGATTGTATTTTGGTTTATAATGTGAGTTTGCTCCTTATTTTCATTTGGATGTCAATGTAATACAGTAGAATTTACATTATGTTTGTTTTTTCTATAGGCATTTGATTGTATGATGTTTTTCTTTAGATTAATTGAGGTTTCTATTGGTTTCTGAATCATGTATTTCTTGTTGGATTATATGCATTTCTTCAAACAATTGGCCAGCTTATCATGAAGGCCTTTTTTTTTGGGTATGTTTTTCTCCTTTGGCATGCTTAAGTGTTTCTTCTTATTTAGGTTCTGTTTTTCAGATAATGGTGTGTAGTAATCACATGAACACTCAAGATGATGTAAACCAAGTTGTTATACATGAGCTGATTCATGCTTATGATGACTGTCGGGCTGCGAACTTGGATTGGGCTAACTGTGCTCATCATGCCTGTAGTGAGGTGTGTATCACTGCAACAACGACCAATTCTTTTTCATGAACTTTGGCATGTACAGATGCAACTTGGGAGTCTTGTTAAAATGTACCAAATATTTTTACAAATAGTAAGTGCTGCAACTACTACTTTTCCCTTCCTTGATACTTATTCTTCCTCTCTTGTTTTTGTGTACAGATTCGTGCTGGCCATTTAAGTGGTGATTGCCATTACAAACGAGAATTGCTGCGGGGTTATATGAAATTAAGAGGCCATGAGCAGGTGAGTTCTAATTCTGCTTAAACCTTACAGATAAACTTTACTCATGTCCACTATATTCACACATCTGCTTGCGTATGAGATGAAAACAGCAGTCTTTTCATTGGCTGTAATTGAGGGTAAATGGTTATGCCAAATTTTCAGTAGAGGTTTCTTTTGCCTTTGAAATCACCATGTACAGATGGAAATTGGAGTCTTACTAAAATGCACTCCATTAGAATTCAGTGCTGCAGGACATCACGTGTTAAGTTTGAAGAGTTTGAGATCCTTGCAGTTGAAGTGCCTTTTTTAGTGGGGGACAACTTCAATTATTGAGTTGTCTTCCATATTTGGCAGTATTTTAGGAAAGGAACCTGCTATTTTCAGATTAGTTTTCCACCTAGAAAAAACACAAGGTGAAAATTTTCAATTCCTAAGTTGTTAAATATTACTTCGATTTGATAAAGAATAATATATTATTAGTGAAGAATACGAGAAATTACAACAATGAGAACGAGGTGTTCTTCTAGATTAAAGCTCAAGAAATGTAATTTCTATATTATAAAACTAGCCACAAGCCCACCCTTGCATGCAGGATAATTCAATTGCTTTTAATATGTTGAAAATTAGCTCCACTATTTATAAAAGATATATGGATGCTTATTTAGTCAATTGCTAGCATATATATGAATTCCAAAACATGATTGTTGTTGATTTGTATGTTCCTCTTCATCATTTCTGTTAATTCAAATTATTTGGAAAAATGAAAACCCTTAAAAAATATATAATTTAACTTGTACTACCGTAGAAATCCACCTAAACTTGACAACTATCTGAAACTAAATTCTCGCTCTTGACTATATAAAAACTTCGTTTTACTGGTCTTGATTACTGATTCAATGACAATGATTTGTGTCTTTGGTATAAACATTTATTGAAAAGTAAGAATAATTCTCTTATTTTCCAAGGATGGTATGTTATGTTAACTTGAAATCACCTTTATCAAGCTATTGTCAATGGGTCAATTACAAAATTAGGGCAATTGATGGTTAATATTTTTTTGCATTTGTGTATAAATAGCAATTGATAGAGAGAAGATTAAGTAGACTGAGACAAGAAAAGGAGGAGAGGAGAAGAGAAGAAAGAGAGGCTGGTGTTTTGCAACAAAGGGTAGGGGAAGATAGGTGGATTTATTAGATTTACAATTTTACCCTTGATTGAAAAACCTGGCCAAGTTGATAGATGAGGATAAACTGGGTCCAAATTTTTTTGGCTATACTGATAACGTGCCCAAAGAGCTTACACATTATCAGCTTCCATAAATAGATATGCTGCAGATATGTATCAACTAAAATAATTGAAATGAAATCTGATGTTATTCACTTGGTTGAGCTAGGAATAGGAATGTTTCCAATGAAAAGAACTCTTATCCATGTAGCCAGGACTAATAACAAATGGTTTGAGATTCATAGGAATGCAGTTTAAGTTCCATCCAAGACATAATGGGAAGTGAGAACTCAATAAAACCTGGAGAGTTATTTCTCCCTTAGTATGGAAGCTTCATGGCATGGCATCATTCAAATACTTCCATGGACCGCTGGTAGTGTATAATGCCAACAATGGTATCTTTAAAGCAATGTCATGTTTGGTGACTAGTATATAATGTGAAAACATGGTAACTGAATCGCACCATTGGCGGTGGCAAGTGTCTAACAAACAAGGACTTTAGTTACATTCCTCAATTTTATTTTATTTTCACTTTTACTTTTTATGATGTCTTTCTTATCCATCCTGGTTTGTTATTGTTTGATATATAACAGTATAATTAACTTTTGAATGTAAATATGAAGGACTGTGTGAAAAGAAGAGTTATGAAATCAATGTTCGCCAACCCATACTGCTCAAAAGCAGCCGCAAAGGATGCCATGGAAGCTGTATGGGATGTCTGTTACAATGATACACAGCCCTTTGACAGAGCTCCTTGAAACATGTACTTGCTCCAAATATTCTATTTAAAATGATGTTGGTGATACATTGGCTTGCAAAGCATTAGGAACCTGACTTTTTT